>LWDU01040939.1_pt1 | contig 15342 bp, 14 predicted proteins | sample 727161 | NCBI WGS metagenome assembly LWDU01 (sample SAMN04566230, study PRJNA314399) | hydrothermal vent metagenome | isolation source: deep sea hydrothermal plume seawater | place: Mexico: Gulf of California, Guaymas Basin | collected 2004-07-11 | reverse complement strand
TTTGCCCGGACACCCATAGGAAATTTTCAGGGATGTCTGAGTACTTTTAAAGCTGCAGAGTTAGGTGCTATTGCCATTAAAGCGGCAGTGCATAGAGCGAGGATACCGATTAAAAGTATAGATGAAGTTCTAATGGGCTGTGTTTTAATGGCTGGTCAAGGACAGGCACCTGCCAGGCAAGCCGCTATTAAAGCAGGACTACCTGAATCTGTGGTTTGTACCACCGTTAACAAAATGTGTGGTTCAGGAATGAAAGCGATTATGTTTGGCTATGACCTGATTAAATCAGGCAGTGCTGACATTGTGGTCGCAGGTGGCATGGAAAGCATGAGTAATGCACCTTATTTATTAACAAAAGCACGGCAGGGTCTTAAAGCCGGTCATGCAGACTTGTTGGATCACCTTTTTATTGACGGACTGGAAGACCCGGTACACAAACGCTTGATGGGCTGTTATGCCGAGGATTGTGCAGAAAAGTTTAAGTTTACCCGGGCGCAACAGGATGAATTTGCCCGACAATCTTTGTTACGGGCACGCGCTGCAGTGGATGGAGGTGTTTTTGATGGCGAGATTGTACCGATTGACTGTTATGCAGATGACAAGCCTGCAAAGCGATAAAATCAGTCAACTTAAGACTGTTTTTAAACAAGGTGGAACAGTAACGGCTGCCAATTCCAGTAGCCTTTCTGATGGTGCAGCTGCTGTGGTGTTAATGTCTGCAGCAATGGCCGACCATTATCAGGTTAGGTGTCTGGCTCAGATAGTGGCACATCATAGTTATGCTCATCATCCACAATGGTTTACTACAGCCCCGCTGTTTGCTATTGAACAAATATTGGAAAAAATTAATATGGGGGTTGCTGATATTGATCTGTATGAAATCAATGAGGCATTCGCTGTGGTTGTGCTGGCTGCTATACAGACTCTGGAATTACCCAGGGAGAAGGTTAATATTCATGGTGGAGCATGCGCATTAGGGCATCCGTTAGGTGCTTCGGGCGCTCGTATTTTGGTGACTTTGTTGGCTGCAATGCAAAGACATGGTTTAAAACGGGGCTTGGCATCAATGTGTATAGGTGGAGGGGAGGCGACGGCAATGGTTATCGAAACATGAGTATTTTTAAAACCGAAATTGACAGTAAGGGAAAACAGTTTCTGGAAAACCAGGCTTTTATGGAGATACTGTTATCCGACTGGCGTGACAAGCAGTGTGACATTACCCAGGGGGGGGATCAAAAAGCCATGCAGAGGCATGTGCAGCGCGGTAAATTATTAGTTCGTGATCGGATTATACTGTTATTGGATGATGATTCCCCCTTCCTGGAATTTTCTCAGTTTGCCTCATACCAGGTGTATCCAGACAATTTACCTGCGGCAGGTATTATCACTGGAATTGGTCGTATCTGTGATCGTGAATGTGTGATCATTGCCAATGATGCCACGGTCAAGGGTGGTAGTTATTATCCTTTAACAGCTAAGAAACATCTTCGGGCTCAAGAAATTGCAGAAACCAATTGTTTACCCTGTGTTTATCTGGTCGACTCTGGCGGTGCCTACTTACCCATGCAAGATGAAGTCTTTGCAGATCGTGAACATTTTGGACGTATATTTTTTAATCAGGCAAAGATGTCTGCCAAAGGCATTCCTCAAATTGCTGTGGTGATGGGGTGTTGTACCGCGGGAGGTGCTTATATTCCTGCAATGAGTGATGAAAGTATTATTGTTAATAATCAAGGTAGCATTTTCTTGGCGGGACCTCCTTTGGTAAAAGCGGCAACGGGTGAACAGGTTGATGCTCAAACTCTGGGGGGAGCTAAAGTACATGGGCATTTTTCCGGTGTTATTGATCATATCGCTCAAGATGATCGGCAGGCATTATTGCTAGTGCGATCTATCGTGGGAGGCTTAAGCAAAGATAGTTTGAATGCAAAAGGCCTCACGGGGTCAATTGAGCCTTTATATTCGAGTAAGGAAATCTACGGTATCATTCCTCCTGACTTTCAACAACTGTATGATGTGCGAGAGGTTATTGCGCGTATTGTTGATGCCAGTGAACTGAATGAATTTAAACAAAATTATGGGAAAACACTGGTGTGTGGCTTTGCTCGTATTTTTGGTCGTTTGGTAGGGATTATTGCTAATAATGGGGTGCTATTTTCTGATTCTGCTTTAAAAGGCACACACTTTATTCAATTGTGTTGTCAACGTCAGGTCCCTTTGGTTTTTTTACAGAATGTGACCGGGTTTATGGTGGGAAGCCGGGCAGAGCGGGAAGGTATTGCCAAACAAGGGGCTAAAATGGTGATGGCGGTAGCGTGTGCCAACGTGCCTAAAATCACCCTTATTATCGGAGGCAGTTTTGGTGCGGGAAACTATGCCATGTGTGGTAGAGCCTATGGCCCACGGTTTCTTTGGTGCTGGCCTAATGCAAGAATATCCATTATGGGAGGGGAGCAGGCTGCCAGTGTGATGGCACAGATGGTAGCTGATCGCCATGTTGAGGAAAAAAAACCCTGGACGTTAAAGCAGGAGCAGGACTGTAAAAAACCAATACTGGAACAATACGAGACGCAGGGACACCCGTATTATGCCAGCGCCAGATTGTGGGACGATGGCATTATTGATCCAGCAGATACCCGGTTAATTATAGGATTAAGTTTATCTGCAGCCATGCATGCACCAATAGAAAAAACTCAGTTTGGTGTGTTNNNNAATTCAATTCAAGGATGTCGTGGATTGAAGTTTAAGGTGTGATAAAGCGCTTTAAATTGCTGCAGCGATTCAGGGTTCGCTAAGGAATTAATGTTTTCTACAAGGTCGCCATTAATAATATTTCGGACAGTAATTTCCATGATCTTACCGCTCTTGGTACGAGGTATATCAGTCACCTGTATGATTGTTCCAGGAACATGATGAGGCGATGTATGGTTTTTTATTTGTTGTTTGATTTTTGATTTGAGTGGCTCAGACAAGTGCAATTTGTTTTGCAGGATAACAAATAAAATTATTTTACAATCGCCTTTAATCTGTTGTCCAATGACCAGGCTCTCTTTAATCTCGTCCAGTTGTTCCACTTGCCGATAAATCTCTGCCGTGCCGATGCGTATGCCTCCAGGGTTCAAGGTTGCATCAGAACGCCCATAGATGATCATACCTTGGTGTGAAGTCCATGAAACATAATCGCCATGACACCAAATACCCGGAAATTTGGCAAAGTAAGCCGCATGATATTTTTTTTGTTCCGGGTCTTGCCAAAAACCGGTAGGCATCGAAGGAAAAGGCGCAGTACACACTAATTCACCCTTGCCGGTTAACAACGGATTGGCTGCAGCATCATAGACATCCACTGCCATGGCTAAACCGGGGCATTGAATTTCCCCCCGGTATACAGGAAGAATAGGGCTGCCCAGAACAAAACAGGAAATGATATCGCTACCGCCAGAAATAGAAGATAAACAGACATCCGATTTGATTGATTGATAGACATAATCAAAGCCTTCTGCCATTAAAGGTGAACCGGTCGATAAAATGGTTTTAAGGCTGTCAAGTTTATGTGTGTTTTTAGGGGTGATGGCTGATTTCTTGATGATATCAATATATTTGGCAGATATGCCGAAAATATTAATGTGTAGCTTATCCACGAGATCAAATAAAGCGGCTGTCCGAGGATATAACGGTGATCCTTCATAAAGAATGATGGTGGCTCGGGATGCCAATGCTGAGACCAGCCAGTTCCACATCATCCAGCCACAACTGGTGTAATAAAAAAATCGTTCATCAGGGTGTATATCTACATGCAGTAAATGTTCTTTTAGGTGTTGAAGTAAGGTTCCTCCAACACTATGTACTATACATTTGGGTGGTCCCGTCGTTCCTGATGAATAGAGAATAAACAAGGGGGAATCAAAAGCCACTTGAGTATAAATAATTGGTCTGTTTGGGGAATAATGGACTATATAATTCTGCCATAAAGTCACCTGCTGAAAGTTACTATTCGGTTTTTTGTGCAAATATGGAATTAATACCGTTCTAGTAATCGATGTCAATTTGGCAAGAATAGGTTTGATCTGGTCCATCCGTTCATAAATGTGTCCATTAAAATGATAGCCATCACTGATGAACAAGACTTTAGGCGCAATCTGACTGAATCTATCGACCACGCCTGCAACAGCAAAATCGGGAGAACAACTGCTCCATACTGCGCCTAAGCTAGTCGTTGCCAACATTGCAATAACCGTTTCCGGGATGTTGGGTAAAACGGCAACAATACGATCTCCCGCGATGATGCCGTCCGCTGCTAATGCTTGCGCCAGTTGTGAAACTTGATGGTATAAGGATGGATAACGCAGATATTGGGTTTTACCCTGTTCATGATGGAAGATGATGGCAATACTGTCCTCATCTCTGTTTCGTAATAAGTTTTCTGCATAATTAAGTTTGGCACCTGAAAACCATCGTGCGCCTGGCATTTTTTCTGAATGTGTGAGGATGTGGTGAGCTTTCTGTTCAGCGATAACGTCTGCGAATTCCCATAATGTCTTCCAAAATGCTACAGAGTCGGTAATTGACCATTGATAAAGACCAGCATAATCGTTTATTGCCAAGGCATAATTTTCATTGCATAAAGTTATAAAGCGGTTAATGTTGGCATGTTTTAGTCTTGCAGGTGATGCTTGCCAGAGTTTTTTGTTCACAATGATCTGCCAAAATGATTAAAGAAAGCAACAGTAACCAGAGTCGAGAACAATACAATGTAAGTCAGGATCTTCAGCTCTTTGGTGACAAAGTGAAGATCTATAAGCTTGGGCTCAGAAAGCTAAGGGTGCTGTCGCATTAATTAACACACTCAACTTTCAATGACCGGATTTTATGATAGAAGTGATAATCGCCAAAACTAAAGACCTTGGCATTGGCGTGAAATATAATTTCAGAATCTTCCATGATGTCTTGCCGGGTGATGCCTAAAGATTTCATCAACACGGGATGATTGACCATTTCAGTTAATGTTAATTTAAAGTTTTTATTCTCAAACACCGTTAAAATCGCCTTTGGACCGACGACAATACTTTCGATTTGTTTGTCCCAATTGTCTCCTTTTATATATACCAGCGTTTTTAATTGAGAAGGTCCCATGACTCGAAAATGCTTGCCTTTATAGGAGGTATCTGTATAAAAATCAGCCCAGCAGCCATTGTTTTTAATAGTGATTTTCGAAGCATTCACTGATTCATTGCATTCGATTTTCAATGACCGGATTTTATGATAAAAATGATAATCGCCAAAACCAGGTATCCTGGCATTGGCGTGGAATATGATTTCAGAGTCCTCTAGAATATCTTGCCGGGTAATCCCTAAAGATTTCATCAAAACAGGATGGTTGGCCATCTCAGTTAATGTTAATTTTAAATTTTCATTTTCAAACACGGTCAACGTCGCGTTTGGACCGATGATAATACTTTCGATTTGTTTGTCCCAATTGTTTCCTTTGATATTTAGCAGGTTTTTTAATTGAGTCGGTCCCGTGGCTCGAAAATGTTTACCTTGATAAGAAGCATCGGCATAAAAATCAACCCAGCAAGCATTAACTTTGGCAGAAACAGATCCGCTATAAGTTAATAACATCATTAGACTCAGGAAGATAATAGAGTAATGAAAAAGCAATTTAATGTGTTTCATCTTTTACCTTTTTTTAGAATGGCAATGAAATAATTTCGGAAAAACGTAAATTCCATACAACTGTCGAACGTATCTGCTGTGATTGTTTAAAGTCTGGAAATAGATGCACTTATGAGGTGTTGTCCAGCATTCGTAATAGACTATGTTGATCAGCAATAATTCAACAAGGGTTCGTTTAACACCGGGCAGATGAAACTAACATGAGAAACGCAGGTCTTCATTAAGACTGCAAGGGGATGTACTCAATAACGGGTCTAATGTGTTCAAGGGACATTGACTTATGCCTCTGTGACAGTCAAATCCACGGTTAATGGTCTGGATGATATTAAATTCTCACTGCTAAGGAGAACCTGGTAATGATTATTGGTATACCGCGTGAAATAAAGTCAGATGAATATCGTGTGTCTATGTTACCTGTGGGGGTTGAGCTACTGACTACCCAAGGGCATCAGGTATTAATTGAAAGACATGCTGGGGATGGTAGTGGTTATGATGATGAACAATATGTTCGTGCAGGAGCCCGTATTGTTCGAGATCATAGTGAAATATTTCAGCAATCGGAAATGATTGTAAAGGTTAAAGAACCTTTGGGTGACGAACTGCATTTATTGCAGCCAGGGCAAGTGGTGTTTACTTTTTTTCATTTTGCGGCTAATTTAGCCCTGACTGAAGCCTGTTTAGCATCTAGAATTACTGCCGTTGCCTATGAAACCCTTACTGACCAGATGGGACGACTCCCTTTGTTAACTCCCATGAGCGAAATCGCAGGACGTATGTCTATACAGGAGGGGGCAAAATATCTGGAAAAACCGATGGAAGGCCGTGGAATATTACTGAGTGGTGTTCCTGGTGTAGAACCTGCCAAAGTTACCATCTTAGGGGGTGGGATCGTCGGTAGTAATGCGGCAAAAATTGCGGCTGGGTTAGGTGCAAATGTGGTAATTATGGATGTCAATCTTGATCGCTTACGCTATCTGGATGATATTATGCCAGCCAATGTCCAGACTATTTATTCGGAGTCGCATGCTATTCATTGGCATATGGCAAACAGCGATTTAATTATCGGTGCTGTATTAATCCCGGGAGAACGTTGCCCGGTCTTGATATCAAGAGAGATGATTAAAACGATGCGTAATGGGGCGGTGATTGTTGATGTTGGCGTTGACCAAGGTGGCTGCGTTGAAACGACACGACCTACTACCCATTCAAACCCCACATTTATTGTTGATGGTGTGGTGCATTATTGTGTCGCCAATATGCCCGGTGCGGTTGGAAGAACCAGTACTCAAGCATTATGCCATGCCACTCAGCCTTATATTTTACGCCTGAAGATAAAGGGATTGATAATGCTATAAATATGATCGATGGAAAGCTTTATAATGCGGCTGTTGCAAATGCGCATGGGATGCAATACCAATATCTTCAGCGCAAGCCTCTTTCTGTTTTTCCTGCTCAGAGTTCAGTCCGGACGGCTCAATAATTTCAAGCGGGTTAAGGAATTGGAACTGTCGGCCAGTGAGAAACTCAGTAGCCAAACCTATGTTTGATTAAGGCGGGTTAGTAAGGTATGCCCAGTATTCCTGAAGGTTAAGAACCATGGTAATCGTTATTTATTTTCTGAAGTGTGTTTTAGTAAAGGTCATGTTCTAAATGACCTTTAGTTATTCTTTGGTATCAGTATTTTGTGACAGGGTTTAAGATTATCAGTTTCAGGATAATCTTTGGTATAGTGCAGGCCTCTGCTTTCTTTACGTTGCTGTGCACAGCGAATGATTAATTCAGCAACAATGACCAGGTTTCTAAGTTCCAATAAGTCACTGGTGACATGAAAATTAGCATAATATTCGGCAATTTCCTGTTTTAGTATTTCCAGCCGGTGCATTGCCCGACTCAGGCGTTTATTGGTACGAACTATACCGACATAGTCCCACATGAACTGGCGTAATTCATCCCAGTTATGAGCCACTACAACCTCTTCATCAGGTTCACTGACCAGGGAGTTATCCCAGGCTGGGGCCGGGTCGGGATAGGTCAAAGATGGGAGTTGTTCAGAAATATTATTGGCTGCAATTTCAGCAAAAACCAAACATTCCAGCAGGGAGTTACTGGCCATTCGATTGGCCCCGTGCAAACCTGTACAAGCCACTTCACCAATGGCATAGAGTCCTGTTATGTTTGTTTGAGCCTGAAGATTGGTAACCACGCCTCCACAGGTATAATGAGCCGCAGGAACAACAGGAATAGGTTGTTGGGTGATATCGATATCAAGCGCTAGGCATCGCTGGTATATATTGGGGAAGTGTTGCTTAATAAAATCGGCTGGTTGATGGCTGATGTCAAGATAAACACAATCAATGCCATGTTTTTTAATTTCATGATCAATGGCTCTAGCAACGATGTCCCTAGGGGCTAATTCCTGTTGTGGATGATATTTTTCCATGAACCGAGTGCCGTCGGGGAGAATTAGCTTTGCGCCTTCACCTCGAACCGCTTCACTGATAAGAAAAGATCTTTCTTCTGGATGATACAGGCAGGTAGGATGGAATTGCATAAATTCCATATTACTTATTTGGCAGCCTGCACGCCATGCCAAGGCAATACCATCGCCAGTAGACACATCAGGGTTGGTTGAATAGAGATAAACTTTACTGGCGCCGCCCGTGGCTAATACTACAATTTTAGCGGTAATGGATTTTACTTTGTTATTGACAGTGTTAAGCAGGTAGGCTCCTTGAATACGAGGCTCTGACTGTTTTTGTCTATTAATGATCAGATCAATTGCGTTGTGGTTTTCAAGCAGGGTAATATTCTCGTGTGCCGTGGCTTTATCAATCAGCGTCTGGGAAACGGATTTGCCTGTAGTGTCGGCAGTATGCACAATTCGACGGTGAGAGTGCCCCCCTTCGCGGTTTAAATGCAGCGATTTTGTACCATCTTCTAATTGTTCTTCGGTAAATCTAACGCCTTGATCCTTGAGCCACTCGATGTTCTTTTTGGCGTTTGAAACTGTAACCATGACGGCATCAACGTCACATAAACCTGCGCCAGCGGTCAATGTATCTTTGATATGAGATTCTATAGAGTCGTTAGCATCCAGAACGGCTGAAATGCCGCCCTGGGCATGGTAAGTACTGCCTGAAGAAAGGGATACTTTTGATAACACCAGAATTTTAGCCTGATCGGCAAGTCTGAGTGCAACACTAAGCCCGGCGCCGCCGCTGCCAATGACAAGAACATCGTATTTGTGTTTTACAGTCATAAAGAAATAAAAGGGAAATCAATAGGAATTGCAGTTGATAAGGGTTTTAGATACTATCATGAAAGCAATTTTTTTTGTGTTATTAGAACTAATGATGTTTAATTCTGTCCACACAACAAATATAAAAGCACTGTGAAACAACACTCTGGCAATAACACAGAACTAGATAAGGACTTGGTGCGCAGAGTTCAGCAAGGTGACAAATCTGCCTTTGATCTTTTGGTTATCAAGTATCAGCATCGTATTATTCAGTTGGTGAAGCGCAAGAAGCCTTTATTAAGGCCTATCGTGCATTGGGAAACTTTAGAGGCGATAGTGCTTTCTATACGTGGCTCTATCGGATAGCGATAAATACGGCTAAAAATTATTTAGTGTCGCGTAATAGACGGTATTCAGATTATCAGGTTGATATTCAAGATGCCGAGCAGGTAGAGAATGCACCGCAGTTGAAAGGCATAGACACGCCTGAGTATATGTTGATCAATGATGAGATTGTTGCTGTGATTAAATTGGCCATCGAAAAATTACCTGAAGAAATGAAAATTGCAATTATGTTGAGAGAATTTGAAGGTATGAGTTATGAAGAAATCGCCCAAGCAATGGAATGTCCGGTAGGCACTGTCCGTTCTCGTATTTTTAGAGCGCGTGAAGCTATCGATGAAAAATTAAACCCTTTGCTTGATTAGAGGCAATTATTAATGAATAAAGAAATTAACCAGAAAATCTCACAATTTATAGACGATGAACTGCATCACACAGAGCTAGACAATCTATTATCAGTCATGAAGCAACAGCCTCAGCTGAAAAACACAATGAATCGTTATCAGACCGTTAGCCATGTACTCAGTTCAGAAGATGTGCTGATAGCGAACGGGAGCTTTTTAGATAAGATTAAATATGAGATTAAGCATGAACAGCATCATTTTGTACCTAAGAAAAACAGTAAAAACAGGCAGCTAGGGTTTTGGCCGGAGATATCCATTGCTATGGCAGCTTCAGTCGTGATTATTGCGATTACTGTTTCCCAGCAAGTGGATGTAACCGATGTGCAGTCTTCTCAGGTACTTGCAAAAACACCAGTAGAAAATATACAGATGCAAGCTAAAAATACGACACAAATTTCACAGCATGATCGTTTTAAAGCGTATTTGTTAGCACATAGTGATGACTTATACACCCATGGCTCACTGGATTATCAACCTCTAGCGCGTGTTGTTCATTTTTCTCAGAAATGATTAACCCAATGTTACGTTTGTTGCTGGTTTTTTTTCTACCGGTATTGTGTGTGTTGGCAGATGAGCAGGAACTTAATGCAGAGCAATGGCTGGAAAAAATGAGCCAGTCCATGAAAACGCTCAATTATCAAGGCACTGTGGCTTTTTTCAAAAATGGCCGTCTTGATACAATGAAGTATTCACATTCAAAAAACCAGGGATTAGAACAAGAAAGACTGTTATCGTTAAATTCACCTATGCGTGAAGTGATCAGGGATGCCGGAACCGTCAGCTGTGTTTTCGATGAATCAAAAAAAAATATTGTTAACCATCAGCCTGTCAGTCAATCATTCATTATTGATTTACCCATTGACTTTTCAGCTTTGAATACTGTCTACCAATATACCTTAGGAGCTGAGGAGTCTGTAGCAATGCGTTTTTCTCGCATTGTCAATATTAAACCTACAGATCAGTATCGCTACACAAGAAAAATCTGGATAGATAACGAACACTTTTTACCTTTGAAAGTGGAGGTCTATAATCTAGCAGGAGAAATTTTGGAGCAGCTTGTATACACAGAGTTACAACTTGTTGATAAATTAGACACTGTCAAGGTAGGACAACACTTAGACAAGAGCAGTATTAAACAGATCCATTCGATTGAAACTTTGCCTGTAGAAGAAATGGGGTTTGTGCTTAAAGACTTGCCTGCCGGGTTTGAAGTGGTGTTTTTTACGCGCATGGAGATTGATAATTCAGATCAAACAGTAGATCATTTATTACTTAGCGATGGTTTTTCTTCTGTGTCAGTCTACAGAGAAGCATTGTCAGAGGGGGTTCAAATGGGCGTGCAGGATTGCGCCATTAACAATGATCAAATAACTGCAATGGGGGATGTGCCTGTTAAAACAGTTCAAGTTATTGCACAAGGTTTTACGCAACAGTAATACGCACTGGTTTTAATGGCACTTGTTTTCTCCTTTTTAATTTATTCCCTGGAGCTGATATGCTCAAACAACGTTTTTTCTTATTTTTCACCCTCATTCTGCTTTCTGCATCTTCGGTTGCACAATTACCTGATTTTACGCAGATGGTCGAAGCAAATGGGGATGTCGTGGTTAATATCAGTACCATACAAAAAGCGCCTGATTTTCTAAAAATGCCGGACAATCATCCGATGCCTAGAGATATTCCACCACAAATGGAGGAATTGTTTTCATCATAAAGATTCTAAATCCCTGGGCTCAGGATTTGTGATTTCAGAAGATGGATACATTTTAACCAATCATCATGTAGTAAAAGACGCTGATGAGATCTTTGTTAAACTCAAGGATAGGCGACAATTTTTAGCAAAACTTATTGGCTCAGATGAAAGAACAGATATAGCGTTATTGCAAATCAAAGCCAAAAAATTGCCCATTGTTAAAAAGGGATCATCTAAACAGTTAAAAGTGGGTGAATGGGTATTAGCGATTGGTTCTCCTTTCGGTTTTGAGCAGTCAGTAACCGCCGGCATAGTGAGTGCTAAAGGACGGAGTCTGCCGGGAGGTAATTACGTGCCTTTTATTCAAACAGATGTAGCCATTAATCCGGGTAATTCAGGCGGGCCCTTATTTAATATGGCCGGTGAAGTGGTCGGTGTGAACTCTCAAATATATAGTCGTTCTGGCGGCTATATGGGTTTGTCTTTTGCCATACCTATTGATATAGCAATGAATGTTGTCGATCAATTGAAGACCAAAGGTTCGGTATCGCGTGGTTGGTTAGGTGTGCAAATTCAGGATGTAACAAGAGAATTAGCAGAATCTTTTAATATGGATAAACCCAATGGCGCGCTGGTATCAAGAGTGATTGCAGATAGCCCATCAGCAAAAGCAGGATTTCAAATTGGAGATGTCATCGTTGAATTTGATGGGCATGCAATTCACACATCGAGTGAATTACCGCCCGTAGTCGGTGTCACGCCAATAGGCGATAAAGTTAACGTTGAAATCATTAGGCAAGGAAAGAAAAAAACGATAAAGGTGATTGTTGGCTTGCTACCGAATGAAGTCGCATCAGTAGCCACAACTAAGCTCAACAAAGCAGCGAATCAACTCGGCCTGAGTGTGACTAATCTTACGATTGAACAACGCAAGCAAATGCATTTACCTCAGCAAGGTGTGTTAATTGAACGGGTTAGTCGCGGGCCTGCGCTGAATGCAGGAATTCAGCAAGGTGATATTATTTTAAGAATCCAGAATAATGTTGTTCGTGATGTCACTGATTTTGATAGAATAGTGAGTAGTCTTCCCTTGGATCAATCCATTGCTGTGTTAATTCAACGTAAAGGTAGTCCCATCTTTCTAGCTTTAAAAATAAACAAATAAACTGTGGATCAAAAGAATATAAGAAATTTCAGCATCATCGCGCATATTGATCATGGAAAATCAACATTAGCCGATCGTTTTATTCAAATATGCGGGGGCTTATCAGATAGGGAAATGGAGGCTCAGGTTCTTGATTCCATGGATATTGAAAGAGAACGTGGGATTACAATCAAGGCACAAAGTGTCACGCTTGATTATAAATCCCTAGATGGTGAAACCTATCAATTAAACTTTATTGATACGCCGGGCCATGTGGATTTTTCCTATGAAGTCTCTCGATCTCTTGCGGCTTGTGAAGGTGCCTTGTTAGTTGTTGATGCCGCACAAGGTGTAGAGGCGCAGAGTGTAGCCAACTGTTACACGGCTATAGAACAGGGGCTTGAAGTTGTCCCTGTGTTAAACAAAATTGATTTACCTTCAGCAGAACCTGAACGGGTGATGGCTGAAATCGAAGATGTTATTGGTATTGAGGCGCATGAAGCGCTTAAAATAAGTGCGAAAACAGGTGTCGGTGTTGAAGCTGTGTTGGAGCAGTTGGTTGAGAAAGTTCCTGCTCCGAAGGGTGATGCAAATGCACCCTTACAAGCACTTATTATTGATTCCTGGTTTGATAATTATTTAGGTGTGGTTTCACTGATTAAAGTTGTCAATGGCAGTTTGCGTAAAAAACAGAAGTTGGTAGTCATGTCGACGGGGAAAGCACATCTGGCTGAAAAAGTGGGTATATATACGCCTAAGGAACAGGAAACACCTTCTTTGAATACTGGCGAAGTTGGTTTTCTGGTGGCCGGCATAAAAGACATTTATGGGGCTCCAGTGGGGGATACCATTACTTTGGCTGATAACCCTGCTACTGAAGTGTTATCGGGCTTTGAAACAATCCAGCCTAGAGTTTTTGCAGGTCTTTATCCCGTGAGTTCTGATGATTACGGTAGTATGCGTGAATCATTAGATAAATTACGATTAAATGATGCAGCACTTCATTTTGAACCTGAAACATCACAAGCTTTAGGGTTTGGTTTTCGCTGTGGGTTTTTAGGTATGCTGCACATGGAGATTGTGCAGGAACGTTTAGAACGTGAATATGATATTAATTTAATTACCACAGCACCGACAGTGGTCTACGAAGTGGAAGTGCACTCAGGTGAGATGGTTCTAGTTGATAACCCCGCTAAATTACCTGATACCGGAACCATTACAGAAATAAGAGAGCCTATTATTATGGCTAATATTTTAGTACCTCAGGAGTATCTTGGGAGTGTTATCGGTTTATGTGTAGAAAAACGTGGTGTGCAAAAAAACATGCAATACCTGGGTAAACAGGTGTCATTAAATTATGAATTGCCCATGAGTGAGGTTGTACTGGATTTCTTTGATCGTTTGAAATCAGTGAGTCGTGGTTATGCTTCTTTTGATTACGAGTTTATTCGTTTTCAAGAAACCCCCTTAGTTAAACTCGATGTTTTGATTAATGGTGATAAAGTAGATGCTTTATCGGTGATTGTTCATAAGGACTTAAGTCAAACACGGGGACGTGATTTGGTGGAGAAAATGAAGGAGTTGATACCACGACAAATGTATGAAGTGGCTATTCAAGCCGCCATAGGTTCCAAAGTGATCGCTCGGTCAACGGTTAAAGCCATGCGAAAAAATGTTACCGCTAAATGTTATGGCGGGGATATTTCTCGTAAGAAAAAATTGCTAGAAAAACAAAAAGCAGGTAAAAAACGCATGAAGCAAGTGGGAAATATAGAAATACCACAAGAAGCTTTTCTTGCTGTTTTACAAGTGAATAAAGAATAAACCAGATATTTTATTTATATCACGGTCACGGTGAAACGCACAGTAGGGTTTCACCGTGACAGATCAACTTACCACCAAATATTCAACATTTAAATGGACTACGATTTTTCTTTCTTTCTGGTTGCAACCAGTTTTGTCACCGGGATAATCTGGGGCGGATATGTTTTATTTATCAAAATTTCAAAAATTGATGTTCAAAATAAACCTGAACCTTTGTTGGTTGAAACGGCCCATTCTTTCTTTCCTGTATTAATTATCGTATTACTGTTACGTTCATTTATTGCCGAACCTTTCCGAATCCCTTCGGGGTCGATGATGCCAACTTTATTAGTCGGTGATTTTATTCTGGTCAATAAATTTGCCTATGGTGTTCGCTTGCCTGTCTTACATACCAAGATAGTAGAAATAGGTAACCCCGAAAGAGGCGATATTGTTGTGTTCAGGTTCCCTAAAAACCCTGAGGTTGATTATATCAAGCGTATAGTAGGGCTACCTGGCGATACAATTGCGTATTATAATAAAAAAACTTACATCAATGGCAAGTTAGCCAAACAGGTGTCTTTAGGGCGATATCATGGCGTCGGACAGGGATCCCATATGACAGGGGCTGAGCATTTGCTGGAAGACCTGTCTGGAACAGAGCACAGTATCTTGATTAAAGAGGGATACCCNNACCGGGACAGCAGTAATGATAGTCGGTACTGGGGAACAGTTCCGGAACAGAATTTAGTGGGAAAAGCATTCTTTATCTGGATGAGCTGGGATTGGCAGCATAAGGGCGTAGGTTTTGATCGTATTGGAACAATGCTGAAATAGTCTGTATTTGCTTTCAATAAAATTATTTATTGAGGAAACCCTGAGGTCTTCAGCCAAAGCTTAAAAAGGGTTAACTTTTATTGCGCGGGTGTTAATTTTGGGGCTAATTGCATTTCTTGTGCTGTTGATTTTAAAAATCGGGCCAATTTTTATGAATCATGATAAGGTGCTGAATGCCTTTTCTACTGTTGAAAACACGGCTGAT
>LWDU01038973.1_pt1 | contig 15342 bp, 12 predicted proteins | sample 727161 | NCBI WGS metagenome assembly LWDU01 (sample SAMN04566230, study PRJNA314399) | hydrothermal vent metagenome | isolation source: deep sea hydrothermal plume seawater | place: Mexico: Gulf of California, Guaymas Basin | collected 2004-07-11 | reverse complement strand
ACCAGCATACCCTCCAGCTCCCCAGAAGCAGAACTTAAATTTTCATAATCGTGAAAAAATGGGTCGCGCCCGGTGGCGAAGGCCTCTGGCCGCGACCACAATGTTCCCGCAAACTTTATTGCAACAAGGGCGCAACTGATCGAATGGAGCTTCGCGATGGACGAGAGAACCCCCTCCACGAGTTCGCCCCCCTACGGGGTGGGAGACACTTCCTTCAGAGCTGCGGGAGAAGGCGAAGGCTTGCGCAAACTCGTTGACCTTTTTTACGACTTGATGGATCGCCTCCCCGAAGCGAAAACCGTTCGTGCGATGCATCCCGCGAACCTCGAAACTGCCCGGGACAAACTTGCCCGCTTCCTTTCCGGGTGGCTCAACGGACCCGATACGTACGTCGAGAAATATGGCCCGATCCATATCCCGCGCGCCCACACCCACCTCGCCATCGGAACCGCGGAGCGCGATGCCTGGCTCCTCTGCATGGAGAAGGCATTGGCCGCCCAACCCTACGCCGAGGACTTCAAGCGATATATGCTTCGCGAGCTACGCGTGCCCGCAGAACGCTGCCGGACCCGATAGAAACACTCGGGACCGAATCTCCGCCAGGCTGTTCGCGAGCTCCCCTTCCGACCGGCATCTCCGCACGCCTGGATTGTGACATTCGCCGTGGCATAATCTCCTCAGCCTTAACCCAGGAGTGCGTCCGGTGAGCAGTTCACAACTGAACCAAGAACAATTGGAATTCCAGGACTACGCCCGACGTTGGCTGAGCGAGAACGCGCCGCCCCCGCCGCCCGAGCGGCTACCTCTCAGCCCCATCGAGGTCATGACCGTGGGCCAGCGGGACTACCTGCAAGCCTGGCAGGGTCGCTGCTACGAGGCCGGCCTGATCGGGTGCGACTACCCCGAGGCGTACGGAGGGCGCGGAAAGAATGGTTTTCAGAGAATCGCCAACCAGGCACTCGGACAGGCTCGTGTTCCTTTTATGATCAACGTCGTCGGGCTCAACATGGCCGCGCCTACGATTCTCCACCACGGAACCGAGGCCCAAAAAAGGAAATTCATCCCGGGAGCACTCAGCGGGGCCGAGATCTGGTGCCAGGGCTTCAGCGAACCCGGAGCCGGCTCGGACATGGCCAACCAGCAGACCTCGGCGGTCAAGCAGGGAGAAAACTGGATCATCAACGGCCACAAGGTTTGGACGAGCCTGGGGCATTTCGCTCGCTGGATGATTTTGATCACGCGCACCAGCAAACACCATAAGTACGACGGATTGACCTATTTCCTGGCCCCCATTCAGGGCCACCCGGGTGTCACCGTCCGGCCCCTGGTCAAAATTACCGGCGAGAGCGGGTTCAACGAAGTGCTCTTTGAAGATGCGGTTGTTCCCGATACATGCCGGCTCGATGATGCGGGAAAAGGCTGGACTGTGGCGATGACCACACTCACGTATGAACGTGGAGCGGCGGAGAGCGCCGGCGGAGGAAGTGGAGAAGCGCTGCGCCCCATCCAAAGGCTGATCAACCTGGCACGAGAGACCCAGCGCAACGGCGTTCGCGCCGCCGATGACCCCATCACGCGGGATGCCATCGTGCAACGCGCCATCGTGGCCGAGGGCCTGGCCCAGAACGCTCGACGCGCGCGGGTGCCCGCTCTCTGCGACCACCCCATGCGGCTTCCCCTGCAGCAGAAACTCGTGGGCAGCGAACTCTCCCAGCACAACGCTCGGCTTGGGGTCGAAATCGCTGGGGCGAGTTCGACGCTCTACAAACTTGACGCATCGGCGCCCGCCCAAGGCTACTGGCCCCTGGCTTACATGAACTCCTACGGCCATACGATTGCCGCAGGCACCAATGAAATTCAACGCAACATCCTGGGCGAGCGCGTGCTCGGCCTCGCGAAGTCAAAGTGACCGGAGCCGCAAAGGAGATCACAATGAGCGAAGCGCAAGCTCCGCCTGATTTTGGCTTTGGCGAAGACGAGGAAATGCTCCGGGATCTCGCCCGAAAATTCCTCGACGAACGTCTCCCCGTTGAATCCCTCCGGAAATTGGTGGCCGAGTCCCCTGAACCCGTTTATGACCGGGGCCAGCGTCCGGCCTGGGACGCCGGATTCTGGAAAGAAATCGTCGAGTTGGGATGGGCGGGCCTAGCCGTCGAAGAAGCCGACGGGGGCGCGGACATCTCGATGGTGGGCATAGCGGGTCTCATCGAAGAAGTCGGTCGCCACGCCTTGCCGTCGCCACTGATCCCGACCCTTGGCGCCGCCCTGGTTTTACGGGCAGCCGGCGGCGGATCCGGGCGTGACGAACTCGGCCGAATCGCCGCGGGGATGTCGGCCTCCCTGGCGATCACTCCGGAATGCGGCAGCTGGGAACCCGACGCATGCGGAGTCACGGCAACCCGCCAGGATGGGGGATACGTCCTCAACGGTGCGGCTCATTTCGTCCAAGACGCCTTCAAGGCGGAGTTCTTTGTCGCCACCGCGCGCATCGACGGCGAACTTCTCCTCTGCGCGCTGCCCTCGGATGCCGGCGGTCTTTCCCTCGAGCAGAACCATATCCACGACCTGACCCGGGACCAGGCCACGCTCCGACTTTCGGATGTCCGCATTTCGGATGCCGACGTCGTCAGCAATCGGGGAGCCGAAATACTCCGGCGGGCTTGGCCAGCGCTCCTGGTGCTGATCAGCGCGGATCTTTGCGGAACCAGCGAATGGCAACTCCAAACCACCGTAGAGTACGCGAAGAACCGCAAGCAATTCGATCACCCCCTTGGATTCTTCCAGGCGGTGAAGCACCCTCTCGTCAATGCCATGGTGGAAATCGATCGGGCGCGTTCTCTTCTCTATCACGCTGCCTGCTGCATCGACAGCCAATCCGACGAAGCCGAGCAAGCGGCCCATATGGCCAAAAGCGCGGCTTCTGACGCGGGGGCCTTTATCTCCGACCGATCGATCCAACTCCACGGGGGGATCGGTTTTACCTGGGAGTGCGACATTCACATCTACTTCAAACGCAGCATGCACAATCAAGCCCTACTCGGCGACGGTGCCCACCAACGGAGCAAGCTGGCCGACCTGCTGATCGGCCGAATCGAATAGCGCGCGTCCCGCCTGAAAAAAGCAATTGCAGCGCCCCGCGCGCGTGCCACTTCGCAAAGGAGACCTTCGGTGACTGCCCTCGATCAACCCGTTTCGCTCTCAATTCTTCAGCGCCTCAGTGTCATTCTCCTCCGCGGCATGATGCGCTTGTTGGGCCCGCTGGCCCGGCTTCGAAGGTCTCCCGCTCCCCCTCAGCCGACAAGCAACTACGCGTACGGTGCCCACCGGGAAGAGACTCTTGAATATTTCCCTCCCCCCAAAGGTGCGCCCAATCGGGCTCCCGTGGTCTACATCCACGGAGGCGGATGGATTATGGGAAAGAAGGAGCTCTATAGCCCCGAACTCGTTTTCCTGGCCGAAGCGGGCTACCCGGTATTCAACCTCGAGTATCCCCTGGCCCCCGAAACCCCTCACCCCGGAATTCTACGGGCCCTGCTCGGCGCCCTGAGCTGGATCGAAACGACTTTTCCCCAATACCCTTCCGTGCATCTCATGGGCGATTCCGCCGGGGGAAATCTGGCCCTCATGCTCGGCATTCTCTGCTCAAATCCCGAGCAAATGAACGGCTTGGAGGTCGAGGTGAACCGCCGCCCAACGCTCTCGGCCCTCTCGGTGGTTTCTCTGTACGGCGTCCTCGATCGCCTCAGCTGGATCCGAAACGGTTTTCCTGGCGCTTCCCTGATGCTCCAAAGCTACGCGGGCAAAGCGGCCTTTGAAGAAACCGTCGGGCCTCGCCTCGCCATCACGCCAATGGACCTTTCCTTCGAGAGGTGCCCGCCCACCTTCCTCGCTGCCGCGTCCAAGGACCCTCTGGCCGAGTCATCCTCGCTCTGCCGGGAAAAGTTTCTCGCGGAGCGTCACGCCGTCACTTACATGCTCTACGAAGGCGAAAACCATGGCTTCTTCAACAGGAGCAAACGGCCCGCTACCCAACAACTCAAAGCTGATGTCCTCGATTTCTTGACGAATCACGAGCTCACCTCGGCCGAACGCCCCCTGCCCTCCGCCCAAGTCGCATAGTCGGTCAACTCTGAGTCGCCACGCGCTGCCGCGAAGGACTCGAAATCCCATCGGCGGAGCGTGACCGCCCACGCGCTTGCCCGAGAAGCGCCCTCGAACTCAAACGATAGAGAGCCCCGCCGAGGGACGGGGCGAGTCTGCGAGTTCGCCCAGGGTATGCGCGCCAGCGATTTCGACCAACGCCGAGTCGAGGTCGTCAAAAATCGCGTTGAGCGACTCCTCCGGCCCTCCACCGCCATGGCCCGGCATTTCCGATGACGATGCTTCGCCCGGGCTCCGCCGACTCCTTCGCAGCACCTGAATGACGTCGGCCACCGTGGTATCCGATACCGGGCATGCCGGAAGATATCGGGGCTCTCGGTCGCCCCGGCCACTCGCGACGACGAGCCCGGCCCCTTCCAACTCATCGAGCATTTCGCGGAGGGCCCGAACCGGAGCGCCCAGATCCGACGATAAGTCGTCGACACTTTTCGGCTCCAAATGGCGCTTGAAGGTTCGGGCGACGACCACCATCAGCCGTACTGCCAGGAACTCTCTCTCGGCGGGCGCCATGTGCGCCCGGCGCAGGTCTTCCCGGTAGTGGGCAATGTTTTGATGCGCAAATGCGACTTCTGCGCCGAAGAGAATGACAGCCCAGCAAATGTAGAGCCATGTCAGAACCAGGGGCAACGCGACCAGCCCTCCGAACAGAACACTATAACGCGCGGCCCCGACACTCAGATCCACATAGAAAATTCGAGTCGCCGAAAAAAGTAACATCGCGACGAGCGCTCCAACCGCCGCCGAGCGCAATTTCACATTCGTATTGGGAAAGAACCAGTAGAGAAAGCCAAACGCCGCCCAGACAAGAACCTGAGGAAGCTGGATGACTTGAAACTCATGCAACCACCCCACGAAGGGCAGCGCCTGCAGCGATTGCGCCAAGGACTCGCTCGCCAAGCTCGCCCAGAGCGACACGGCCACGCCCGTAAGGATCGGCCCCACGACCAAGACCGCCAAGTAATCGGCGAATCGGCGCGGCCAGCTCCGAGTTTGCGTCACGCCCCAGATATCCCCGAGCGTGCTTTCGAGATGTCGCAGGGCCAGCACCGCCGAAAGAATCAATGTGGCGCCACCCAGAGTTCCGAGGCTGCCGATATGCACTTCGTCGATTCTCGAAATAATCCAGCGATTGGCTTCGGGGCTGACCGCAGTCAGTTGTTTCACCACCATATCGACGAGGGATTCCTGGCCGCCCACAAGCCCCACCAAGGCAACCACCACCACCAAGAGAGGAATCGCCGAGAGCGCGGTCATGAAGGTGAGCGCACTCGCCCTCAAGAGCAATCGATCGTTCACGAACCCCCGCCCGACCATCACGGAGAACTGCAGAAACCGAATCAGCGACGCGGTTATGCTTCGCGCGCCCAGATCGAACTGCCACAGGTCGTGAAAAATGAAGGTCCGAGCGCGCTCAACGAGCGCACCGAGATCTGAAGTGACTCGCTGGCCGGTCATCAGTCCCTCTTTGTCGGATTCACTGAACGGCGAGTGTAGACCGCCCAGCGCCCATCGACGAATCCACGCATCGGCCCCCACTCAAAAAGAAGCTTTGAGTAAACCACCATCACTCACCTGGCACTCCCCGCTCCCCCCAGCGGGAAGTCCCACGCTGGTATTGCTCAGCGTGAAGTGGCAGCGCGCACTCCCGCCACGATTCCCTTGCAGGGTGGAAACGATGCGGCCGTCGTAACGATCCACCCAGACCGAAATCCCCCAGCCGGGCTCGAACCAGGGATTGACCCCAGCCACATCCCAGGCGCCATAGGACGTGGAGTCCCATGCATCGTAGAAGGGTTGGGGCACCACATGGCCCACCCTCTTTTCGATCAACAGGAAGGGGCCCACGAAACGCTGGCCTCCCTTGCCCAAGGTGAAGGTCATGCTGCCGGTTATCGCGGACTCGGCTTCCCAGGCGATCATCACCTTCTGCTCTGGGAACGTCGACTTTGCGGGCGGGACCCAGTTCGCCGCCATGATCCCCATCGGTCGCGAAGAGGCGCACACGGTCAATCCAAAACAACACACGGCCATAAAGACACGACTTCGAAACATCCAAAACTCCTGGGTTGTAGGGAACCACGCGTAGCACAGTCTGCCGGCGCGCCGCGCAGGCAACCCAGGGCTGGCGCACTATCGATCTAATCGCCGAACTCCTGCACCCAATGCTCTGCCTCTGCAACCTCTTTTTGGGCGGTTTTTTGCTCGTCGTAGAGGAGCAGCCGCGCGTTTCCGGTCGGATAATCCCGGCGCACCATGTCGCCCACCGCCGTATTCGCAACCGTCAGCCGCGATTGAGCCCGGGCGAGAAGAGCCCGCGCTTCCCCAAGGGTCCGCGGACTGGCGGGCACCAGGTTCGGTAATTTTCCTTGTTCCCCGGAACTCCCATCGAAACCCGGACCACTCGGAGAGTCGGTCAGCTGCTCGGTCCCTACCGTCAGCGAACTCGGGTCCGCTCCCGTGCCGGATTCCACATTGAGAGCTTCGGTCCCCACGGCGCCCGGCAACGCCGTTGTCCCCACCGTCATCGATGCGGGATCTTCGGTTCCTACGGTCAGGGCGTCGGGGTTCTCAGTCCCGACAACGAGAGCCGAAGGGTTGCTCGGACTATTCGAAGCCGATTCTTCGAACCCGCCGAAGCCCTCCTCGCCATACAGCACACCAGGAGCCACCAGAAGGGACAACCCCGACGCAACCGCCACCCAAGCGCGCCTGGACGAGAACCCGCGTCGCAGTGAGCCGGAGGCGCTCAATCGCAAAATTCGCATTTTCTTCATTCGATTTTTCATTTTTCCATCTTCCCCTTCTTCCCCATCCGGTCTCCGACTGTCGGGTTGCGCCCGGGTGCGATCGCCGACTCGCCCCCGCAGAGCCATCACCGGCAAGTGTACGCCAGAGAATAGGAAACCCCGTGCTTCTTTCTAAGCCCTATCCGCGCCCTGTCGGAGATGGACCCGCCCCTGAACCGAAGCCCCCCCGCCTCTCCACCGTGGGGGAGGCGACGCCGGGCTCCCGGCCGGAATCCTAAATGGGGGATCCCCCCGCCGCGCAGCGGGATTTTCGCAGGACCGGGAGGAAACCCGTCTCCGAGTCGGCCCTCGGAGATCCGGCCGAGCCTGTACGCCGAGGCTAGACTCGGCCTCGGTTCTACTGGGTCGAGAGGCATGGCTTCGGCAACCCCGCAGAGCCGCCCAAAAAAAGAAGTGTCTAGGCTTGAGGGGGTCGAAGCGGTGCGCCGAATAGCCTGGGCCCTCATCGCTGGACTCGCAGTTGCGGGGATAGCCCTGGGCGTTTGGATCGCCTCAATCGATCGCGTCGCGTTACGCGACACCCTGGCGTCCAATCTCTCCAAGGCCACCGGCTACCCGATCCAAGTCCGCGGCCCCCTCCGGTTCCGCCTGCTTCCCCACCCTGGCGTGAGCGTGTCCAAAGTCCGCGTTGCGAGCCCCGTCCACCCGAGCAACAACCCCCTTGCGAAAGCCACCCAGATCGACGTCGAAATCGATCTTCTGGCCTCTCTCCGGCAACGAATTCTCATCCTAGGCAGCGTTCGAATTCGCGACGCCGAATTCTGGCTCGAACGAAACGAACACGGCCAGGAAAATTGGATCGTCCCGCCACCCCCCACCCCCAATGCACCCGAGGGCTCTAGCCGGTTCCCGGTCGACCCCTCGCCCCGCAACGTGGAGCTCCAAAACTTCAAACTTCACTTCAACGATGCGGTCTCCCAGCGATCCTTGGACCTTTCCTCCAGTCAGGCGAGCGCGCACCAGACTGCCGACGGTCAACCGATTCAGCTGGACATCCAGGGACAACTGCTCCAAGAACCCTTCCATCTCTCGGGCACAGTGACACCTCTGAACGAAAAGAAATCCGGTGACGTTCCCCTCTGGCGCAGTGACCTTCGCCTAAACGTTGCCCAAGGCGCGGCGATCCTGGAGATTCAGGGCGTGACGGGCCGAATCCCCGATGTGGACCAGCTGGACCTTGCGGTCTCCCTCTCGAGCCCCGAACCGGCGGCCTTGGTCCAGCGACTTGCGGGTCCCCGGGCAGCCGTATGGGCCAAGGTGGCCGGACCCATCCAACTCAAGTGCCGAGTCCTTGGCGACGAGAAAGATGGACTCAGCCTGCAAGAGGGAGTCCTCGAACTCGGGAATGCCGAGCACCTTACGCTCTCGGTGTCCGGAAAAATCCACAACTTGATCGACGCCGAGGGACTCGAGTTGGAGCTCCGGATGCACAGCCCAAATTTTGGCCGAGCCCTGGAGCCCACCGGTCTCGGAAATAAGGAGCTCGGAGAATCACGACTCCATGCCACGCTGAGAGGAAACGTCGATTCGCCCAGGGCCGAAAGCCTCGACCTCCGACTAAAATCCCAGAGGGGGGTTGAGACACACGTGCAGGGCGAACTGCACGTCGACGGAAAAGCGATCCAAGGCGAACTGTCCGTATCCGTCGACGCTCCCGACCTCCAGACCCTGGCGGAAACTTTGTCTGGCCTGTCTCCTGCCAACGCCACCGCGATCGACGCTGTCCTCAAGCAGCGGGGAAACCGACCGCTACTCGGCCATATCCTGGCTCTCACGCCCGTTTCTGTTTCCGCCCGGGTGAAGCCTTCGGGAAACCAGTGGGCCTTCGATCAGCTCGACGCCAAGATCGGGCGCACGAACGGCGATTGGATCAATGTCTCGGGTGAGGCGGCCTCCATTTGGCCCACGCGCGATGGGGTCGAGATCCGACTCCGTACCCATCTCCATGAGCCCGGCCAGTTGCCTGGACTCGCCAAAAAGCCCGTGGCTCAGATTCAGAGTCTCAAGGCCACCGGGGTCTTTGCCCAGGGAAAAGACCTTCCCGCCCAGATTCGAGACCTCGACATCGAGGTTCAAGCCGTCGATCGAGTCCACGTTCATATCGGAGGCAGTATCCTGCTCGGCGACGCCGGCCCCCGGGAGTCTGGACGTCTGAATTTTCGACTTGGGGGTCAGACCCTAGCCGCTGTGGCCCGAACATGGGGGGGAAGCTTGCCCGAATGGGGACCCCTGGCCGCCCAGGGGCAGATGGTGGGCTCACTTCAGAAGCTTCGCCTTGAGAATCTCGAAGTTCAGGTGGCCAAAACCCACATCGCCGGAAGCGGAGAACTCAACCGATCGACCCAGATCCCAGAAATCAAACTCTCCCTCCGAGTGAAGGGCCTCGACCTCGGTGAATTCCAGATCGGGGCAAGCCACGACGGACCCCCCAACCGGGCTTCTTCTCCGCAAGTTGACGGAAAAACCGATCCGTCTGCCGAGTCGAGTGCACGGTTCAGTCCCGAGCAGTTCCGATGGCTCACCACCAGTAAAGGCTTGCTGGAAATTCGCGCCGCGAAGGTTGTGCTCGACAAGACCTGGACGGCTCAAAATCTCGTTGGCCAGGTACAATGGGCCGACGGTCTCTTGCAAGGACCCGATCTGACGTCCACATGGCCCAAGGGTCACCTCACGCTCGAAACCATTTTCGACGTTCGGAATCCTCAACCCCGGGCTTCGGTGGCCTTGTCCTCAAGGGGCCTGCACGGGGCTACCCTCGCCAAATGGATGGGCCAGCCGAGCGTGTTTACCGGTGACGTCGAGACGGTCATCGAGCTCACAACCCACGGGGTCAATCTGGCCGACGTTGTCTCGAACATGAGCGGCGACCTCCTGCTCGACATTCGCGATGGCGGCTTGGCATCCCGCTACGCCGATGCCGTGGCGTTGTCGCTGAAATCGGCTCCGCAAACCGAATTCGTCGCCATGACCTGCTTCATTGGCGCGATGAAAATTCAGGCAGGCGTGGGTCACGCCGACCCGCTCCTCTGGGACGCGCCCAGCAAGCAGGTTCGAGCCATGGGCGTCGTCAACTTTCCGAATAGAACCATGGATATCCTACTCAGACCGCATCTGAAGGACACCATCGCAACCGCGATCACCGCCGCGGTCAGGATCAAGGGCCCCTTTGGTCGACCGGAAGTGACCCCTGAGCCCTTCCGAACCGCGACCGACTTGGCTCGGGGCCTGATCGGCCGGACGCTCGGAATGGTCATGAACGTCTCGCCCCAAGTATCCGATGCCATGGCCCATCTCCAGGCAAGCGCCGAAAAGGCCCTCACCTCGACGGGAGTCGACGTGCCCATCGTGACCGAGCTGCTTCGCGAACCGGTGAGTTGCCAGTCGGTCTCAGCGGACCCGAGGGTGGAGACCTTGAGGTCCTTCAAACCAGCAAGAAGCCTCCTCCCCTCCGCATCAGACTCTTGAAACCTGCGTTTTCGCGCCAGCGACGACGGCTTGGGGCTTTGGGGTTCTCAGTCCCAGGACGAAAGCGAGTTCCGCGTAACCCGCCGGTAGAAGAGCAGGACCGAGCTGCCACCCCCGGGGCCACTTCATCGATCCTCCGACCCCGCGACTCTTCGCACAGCTTCACGCCACGATCATCGAGCCCGCCAAGCGGCAACACAGGGCCCGACTCGGTTTTGCTCCAACTGACACAAATCCGGATTGCCCACTATGCTTGGGTCTGCGGATCGCTCTCGATCGACTCACCCGAAGAGGAAGAACCTGTTTTATGGCTCTATTTGCCCCCAAGTGCGACCGATGCGGAAACCGAACACGAAACAAGGAAGACGATAAACCCATCTGCGAGGCGTGCGTCCAGGAAATGAGCCTGCTGGTTGCAGCGTCCGGAGAAGCCAAGCGTCCCTGCCCGTCGGATGGCACCCCCATGACGAAGGAGATCGCGCACATGCTGGTGATCGACCGCTGTCCCCAATGCAGCGGCGTCTGGCTCGATGGCGGCGAGTTGGAGCGACTCAAAGAGGGTGTGCAAATGGAGGCCGTTATGGCCACCACCCGAGGACTCACATCCCCGCTCATCTAGGATCACTCAACGGGTGAAGAAACGTTGGTACGAGGCCGGGCTCGCGTTTGCCTGCACGCGATGCGGGAATTGCTGCACCGGCGCTCCCGGGGCCGTGCTGGTCACCCCCAACGAAATCGCGCGACTCGCGAATGCGGTGGAACTCGACCGGGATGCCTTCAGAGCGATCTACACCCGAAAAATATCAGGGGAGGCCATCAGCCTCCGCGAAAAGTCTGACGGATCCTGCGTCCTCTACGATCCCAAGCAGGGCTGCACGGTATACCAATCCCGCCCCCGCCAATGCGAAACGTTCCCCTTCTGGCGTGGCATCGTCGCATCCGCGAGTGCCTGGGAATCCGAGTCCCGAACGTGCCCGGGATTGAATCGCGGTCCCACCCGGTCGGCGAATGAGGTCGATGCGATCAGCCGACGGGATGGAACGTTTTCCTCGGCTCGATTGCGCCTCCTGTCGTCCAAGAAGGATTAGTCCGATTTTTCGCTCCTACGCGCTTCGATCTGTAAGGCGGCCCGCTTGAGCTCCCTTTCCAGCGTTGCTTCTGAAAACTCGCCGGCACCGAGTTCGATCCCTTCGAATACCAGAACCGGCAATCGCTTTCCGTAACGCCCAAGCAGCGCGTCGTCGAGACTGACGTCGAGAGAAACCAGTTCGATGCCGTGCCGAACGGCTAAACGCCGAGCCACCGCGTGCCCCGCTTCGCATCGGCTCGAGTCCGGTTTCAGGTAAACGAAAAGACGCCCCGATACTCCGAGCTTTGAATCGCGCAGAACCCGCTCGAGCAATAGCGTGTAGATGGGCATTCCCCCGAGGCCATGCGCGACAAGGGTGGCGGGAACGCATGTCAGGATAATCGGTAGGAGTTGCGGGTAGCTGCCTGTGAGTTCCATAGCGAGTGCAATCCCAGTGATCGGCGCTCGAACCGTGGCTGAAAACAACGCCCCCATGGCCGCGACGGTAAAAATTTGGGGATGCCAGACAAGAGTAGGCGCCAAATCGTGGGCCGCCTGGCCGAACCAGAGCCCGAAGAGAGTTCCAAGCGCAAGCATCGGGGCAAAGATCCCGCCGGGCGCTCCCGTCCCATAGCTCGCCACGGTGAGCCCGAAGCGCCCCAAAAACAGCAGAAGCAAAGCCGCAGCCGGGAGACCCCCCGCAAGAGCCCGCTCGATCAACAGTTCGCCCCCGCCCACCGCCTCGGGGAGCCTCAGCGAAAGCCAACCCACCACGCCTCCGACCAAAGCCGCAAAAGCCAACCTCTCCCATTCTTTGAAGCGGGCGGCTCGATCGACCATGCGAACAAGAATGCGATTGAACGAATATCCGATCAGGCCGACCAGAGCTCCGAAGATCGGAAAAATCCACATCGCCTCAACCGGGGGAGTGGGCAGTGCGGGCATGGCCAAAATTGGGCCTGCACCCAGTAGCCAACGCACCACTACGTCCGAGGCTGCACACGCCACCAATACAGCCTGAACCGAGATCGCGTTGTAGTGAAACTGTGGACGCATCTCCTCAATGACAAAAAGCATGCCTGCCAGCGGCGCGTTGAAAGCGGCGGTCAGCCCGGCCCCGGCCCCGGCCGCCAGTAGGACATGAGCGTGCTCGGCGGACAGCCTAAATGAGTCCGAGAGCATCCGGCCCAGGGCTGCGCCCATCTGAATCGTCGGACCCTCGCGGCCCATCACCAGGCCCGAAGCCATGGCCATCGCCCCCGCCGCAAACTTGACCGGAAGCAGCCGCCGCCAACGAACGGGACGCATACCGTCGAGTGCCCCTTCGACTTCCTGCACTCCGCTTCCCGCCGCTTCGGGAGCGTACCGCCGAACCAGCCAAACTGCGGTCATCGCCAGGAGCGCCGAGATCGTGACGGCCTCCCACGCATCGGGAACGCCGAAAGCGCCGGCATCAAAGCGAATACGGAGATTTGACAGGTGCTCGACCGAGCCGCGAAACCCGGCCCCAACGCCCCCCGCCAAAACGCCGACGACCAGTGCCCAAAACATCAGGGGGGCATCCCGACGTTGTGCTTCCATAAATCGCGCGAGCGCTCGCGTATTTGTCGTGTCTCTCAAGTTTTCGGGCACAGCGCCTCGCACTTCTTCAACGTGGGCGATTTATTGGACCCGCGCGATGGAGTCGGTCGATCGCTGACCGACTGCTCCACCGCCCGAAAAATCACCTTTGGGCACAAGGTTTCGATCTGAATCCGTATGGAATTTTCTTTGATTTCACACGGCCGAGAGAGCCCCGACAGTCGGGCTCGGCCAAGAGCAGTGACTCCTCGGGGAAAATCCTAGCCACTCGAAAAGGCCACGCAATGCGAGGCGTCGTCCGATTTTACAACGCCGGGGCCAAAAACAGGGATCACGGCCGACTCAACGCATTGCCCCAGACATGGAATTTCGACGCGACGCTCCCCAGCAACCGAAACCACGAGAGGACCATTCTCCGAATTACCCAGGGCTTGGGAGTTGTCTCGCCGCTCAAGTTTTCTCCCAAAGCAGGAACTCGAGCAGAGAATCGTCCCTGGGATGGCGGTCCGTCGAGGTTTTTACGACACTCTTCGCGAATAGTCGCTCCCGGCGGTGAACGCACACGCACCCAACGGGACGCACCGGGAAGGAGGTGGCGCTTGAGTGGACCGCTCAACGGAATCAAGGTAGTCGACGCTTCGGCCATCGTATCGGGCCCCCTGGCGACGATGATGCTTGCCGATCAGGGAGCGGACGTCATCAAGCTCGAACCCATCGAGGTGGGCGATACGCTTCGACTTTCCCCTTTTTCCAGGGGTGGCCTGACCTCCTTCTACGCCAATTGCAATCGCAACAAGAGGGCTATTGCGGTGGACCTGACCCAGGAAGAGGGCCTCGAAATCGCTCGACGACTGATCGCCGAAGCCGACGTCTTTGTCCAGAACTGGCGGCCGGGAGCGGCCGATCGACTCGGCTTGGGCGAGGAGGCCCTGCGGGCGATCAACCCCAATCTCATCTACTGCTCGATCTCGGGAGCGGAGGGTATACGACCCCATCATTCAGGGTCTCTCTGGACACGTGGCGGTGCAGTTGAATCCCGAGGTCCCGATTCCCGATCTGGTGCGGAACATCGTGGCCGACAAATCCAGCGCCTACACAGCGGCCCAGGCCATTACCGCAGCACTCTTCGCTCGGGAGCGCGGCGCTGGCGGCCAACATATCGATATCCCCATGATCGACGCCTCCTTGGCCTTTTTTTGGCCTGACGGCATGCTCGCTCACACCTTCGCAGGGGAAGACAAACCATCCGGGCTCACGCTCTACCAGATCTACAGACTATCCAAGACGAGTGACGGTCACCTGATCTACTTCGCGGCCACCGACTCGGAAATGCATGGGCTCTTTCGAGCACTGGGGCACCCGGAATGGATCGAAGACCCGCGTTTCGGAGCCGCTGCCAGCCGCTCCGATATCGAGAACGCAACCGCACTGGGCGAGAAGATCGAGACCGCCATGCTCGCCGAAACCACCGAGGTCTTGCTCGCACGGATGCTGGAGGAAGACGTCCCGGTGGGTCCTGTTCTCGACTTGGACCAACTCTTTGCAGACCCCCAACTCGGTCACAACGATTCAATTCTTGAATTTGAGCACCCGACAGCCGGCCGATACCATCAGGCGCGACCGGCCGCACGCTTCTCCGAAACTGCGCAGAACCCCGAGCGCCGTATGCCTCCGTTGCATGGAGAGCACACCGAGGAGGTCCTTGGCGAGCTCGGTTATCGCCAGAGTGATCTGGATCGGCTCAAAGCGAACAGTACGATCTTGATTCCGGACTGATTGAGCCCGCGGCCAGCCGAGCTGACCGTGAACCGGACCGATGCTCTCGCGATCGTCTCATCTCACTCTCCCGTGAGAGTAAATCGGACGCCGGACGCCGGAGCCAAGAGTCCCTCATACGGTGGTCTTCTTAACCGGCATGCCCTTGGAAACCGATTGTCCCTTTCTCTCGGCCACTGCCACAACGGTCAAAACCCCCTTGTCCGCGTCAAGACGCACCCAGTCCCCCGTGCCCACCACCCGTGTCGCCACGCGCAGGTTCACGATCGCCGGCAGTCCGTACTCCCGGGCGATAACCGCACCGTGAGAAACCGCGCTTCCCACATCCGTTGCCAGCCCCGCGATGAGACTAAAGTAGGGTGTCCAGCCGATATCCGTGATATGCGAAATAAGAATTTCGCCCGGCTCAAGGCTTGCGGCCTCATCGAGTGTGGTGGCCACCCGCGCTCGGCCCTCGACCACACCTCGACTCACCGGGCACCC
>LWDU01038133.1_pt1 | contig 15352 bp, 12 predicted proteins | sample 727161 | NCBI WGS metagenome assembly LWDU01 (sample SAMN04566230, study PRJNA314399) | hydrothermal vent metagenome | isolation source: deep sea hydrothermal plume seawater | place: Mexico: Gulf of California, Guaymas Basin | collected 2004-07-11 | reverse complement strand
TGAAAACCAAACAGAACAAGACAGACATGACGCGCCGCCGATTCATCGGCGCGAGCACGGTGGCCACCTTTGGCTTTCAAGTCGTGCCGAGCCGTGTGTTCGGCGCAAACAACCGACTCGCCGTCGCCAGCATCGGCGCGGGCGGCAAGGGCCGGGCGGACGTCACCGGGGCGGCCAACGCCGGTTGCGACATCGTCGCACTGTGCGACGTGGACGAAGGCCGCGGCTCGGGTATGTTCAAGGCACACCCCAAGGCGAAGCGCTTCGCCGACTTTCGTGTGATGCTCGACAAGATGGGCGGCAGCATCGACGCGTGCACCATCTCCACGCCCGACCACACCCACGCCGTGGCGACGTCGATGGCCATGAAAATGGGCAAGCATTGTTACACGCAAAAACCGCTGACGCACGACGTGTACGAGGCGCGTTACCTGACCCGCTTGGCCAAGCGCACCGGTGTCACCACGCAGATGGGAAACCAGGCGCACGCCGGCGAGCCGATCCGCCGCGCGGTCGAATTGGTTCGTGCCGGCATCATCGGCAACGTCACCGAGGCGCACATTTGGACCAACCGCCCGATCTGGCCGCAGGGCATGAAGGAGCGACCGGCCAAGTCCGACGTGCCCAAGGGCGTGGACTGGGATTTGTGGCTTGGCCCGGCGCCGCACCGACCGTACGGCAAAGGGTACGTTCCGTTTGCGTGGCGTGGTTGGTGGGACTTCGGCACCGGGGCGCTTGGAGACATGGCCTGCCACATCATGGACATGGCGTGGTGGAGCCTTGAGCTGGGTTCACCCACCAGTGTGAGCGCCCGGCACGGCGGCAACACCGGCGAGAGCGCCCCGAACTGGGCCGTGATCGACTACCAATTCGGCTACCGTGGCAGCCGTCCGCCGGTGAAGCTTGTTTGGTACGACGGCAAAAAGAATGGTGTGCAAAACGCGCCGTCACTCGAGACCACCGGCGGCGTCAACATGGTTGCCAAGGGCAAAAACGGTTTCGGCTCCGTGTTGATCGGCGACAAGGGACGGATGTTTTTTAGCCGCAGCGGCACCGGCTGGAAAATCACCGGGCGCGACGAAGACGAGGTCAAGCAGATCGAAACCAACACGCCGAAGACGCTACCCCGAACCAAGGGCAATTACGTCGAGTGGGTGAATGCTGCAGTCGGCACCGGCCACAAGCCGCTGAGTCGTTTTGAGATCGCCGGCCCGTTCACCGAGATGGTGCTGTTGGGCAACTTGGCCATCCGCGCCGGAGAGCCGGTGCAGTGGGACGCTGAGGCGCTGCTCTCGACCAACAGCGAGAAAGCCAATCGCTACGTCCGCCGCGAATATCGCAACGGCTGGAAGCTCTCGTGACCCTTCGCTTGATACATTTCCTTGCCGCCTGGGTTTGCGGACAGGTGTTGCTTTTTGCCCAACCAAGCGGTGAGCCGATTTTTTCGTTCGGCGTGGTTGCCGACTGCCAGTACTGCAACATCAAGGTGGCAAAAACGGCGCAGCGTCAGTACGCGTTGTCGCCAAAAAAACTGACGGCGTGTGTTGAACACCTGAACCGGCTCGAATTGCGGTTCGTCGTGCACCTCGGCGACTTTATCGACCGAGACTTCAAGAGTTTCGCGGACGTGGCACCGATCTACGACAAACTTAAGGCCGACCATTACCACGTCCTCGGCAATCACGACTTTAGCGTAGCCGACGAGTACAAGGCCAAGGTGCCCGCCGCGCTTGGCCTCAAGTCGCGGTACTACCAGTTTCGTTATCACGGTTATCGTTTCATCGCGATGGATGGCAACGACGTCAGTCTGCACGCCTACCCGGCGAGCGATCCGCGACACAAGGCCGCCGAGGCGTTTCACAAAAAACTGCCAAGCGGTACGCCTTCCTGGAACGGAGCTGTTGGCCAAGCGCAGCTCGACTGGCTGAAAAAAGCGTTAAACGAGGCCAATCGGGCGGGTGAGCGGGTGATTCTGTTCTGTCATTTCCCGGTGTATCCGGAGAACGTGCATAACCTGTGGAATGCCGCCGAAGTGCTGGCCGTGGTGCGGGAGAGCCGGAGTGTCGTGGCGTACATGAACGGCCACAATCACGCCGGGAATTATGGTCGCTTGGCCAAGCGCCACTTCGTGACGTTTACGGGGATGGTGGACACAGAGGAGACGGCTTACGCTGTTGTGAACGTCCACGCGGACCGGCTTGAGATTAAGGGGTTCGGCCGCCAGAAAAACATGACCCTGCCGATCGCAGGAAACGGAAATTAGTCGGCCGCCTTGGCCACCGACTCCTCTTCGAAGCGGCCGTGGTCGCGGAATTTTTTGTACCGCGCATCGAGCCGCTTTTTCAACGGCATGAGCTTGAGCACCTTGAGGTGCTTGAGCAGGTGTTTCTTCAGCGTGACCGCAGTGGCCTTGGGGTCGTTGTGCGCCCCGCCAAGCGGCTCGGGGATGATCTCGTCCACGAGGCCAAACTTTTTCAGGTGATCGGAAGTGATCTTGAGCGCCTCGGCAGCGGCGGGCGCGGCGGCGCGATCCTTCCACAGGATTGATGCGCAACCTTCCGGGCTGATGACAGAGTAGTAGGCGTTCTCAAGGATGAGGACGCGGTCGGCGACGCCAATGCCCAGCGCCCCGCCAGAGCCGCCTTCGCCGATGACCACGGCGATGACTGGAACCTTGAGGGTCATCATCTCGCGGAGGTTGACAGCGATGGCTTTGGCAATGTGGCGCTCTTCGGCGCCGATGCCGGGGAAGGCACCGGCGGTGTCGATGATGGTGATCACCGGCAGGTCGAACTTGCTGGCAAGTTTCATCAGGCGCAGCGCCTTGCGGTAGCCCTCGGGGTGGGCGCAGCCGAAGTTGCGTAGGACGTTCTCCTTGGTGTCACGCCCTTTCTGGGTGCCCATGACCATGACGCGGTGATCGCCTAGTTTGGCGAAGCCGGTGACCATTGCCTTGTCGTCGGAGTAGAGCCGGTCGCCGTGCAGTTCGGAGAAATCGTCGAAGGTGCTGTGGAGGTAGTCGAGCGTGTAGGGGCGCCGGGGGTGGCGGGCGAGTTGCACGCGCTGCCAGGGGGTGAGGTTTGAGTAAATGCTCTTTCGGGTTTCCTCGATCTTGGCCCGGATCTGATCGGCCTCACACTGGAAGTCCATCTCGACCCCGCTTGGCAGCGAGGTCTTACTCAGGGCATCCAGCTTGGCTTGAAGGTCAACAATGGGTTGCTCAAAATCGAGGTGGGTTTTCATTCCGGATTGCGGGTGGCCGCTCGGGCCGGATAGTAGTGGCATGCCGCCGGGGTGCAATCCGAAACAGGAAAGGTTGACGACTCAATAGTCGGGTTCTAGCTTTCGGGAGTGTTCGCCACGCCGCCTGCGTGTTTGTCGCGCAAACCGGCGTCACGGCCCATTGCGATTGACGGGCCAAGGTGGTAATCAAGCCACGGAAACCGTGGCATGCCTGATGCTGAATGAGAATCGAGATGATCAACTCCACTTTAACTGAAACTACAACCAAGCGCTTGGCCAAGCGTTGGCTCACCGCATGCGCGACCGCACTTGGAATGTTATGTGCGCCTAGCGAGTCTCTGGGCCAAGTCACGATCACGGCCAAGGACATGTTCAGCAAGGAGGGGCAGTATTACAAAGTGCACTCCAACTTCATCGGCCATTTTTCGGAGGCGGCCCGTGAGGAGGTGGATGTCAGCGATTACATTGGCGAGGCAGGGGCGGATCAAGTTTGGGATTTTCGGGAGGGGCCGGAAGATGAGATGATCCAGTTCGACTACGTGAAGCCAAGCGCGATTGACACAGATGTTGAATTTGACGGGGCGACCATCGCGGAGCGGGCGACGTTCGACTCTTCCGGCAAACAGAAAAGCATGTTCCTCAACGTGAGTGCCGCCCGGGGGCGAGACGTTTACGGGTTTCACGACGACAGCATCGACGAGGAGGACCCTGCAATCCCGTTCAGCGCCCGATTGAACGACTTCCCGGCGGTCATCAAGTTTGGCGACTCGTGGAATGCGAACACGACGTTCGAGTTCGTCACCCGCCAGTCAATGTTCGGGGTGGGCGACATCGAGGCACCTACCAAGCTGGTTTACCAATCTGAAATGGTGGTGGACGGCCACGGAATCGTCATCCTACCCGAGTTGGGTTTTCACGACTGTCTGCGCATCAACGAACTGGTACAGTACGACACGTTCATAAAAATCCCGGGGGTGGTTGAGGATTGGCAAAAAGCCTCAACCGACTTCATCCGCAATTACTATTGGCTGAGCAAGGACATGGGCATTGTCGCCCAGATCAGTTCCGTGCAAGACACCGTGCCTATTCCGGATGACTTCTCAACAGCAAGCGCCTTGTGGCGGCAATTTGAAAACAACCACGGTGAGTCCAATGAAACAGCCCAGCCGGTGGAAGGGCTGGAAATCTCGCTGGACACCAAGGGAAACCGGGTTTTATTGAGCTGGAAAAAAGCTGAAAACACGCTTGAATACTTGGTGCAATTCAGCGATAGTTTGATCTCGAACAGTTGGAAGGATTTGAAAACAACGTCCGGAAACTTTGCTTTGGACGCGATTTCCTCCAAAAAAGCCCGGTTTTACCGGATTGTTTCGCTAGAATGACAGTATGAAAACGCAGGCAACCCAACGCTTGGCCAAGCGCTCAGGAAGCAATTCCGCGTCGAGGAGGGTATGGGGAGTTGCCGCGTTTACGCTCATTGAGTTGCTGGTGGTGATTGCCATCATCGCCATTCTAGCGGCTTTGATGCTCCCGTCGCTGTTTCAGGCCAAGAGCGCCGCCCGTTCGCTGGCATGCAAAAACAACCTTCGCCAATACGGCATCGCGCTGAACTCATACGTCGGGGATCAGGGCCACTATCCCGTTTACAATTTTGATCCCACGGATGCAGAAGGCAATACCCAGCAGTATTGGCACGAGCGCCTCCTGCCCTACATTGGTGCCGAGTGGGCCGAGAAAAGTCCCTTCACCTGTTCGGACTATAAGGGAGTGACTCTCTCGGGTAATGACGCCGCCGTCGCGCTGGGCAGTTATGGGTACAACGCCTTTGGCGTGAAACTCGGCTACAGCAGCCTTGGCTTGGGGGGCACTTTCAGTCACACGCTAATCAGTGGCGAACTGGATGATATTCCGTCGGAAGGGTCGAGGATCACCGATGGGGACGTTCGATCAACGGCGAACATGATTGGGATTGGGGACGCCACGCTGATTTGGATGACCAAGCCGATGATCAATATTTTGTACGGGGAGGATGGTGACGAGGGTGCCAGCGGCATGGCGCACTTGGACATCAACTACCGCAATTTTGTCCAGCGAAAAGCCTACCCCTTAAGCAACAAGATTATTGCTGCCACCGAGGCGCGGCACGGGGGGCAATATAACATCAGTTTCTGTGACGGTCACGTCGAAGCACTGGACCGGACGCGACTTCATGAGCGCAGTTTCCGCGCGCTTCGTCGTTGGAACAACGACAACTTGCCTCACCACGACTTGCTGAGCAACTACCAGTCCTGGCGCTGAGGCTCAATCCAGTCGCAGCCACGACACTTTCAGGTAGGCGGGTTCATTTTTGGTGACCGGAAAATCCGTGGGTTGGGTTGCTGAAAATGACACCGCAATTTTTCTGCCGCAGGATCGAATTCCTCTCCTGACTTCTTCCCTGAACTTCGCGTTACTCAACCCTGCCGCATTGCAGCAGGCGAGCAGTACGCCGCCTTTGCGAACCAAGGGTGCCGCAGTTTTAGCCAAGTTGCCATAGTCCCGCTTGGCCATGAACAACCCAGATTGCTTTGAGCGCGAAAAAGTGGGCGGATCGAGGATGACCAAGTCATGTCTGTCGCCGCGCTTGGCCAAGCGCTTCATCCATTCGAGTGCATCTCCGTAAATGAAATCGTGATCGTTGGGATTGACTTGGTTAAGCCGGAAATTCTCCCGGCCCCAGTCGAGGTATTTGCGCGAGAGGTCGAGGTTGATGGTTGTGGCACCTGTACGCGCGGCGCAGACCGAGAACGAGCAGGTGTACGAGAAAGTGTTCAGCACCGTGGCGGTTCCGGGAGCCGACTTAAACACGGTGAAACCGGGTTCAATGTGGTTTGAGAGAATGCGCTGCCGGTTCTCCCGCATGTCGAGGAACAGTCCGGTCGAGTACCCCTGCTTCAGGCTCAACCGGTACGTAAGGCCATTCTCCATCACTTCAAATTCCTCCGGTGCTTCTAGGCCCATGACAAGCCGGGGTGATGCGGAAGCCGTGGTGCTCTGCTGCACCATTCGGTTTAGTTTCTTAAAATAAACACCCTTGATCTTGAGTGTGGCTTTCCACTCTTTCGCAGCCTCGAGTTGCGGATCAGTTAGCGGCAGTGGCGACTGTATCAACAGAAAATCGCCGAGGCGGTCCACATATAAATCTTTCCAGCCATCCGCTTGGCCGTGGACAAGCCGGTAGGCGTTGGTTTTTGGGTCGCGCCCGGATCGCAACTTGCGCGGCGGGCCGGCGGGTCGTGATGGTTTTGTGTTCAACAATTTACCAGAAGTGCCATTGGGGTTTATCGGCGTAGCCAAACCCCTGCGTGATCACCCAAGCCCCAAGTAAAAGGTTGGTGACGGCGTGCGCGGTGATGGCGTCAGCAATCCGATTCGTGCGGATAACCAGTAATTGATAAATCATCCCGCAGACAATGCCAGCCAGCCACTGCTGGTGAGTGAAACCGAACACGATGGACGTGATCAAAAAAGGTTTTACGGCGAACGAGTTGTGCGCGGTGAACATCCAGTTTGGGGCAAGAATGTAACGGTACAGGAATGAGCGGTAGAACACTTCTTCAAGCATCGGCACCAGTAGCGTCGAGCCGACGAGGCGCACGCCGGCAAAAAACCACACCATCACCGAGAGCGAGCCGAACTGTTTTTGCAGATCCCACGAGTCGTTCGGTTGGGAGAATTTCGGGTACAGCACATCCAGAGCTACCCACAGGATGAAAACCAGCGTCCCGGCGATCAACGCCTCGAAACTGATCGCCCATCGCATCTCGGACACCAGCGGCCACGTCACCCAAATCATCCACGCTCCGATAACACACTTGGCCAAATAAACCCAGAAGTGCGATTCCGGCCCTAAGCTGCCCTGACACGAGGTCAGCACAAGGAACACGACAAATGGCAGAACCCGCGCAAGGAGCGGGGAGGCCTGCAGTTTGTCTGTCAGCGCGTTCATCGTTTGAGGATGGATTTGGTCGCGGTGAGAAACTTGGCCATCTCGGCCCCGGTGCCGATGGTGATGCGCAGCCAGTTGCGAACCTTGGGCGCGTCAAACCAGCGGGTCACAATTTTCCGCTCCCGCAATTGCCGGAACCATTGTGCCGCCGTGATGGCGGTCGGCTTGGCGAAAATGAAATTGGCCTGACTAGGCAGCACTTTGAAACCAAGCGCCTCGAGAGCCCCGGTGGTCTTGGCCCGCAACTGGATGATGCGCTCGAACTGCTTCCGATAGTGGCCGATGTCCGAGAGCGTGGCCAGCGCCGCCACTTGGCCAAGGCCGTTTGTGTTATAGCTGTCGCGTATCCTGTCGAGCGCCGCGATGATTTCCGGGTGGCCGACGAAGTAGCCCACCCGCGCAAAGCAAAGCGAGTAGGCCTTGCTGAACGTACGGGAAACGATGACGTGCGGGAACCGCTTGGCCAAGCGGAGTGCGTTTTCGTCGGCGAAATCAACGTACGCCTCGTCCAGAATTGTCACGCCCTTTTGTGCGGCGCAGAGCTTGGCTAAGTCGCGCGTTAAGTAACCTCGACCGCTGGGCGCATTTGGCGTTGTGATGTAAGTGAGTGCCGCTCCAAAATCCCAATTGCTATTTTGCAGCGCATCGTTGTCCGGCAAGCCGAAGTCGGCGGGCAGTTTGACCTCGTTGCGGCGCGCGCCGTGAATGTCGGCAAGGATGGGGTAGAGCGAGTAGCTTGGCGTAAAATACTGGATGGTTTGCCGACGGGTTGCTGCGTTGGATTGGCGAGGTTCGACGAATGCGCGGGTGGCTAGGGCGAGCAACTCATCGGAGCCGTTGCCAACGATGATGTTTTCCGGCTTGCAGCCGTGCAACTTGGCCAACGCCTCTCGCAGCGGTTGCGCGCTTGGGGCGGGGTAACGGCGCAATCGCTCATCGGCAGCGGAGCGGATCGCGCGGATGACCTTGGGCGAGGGCGGCGCCGGATTCTCGTTGGTGTTGAGCTTGATGAGACCGGGAACATTTGGTTGCTCGCCCGGAACGTATCCGCGCAGCTTCCGCACCATTGGGCGAACCAGTTGCTTGAGTGATCTGTTTTTGCGCTTGGCCGTCATCGACTAATCTTCAAGTCGTATTTCGGCGGAGCGACCGTGGGCATCGAGGCCCTCCATTTCGGCGAATGTCCGAATCGTTTCGATGGACTTGGCCAAGGCGGGTCTGCTGTATTTCACGACGCTTGTGCGGCGCTGGAATTGATCCACGGTTAACCCGGCGAACGACGCCCCGGCACCGCCCGTTGGCAGCGTGTGGCTGGGGCCGGCCATGTAGTCGCCGAGGACGGTTGGGGCCCACGGGCCCACAAAAATCGCGCCGGCGGTCGTGATGTCTTTCACGGCAACTTCGGGTTTGCGGAGCATCAACTCGCAGTGCTCTGGCGCGATTTGATTGGCCAGGGTGATGCCGTCGCTGATTGATTTCACGTGGATGAGCCAGCCGTTTTTCTTGAGTGCCTTTCGGATGAACTCACGGCGCGATAGCCCGGGGAGTTGCCGCTCGAGTTCCCGGTGCACGTCGGCAATGAGTTTTTTGGAGTTACTGGCGAGCCAAACCCGCTCGTGGCCGGAGCCGTGCTCGGCTTGCGCGAGCATGTCGGCGGCGGCGAACTTTGGGTTGGCCGACGAGTCAGCGAGGATGAACATCTCGCTTGGCCCGGGCAGCAGGTCGATAGCCACGCGGCCAAATAAAAGTCGCTTGGCCGCAACAACGTAGGCGTTGCCGGGGCCGAATATTTTTTGAACCGAGCGGATCGTTTTCGTGCCGCACGCCATCGCGGCAATCGCCTGTGCGCCACCGACACGGTACACATCGGTTGCTCCCGCTTGGCGAAGCGCGGCGAGCAGCGCGCTGTTCACTCGACCGTCTTTGCCGCACGGAGTGCAGGCGACGATTTCGCTGCAGCCGGCAACCTTGGCCAAGGTGACGGTCATCAGCGCGGTCGATGCCAGGGGCGCGGTTCCGCCGGGGATGTACACGCCAACCCGTGCGAACGGATCGAACTTTTCGCCGACCACACCGCCTTGGGCATTGCAAGCCTGCCAGTTTTTGCGCAGGGATTGTTTTGCAAAGAAGGCAACGTTGGCCTTGGCCAAGCGGATGGCCCTGCGGGTTTGGGCGCTGGTGGAGCGCCAAGCGCTGTCCAGTTCGGCTTGGCTGACGCGCAGTTTGCCCGGGGTCAACTTAGCTCCGTCGAACTTCTCCGTGAACTGGAGTAGCGCATTGTCGCCGCGCCTCTCGACTCCGCTAATGATCTCAAGAGCGCACTGCTCGATGCCCGTGTCGAAAAGGCTGGATGCAGCGATAAGCTTGTTCAGTTTGGCGGGGTAGCCGGAATCCGTGTGTCGGATCAAATTCACGGGCAGGAAGATAGGGCGGGAAGCTCGTGAAAGTCAAAGCAGCGGGGGCTTGTCAAGCAACTTTAGTTGCCGAGAGGAGAGAAAGAATATTTTTTAGGTTTGACGAGGCAGGTCGAATTATGTCGTTATCACTAACCTGTTTTATTGAGTTAACGCGATGCCCCGAACAGCCAAGAAAAAAAAGCCAGTCGTCAGTTCTGCGAAAGCGTCCAAGTACGACGCACACCACACTGTCATCAACAACACCTACGGCGACTTCGCCGATCTGCGTCACCAGTTGTCCGAATCCAAGGAGGACGTGGCCGAGCGGGCCAAGCTGCTGCAGATATTTTCATCGTGCACTGATTCGCAACGGTCGTGGCTTTTGCTGGAGGACTATTTCAACAAGCTCAACCTTGCCCGCAAGGACTTCAGCCAGGATGACTGGTGGGGCGGTATGGCCCAGACACATGGCGACACACGACTCGAGGACTTGGCATTGGTGTTCATGAAATCGGGCCGCTCGGTGCCCAATGAGTTGATGGCTCATGCCAACTTCACGCGCTTTGCACAGGTCGAGCAGGCCGAAAAGGATCATCAGTTGTTCAAAGGGTTGGAGGAATGGATGTTCCCGCCGACGCCGGTTCACCTCGATGCCCCCCGGGCTGCCTTGCGAGTGGTGGGGCGGCTTATTGTAGACACGGAATTGCCGGGATTGCACAAACTCGGGGTGGAGATTCATATCATACGCCCGCGCACAGGCGACCGCGTCAAGACGCTGGACGATATGGCTGACCTGACGATGCGGGCCGCCCACGAGCAGGAATTGTTTCCTTCCGCCGACTGGTCGTTTATCCGCTGGTCTTCCGGTGTCCGGCACGACTACGACACGGAGGCAGAACTGATCCCGTTGGATGGGGCGGAGTTGCTGAAGTGGCTGGTGCAATGGGGGAAGGCCGGACGGATTGATCTCGATGGGGAAAAGAAACCGATCCAGTTTCTGGGGCGGATCATCGAGATGGAGCCCCACTTGGAGAAGGCGAAATCAGACTTGTTCTTCACCCATGAGGTCATACTTCCCGACAAGAAAACTTGCAGCATGTCCGAGGTGCGCTTTTTCGCCGGTGACCCCACGTTGGCCCTCATCGGTTGCGAGGTGTTTCTCCTGCGCAACTCTCCCACGCCCGAGGTGCTAGGGAATTGGGCCAAAATGAAAAAGGCCCCGGTATCCAAGCTGACGCATCGCCTGCTCACCAAGCTGCGCAAGATCACCACCACCAATGGGGTGAACTGGGAGCAACTCTGCAAGACTCACGAGGCGACGCCGCGATTTGTTTTCGAAATGGCCAATGACACCGTCCGCCTCAAGCTCCTGGCCAAGAGCGAATCAGACAAGAGCCTCTGGCAGTGGAACGGCCACGAATGGGTTCGGGAAAATTCAGAGAAACTAAAACCGAACAAGCCGGAAGTGCTAGATGACGAGCGGCTTGAGGCGGCCGTCGGGTGGCTCAAGCGCCTAGACTGGTTCACCCCGGAGCCGGGCCTGTGGGTGGGCGATGCCAACCCGCTTTTCCTCGAGAGTCTCCACGCCGCCTGGCCGGACAAGCCCGACGCGGAGTACCTTGGTGACACGGAGTTCAAGCGCCTGTTCCTGCAGCCCAAGCGCCTCAAGCCCAAGTTGGTCGTCCGGGGCAGTGGCATCGACTGGCTATCCGTCTCCGCCGAGTGGGAGGAGGAGGGGCTGAATTTGACCGAGCGCGACCTTCAGCAACTCGCCGCTGCCAGCGGTAATTTCGTCAATCTACCGGACGCCGGCTGGGTGCAACTGGATCAAAAGGCCGTGCAGGAAGCACAGGAGGCGATGGCGGATCTTGGCGTGGACGGCTTGTCTTCAGTCGAGCAAAAAGTCGGACTAGAGCAGGCCGCCCACTTGGACGAGGACGGCTTGGCCAAGTTCGTCCCGTCCGCGGAGTTGGAACAGTTGCGTGGACGCCTGGATGAGTTTGAGGGAGTTGAACCGACTGAACTGCCGGACGGGGTTTGCGCCGAGTTGCGTCCGTATCAGGTGGAAGGCTTTAGTTTTCTTTGCCACTTGGCCAAGTTCAAACTGGGTGGAATCCTTGCGGACGACATGGGACTGGGCAAGACACTGCAGACGCTCGCTTGGCTGTTGTGGCTGAAGACCAGTCGCCGGAAGAATGCCAAGACCAAGCCGACGCTGGTAGTTTGCCCCGCCTCGGTTTTGCACAACTGGCGTCGTGAATCAGAACGGTTCACTCCCAAAATGAAGGTGCTGGTCTTGGAGAGTGGCCAAGCGCGCCACAACCTTCGCAAGCGAATCCCCGACTACGACATCGTGGTCACGAATTACTCGATCCTTCGCCGTGACCTCGACGAGTTGGCCAAATTTGCCTTCCGCGCCATCGTGCTCGACGAGGCGCAGTTCATCAAGAATCCCGGCGCGCAGGTGACCAAGTCCGTCAAGGAGCTTAAGGCCGACCACAAGTTGGCGCTGACCGGCACGCCGATCGAGAACCGCATGCTCGACCTGTGGAGCATCGTCGATTTTGTGCAGCCCAACTACCTCGGCAACCAAGAGCATTTCAGCCAAGTTTACGATTTGCGGGTGTCGGAAAAAGACGAGAACGCCGCCCGTATCGGCCGCCGAAAACTCTCGGCCAAGCTCCGGCCGTTGCTGCTGCGCCGTGTCAAGAAACAGGTGGCCAAGGATCTGCCGGATCGCATTGAGCAGCGGCTCGACTGTGAGTTGCCCGAGGAGCAGCGCAAACTATACCTCGCAGAGTTGAAGCGAAGTCGTGAGCAGGTGATGAAAGCCGTCCAGCAGAAGGGTGTCGCCAAGAGCAAAATGCACGTGCTCGCGGCGCTGACTCGGTTGCGGCAGATTTGTTGTCATCCCGGCCTAGTCGGGAGCGACACGGAATCTGGCAAGATGGACACGCTGTTCGAGTTGGTGGAACCGCTGCTTGAGGAGGGGCACAAGGTGCTTGTGTTCAGTCAGTTCGTACGGATGCTTCAAATTCTCGAAAAGGAGTGCGCGGACCGGCAGATGCCCACCCACATGTTGACCGGCGAAACCAAGAACCGGCAGGATGTCGTGAACGCTTTTCAGGAGGCCGAATTGCCGTCGGTCTTCCTGCTCAGCCTGCGGGCGGCCGGCACCGGACTCAACCTGACGAGCGCCAGCTACGTGGTCATTTACGACCCGTGGTGGAATCCAGCCGTCGAGGCGCAGGCCATCGACCGGACTCATCGCATCGGCCAGACCGCGACGGTGAACGCCTACAAGATGATCTCACCGGGCACCGTCGAGGAGAAAATTTGGGACTTGCAGCAGCGCAAAGCCAAGACGGTATCCGACGTGCTCGGCGAAGACGGCTTCGCCAAGGGCCTCACGACGAACGATCTCGAGTATCTGTTCTCGGATTAACCCACTGCGCTTGGCCAAGCGCTTGGCTGCCTAAAGTTTCTCGACGCGAAACTTCGGCTGGCTCCATTCGCTGCTTGGCAGTAACCAGCGAAAGATGACGCCGCCTTCGCGGTGGCTGGCGGTGTCCAGTTGGTTTGCTTCGCCGAAGTCGCGGTGCGCCACGACGATTCGGAACGACCCGTCCGCCTCCAGCTTCACCTGCGAATGGTTCAGGATGATTTTGCGGTTCACGAAATCACGCGACTCGAGCCAGCGGCTGCACAACTGCACCGACCAGTAACGGCACTCCGGCGCGCGCCCCTCCATGACGAGCGCCTCGTATTCCTCCAGCTTGTACCACCCGCCGACGTACTCGTTGTCCGGCGTGGGGAACAGGCTGTCGAGTCCCTCCGCCGTGCTGTCGATGCTCACCGTGTTGGGCTGTTTCATCCACGCCTCCGAGGCCAGTTGCGTGGACTTGAAAGTGCGCGACAGACTTTGGCTTAACGCCCGCAGTCGGTGGGTGATTCCCTCCACCGTCGGTGCGGGCGGCGGCGCGATGTCATCGAGCAACTCGATGTTCAACTCGGCCGGTTTTTGCCGGAGATCCGTGAAGTATTGCCGCGTCACCAGTGTGCGGGCGATGTTGTCCAGTTGAACCCAGTTTTTAACTCCGTCCGGCCGCTCGGCGGAAAGCACCAACTCGAAGCCGCCGTCGTCGTCAAACTCCATGTCCGCATCGCAGACGTTGGTCAAAATACAGTTGGTCCGCCCGCGCATACCGTACAAGCAAAAGGCCAAATACAACTCCTCGCCTCGCCGCCCGTGGATACGGTAGCGCAGCGCGGGATTCAACGTGGCCCGATGGTAAAGCGTGTCCGGGTTGTCCACGAAAAACTTCCGGATCGGCGACATGATCTGCACGAGGCTGGGATAGTCAGCTTCCTGTTCCATCTGAAATTCCGTCATGCCGACAAGAATGCGGGTTAGGAAACGATAGCCCTCGGCGCGCACCGTTGGGTCGTGCCCCTCGCTCAATGCGTCCACTTGTCCCGCCGCGTCCGCCAGTTGCTCGGTCAGCGTTGCCCATGCCTTCGTCAGTTCGTCATTGTTCATTTTTCTGTTCCCATAAAATCGGTTCGCACGGTCTCGGCGTCCAGCCCGTATTCCTCGAGCGAGTAACGGTGCGCGCCGTGCTTGTGCTGTCGGTTGTCGGCCAGCCATTGTTTCATCCCGTTTTCAAATTCATCCGAGTAGTCGTAACTGTGATATTCGTAAATACATCGCACGGTGCCGATGGGATCGGCGACGAGGTCGGCGTATTGCACGTCGAGAAACTGTTCCGGATCAGCGGCGGCGCGCACCTCGCTCGACCGCCGCTCAATCTCTCGCAGGCGCTGGTGCCAATGCGCGCCGATCGCGGTTTTGTCCACCATGTCGCTTGCGGCGCTCTGCGTGATTTCGCACAAACTGCAGATGCTTGGCAGGACGCTTTCCGCGCCGCGATGCGTCTGCACGATCCGCGCATCGGGGAAAACGCTCAGTAGTCCGCCCAAGCCGGGGAGATGCCGTGGCGCCTTGCAGACCCAGTGGTTGCCGCGGCATTTCCAGCCGAGCATCTGGAGTTGGCGGCGGTAGTAGCGATACCACGATTCGTCAGCCTCATGCTCGGCAAGCCACTTGGAGTAGCTCGGCACGTGAGCGCGCAATTCGAAAATGAGATCCGCGAAAGTATGCTCGATGAGCCAAAGACATTCCTCCGGGCCAGTAGCATCGAGCTTGTGCGCGCGAGCGAGATTCGGAACGAGCTTCTCGAAACCGGCGACCCAATCCCTCGTGGTTGCTATGCGCGGATCGTCCTGCAGCGACTCCGGCGCGGGCGCGGGGTGTAGTCCTTCCCACAGCCTCAACCAGCGCGAAGCCGGGTCACAGGCAAGGAGGCTGTGCAGCAGCGTCGTGCCGGTGCGCGGGAAGCCAAGGATGTAGAGCGGTCGCTCAATCGGCGTCTCCGCCATCTCCGGGTTCGCGGCAAACGCCTGCTCGGTCAGGAGTCGGTTTACGAGCAGACGCAGGATCGTGCGTTGCAACATGATCACGCCTTGCTTGTTGAGTTGCGCCTCATCCCGCAGTGACTGGAGCAGCAACTCGTACGGCTCGCGGAACGCGTCATCGCCAAAATCGGACAAGCCGGTTTGGGTGGTGGCTTTATTCAGCAGGGCTTCGGCGTTCAGGGCGATGTTGGGGGAGAGCCTGGACATTTTGGCGAATCAACGAACGTACAGCGTCCCGCCATCGACGGGG
>LWDU01032276.1_pt1 | contig 15356 bp, 10 predicted proteins | sample 727161 | NCBI WGS metagenome assembly LWDU01 (sample SAMN04566230, study PRJNA314399) | hydrothermal vent metagenome | isolation source: deep sea hydrothermal plume seawater | place: Mexico: Gulf of California, Guaymas Basin | collected 2004-07-11 | reverse complement strand
CTCGTTGGATTTTCATCCACTTACCTTTTTGTGGGTTTTGGACGAAAGAGATGACTGTTCCAGATTCCCCTGCCCGAGCTGTTCGTCCTGAACGGTGCTTGAATGCCTTGCCGTTTTCTGGAGGGTCAAAGTGGATGACACAACTGATGCCTTTGATATCGAGGCCACGTGCTGCAACATCGGTTGCAACGATCGCGTGGGATTTACCAGCACCGAAATCTTCAACCGCCCTCGAGCGCTTGTTTTGTTGCATTCCACCATGAATAGAGGTAACTCGAAGTCCCTCGTCCTCTAGTTCTTCAGCGACTCTTTCGACCCCGGCACGGGTTCGGCAAAAGACGAATCCGCGGCCGGTTTTTCGAATCGCTTCGGCAGCGATTCGTGATTTAATCGAATTTGGAATCAGCCAGAAATGATGATCCATATCCATGACTGAGATCTCTTTTGGCCCGACTTCGATGATTTCCGGGTCGGTTTGATAATTATTCCTAATATGTGCGACCTCATCATCGAGGGTTGCACTAAACATAACGGTTTGACGCTTCTTTGAACATTCCTCTAGGATTTGGCAAACCGGTTCTGTAAAGCCCATGTCAGCCATGCGGTCGGCTTCATCAAGGACTACAATTTCAACTTCATCAAGGAAAACATTCTCCCTATCGATGAGATCTAAAAGACGACCAGGGCAAGCGACTACAATATCTACGCCCTTGTTGAGACGGCGAATTTGCTTGGTGTACGAAACTCCACCATAAATCGACATAATAGACAATCCAAGACCCCAAGCAATCGGGTCTAAAACTTTGAAAATCTGCTCTGCCAACTCACGTGTTGGAGTCAAAATCAGCGCTTTAGGAAGGCTAGGTTCACCCTTACCTACCCTTTCGAGCATCGGAATACCAAAAGCGAGTGTTTTACCGCTTCCAGTCGGTGCTCGGCAACACACATCTTTGCCAGTAATCATTGCTGGAATGGTAGCGGTTTGAACCTCAAAAGGCTCTAGGAAGCCCTCGCGCTTGAGCTCGTGGCTCATCTGTGGGCTTACGCCTAAATCTGCGAATCTTGCATCGACCATTATAGCACCTCTATACGCTGGCCGCCAGCCCATCTTATTTAGCATCAACAGTTTATTCAATCAAAGTCATCGAATGCCGGGGCTTCTAGCGGTGCAGCCGAGTCCCAAATCTCGTTCAGTGATTCCTTTTGCTTTTGCTTATTATTAAAGAAAAATAAACCAAGAATCCAAATTTGGATTACTAGGGAAAGCATCGACTGAATTTGCGATGCCGTCACCATCATCATCTAGACTTCTATCCTTGTCATCGGGCCATAGGTCGGCATTATCACCAATGCCATCACCGTCGCTATCCGCATGTTCGGTAGCATCATTCGGTGCAAAATCTGAATTATCACCAAAGCCATCTTTATCACTATCTGCCCATTCACTAGAATCATTTGGCCAAGGATCTAAATTATCTCCCACACCGTCCAAATCCGAATCAAAACATTCTGTTCCATCGAGAGGGAATGCATCGGAATTATCGCCACAACCATCTAAATCGGTATCATTCCATTCGGTTTGATCACTCGGGAAAAAATCACGATTATCGCCATAGCCATCCATGTCAATATCGAACCAGTCAGAAGAATCGTTTGGAAATAAGTCATTGTTATCACCATAACCGTCGCCATCGGAATCATTCCAATCTGCTTGGTCATGAGGAAAGGCATCGTTTTGGTCAGAAAAACCATCACCGTCGGAGTCAATACAGCCCAAGGGGAAGAGCGAAGTGCCAAATTCGACCGGGCAAATGTCGGAATTATCACCAAATCCGTCACCATCTGTATCGTCCCATTCGGTGTGGTCATTGGGGAATGCATCGGCGTTATCACCTACGCTATCTTTGTCAGAATCAGCCCATTCAAAGCTATCATTTGGGAATTCATCAGCATTATCACCAACACCATCCGAATCTGAATCTACCCATTCCAAAGGATCCAAAGGAAATGCATCTTCGCCATCCCATACTCCATCATCGTCGCTATCAACGTCGTATGGGTCGCAACCGCATAGGAATTCATCTTGGTCTGATAATCCATCGCCATCATCATCGGAATCTGGTCAAAATCAGAACTTGAGATTCCGATCAAACCGGTTGGGCAATCATCTTGTTCATCGCTAAATCCGTCGTTATCATCATCGTCATCAACCAGGTCAATACAGCCATCTGAATCGTGATCATTGCCCGGGATGTCGTTAGGGCATGGATCTATATCATCGGTTAATCCATCCTCATCGCTATCTCTTTGGTATGGTGCACAGCCATTTGAATCGACCTCGAAACCGGATTCGGTTTCTAAGCAATCATCGAGCCCGTTGGCGATTCCATCTAAGTCTTCGTCTTGTTGAGACCAATCGCAGCCAACCTCATCGACCTCTCCCGAACTCCAATCACAATTATCTAGTGAATCGATAATACCGTCGCCGTCACTATCGTTTTGGCCAATATATTCCAATGCCAACGCTCCGATTAACTCGTGCATGGTCGCTGTAGGATGGGCTTTATCAAAGAATAAATATTCATCTACATTGGATGCGACGGCATCTCCGGCACTGCAAATTGGTAGAGGTAAAAGTCCTCCTGCTCCAGAACAAGCCGGATCTTGAGTATTGGTTATTCCTACATGGCCAGGGTTTGCTAAAATATCATTGAAAACCGACCAAGCGTCGACCATGGTGATATTGAGGTTCATCGAATTGCTCAAGTTTGTCATCTCGGTCTGGAGTTTTGAATTATATGATTGAATATCTTGAGCCATTTGAGATTGTTGACTTGAAGTTTTACTTTGACCTTCTGGTGTTAATTGGATTGGTGGAAGGTTCACTACAACAAATTCTGAGCCACCAGCGAGTGCTAATTCTCTTACATGTGAGGCCATATTTTGACTGATGACATCAGGGTTCCCGGTGCCATAAAGGAAATCATTACCGCCGGCCCAGACAATGACCAATTGATTAGAGGTAATATTGGATTGAACGCCTGATAAAAAATTACTTATTTGTACACCGACATTTGGTAAAACAAGATATGCATATCCTTGGCCGGTTTGGGCACCACCAAATGCACGATTGCCGCCAGCCGACCATCCTGAACCATGGGTCAAATTTATTGACATTTCCGAAGAAACATGATCGATCCAAATAGGCCCATTTGAAAACCGACCATTCCAATAAGGCGGAACATCCGGCACGTCAAGCAAAGAGTCTTTTCCATTCCCCATATCGGATAATGAATCACCAAAAACCAAAATATCATCTATATTTACTGGTAATACCACATCACTAAGAACGATGAATCCAATGCTATCTTCAGCAGTAGTTGCATCAAAACTAATCTTTACATCAAAATCGATAAAATGATTGCCACGGAAAAAATCCAAAACTTCAATCTGCTCGATATGGTTTGATGAGGACATCTGGAAAGTGAAATTTCCATAGGTCAAATCGCCTTGGGAATCCATCAATTCCCATTCGAGTAAAATGTCTTTATTGAACGGGGCTCCATTAATATTTATTTCAATAATTATTGAGTCTGATGAAAGCCATATTTGTTTTTCTAAATCGATATCTATCGAGACCGCACGACCACTCACATCTGAAGAGCTGATTGGCACAGTAGAAAGCAAGAGGAAGGCTACAAGCCAATGCCTCCACATGAACGGTCCTTCGGTATCAACCAAATCAAGTTCTCCCTTACTAGATGTAATTGACAATACTTAATCAATTATCAGCGATAAAAATTAATCAGATGATGAGTTGGCCCAACATATGGCAACAGCAGTATTGGGCGGAGGCTGCTTTTGGTGTGTAGAAGGAGCGTTCAAAAATATGCGCGGAGTTGAATCGGTTTTACCAGGATATTCGGGCGGTAATACAACCAATCCAACATATGAAGCGATTTGCTCTGGAACTACCGGCCATGCAGAGGTTGTCGAAATAAAGTTCGACCAATCTCAAATCTCTTTCGAAACCATCCTTGAGGTATTCTTTACAGTACATGATCCAACCCAACTAAATCGCCAAGGCAATGATGTTGGCACTCAATATCGCTCGGTAATATTTTATCTGGACCAAGACCAAAAGCGAATTGCAGAAAAAATGGCAATAGAGTTTGGCGAATATTTTTCAAATGATCTTGTGACAGAAATCTCCCCTCTTGGCACATTTTTCATAGCAGAAATTACCCACCACGATTATTTTGCTAATAATCCTCAGAGTCGATATTGCCAAATGGTGGTTGCACCTAAATTGAAAAAATTACGTGAGAAGTTGTCCCACCTCTATTGATGTCGTCAATAGTTTGATGGAGAAATGTCGTGAAGAGTTTTAGCCCGAACCTCTTCCCCAATACATGGTCAACAATGTGGTAACCCCACCAACACCTGTGAACGAACCGATCTTGGCATACCTCCCAGGCAGTATTGAACGTGTGGAACTGAAAGCAGAATTGGCTCGCCAAGAAGCAGAAATAATCGAAATACCTTGTATTATCAACGGTGAAGAGGTCTTCACCGGTAATGTGGTCGAACAAGTAATGCCTCATGACCACTCTCATGTGATCGCTCGAGTTCACTTGGCTGGAGAAGTGGAAATTCATGGTGCGATCGATTCTGCATTGAACGCCCACGATATGTGGTCGAGTATGCCATGGGAATCTCGAAGTGCTATTTTCCTCAAAGCGAGTGAACTCCTCCGAGGTCCTCGTCGAGCCCAAATCAATGCTGCAACCATGTTGAATCAATCGAAAACCTGTCACCAAGCCGAGATCGACGCCGCGTGTGAACTAATCGATTTCTGGCGATTTAACGCAGATTATTGCCGCCAAATCTATGAGGATTTACAACCGCCGGTCTCTCCTTCTAGCATGTGGAATAGTAGTGAAGTTCGTCCACTTGAAGGATTCGTTTTTAGCGTCACCCCATTCAATTTCAGCAGTATTGCAGCAAATCTACCGTCGTCGGCTGCGATAATGGGGAACACCGGTGTTTGGAAACCTTCGAGGAATTCCTATGTCTCTAATTATCTATTGATGAAGTTGATGATGGAAGCTGGCCTGCCTCCTGGTGTTATCAATTTCATCCCAGGCAAAGCAAGCCAAGTTGGGAAAATTTGCATTGATCATCCCGAACTTGCTGGTGTTCACTTCACCGGTTCTACCGCGGTGTTTAGAAGCATTTGGAAAGATATCGCTAATAATCTCGAAAACCTTCGCTCCTATCCGAGAATTGTCGGTGAAACCGGTGGCAAGGATTTCATCGTCGCTCATCCCGATTGTGATCGTCAAGCATTGCTGGTCGCAATGCTAAGGGGTTCTTTTGAGTTCCAAGGGCAAAAGTGTTCAGCTTCGAGCAGAGCATATGTACCCCAGAGCATTTGGGACGCAATCAAAGATGATTATTGCGCCGAAGTCGCAAAGATTACCCTCGGCGACCCCCGCAACTTTAGCAACTTCATGTCTGCGGTTATCGACCGCAAATCGTTCGACAATATCGTAGGATATATCGAACGGGCAAAGAGTGCTGAAGGCTGTGAAATTGTCACCGGTGGCAACTATGATGACAGCGTCGGATATTTTATCGAGCCGACCACAATTATTTGTGAGGACCCTCGTTATGAAAGTATGGCAGAGGAAATTTTCGGCCCAGTTTTATCGGTTCACGTCTATCCAGATGCGGAATTTGAGCAAATTCTCGTAACATGCGACTCAACTTCAGAGTATGCTTTGACCGGATCGATTTTTGCAAAAGATCGCAGAAATATTGAGACCGCTCTCAAAGCCCTCAAATATAGTGCTGGCAATTTTTACATCAACGACAAACCAACTGGCGCAGTTGTTGGACAACAACCATTTGGCGGCGCTAGAGGAAGTGGAACCAACGATAAGGCAGGCTCTCCGCTCAACCTTTTGCGATGGGTCAGTCCGCGTTCTATCAAGGAAACATTTGCTCCACCTCATTCTTGGGGCTACGGATTCCTTTCCGAGTGATTGAAGGCAGATGCCTGTGCAGGGCCAATCCCTGCGATGATGAGCACACTTGAGCGGACTGCTGTTTCAGTGACGATTGATGGGCGAACTGAGCGGGGACCTTCAAATTCCAATGGGTAAGGTTTGTTCACTACCTACCCCTAAGCGAGGTTATGCAGGGTCAATCTTTGGCATTGACCCCGCCCCCGCAAAACCTCTCATTAGCAACACCATCAACTCCTTGGAGTGTGATTTGGCGCATGCTTGGCATGGTGATTTTAATCTTCATCATCGCCAATATAGTTACTTTTATCGCCTACGGAGTCATTGTGAATGACCCCACATTGAGCGTAATTTCAACAATTTGTTTGATGCCATTATTGATGGTTTACATGATTGCTAGAAGACCCAAATTGACTCACGTGCTATTAGCGACGCCTTCTGAATTTGGAAATACAAAGCATATGATCGATCAACAAAGGATGTTGAGCACACCGATGCCCACCAACTTTGAACATCATTTGATAAGAGATTCCCCCCCTCTCGAGATGCCAAAAACCACAACCCTCTGGATGTTATTTGTCGTGACGATAATCATCGGCGCAATCGGTTTAGCGCCGATGGCATTTTCTGATGAACTCCAATGGATTATTCTCGCAATGTTGATTGGAATTCCGGCATGGTTGCTAGGGTTCTCTTTACCGGTCCATGGTTGGTGGGCATTCTCAACCCGCCATCTTGACATGATGACGACAAAACGTGATGGCGAACTGATGTTGGTGACTGGGATGTTATCCACAATTCCAGCACTATTGATAAATTCAATCGCTTTCCCTAAGGTTTTAGAATCGATTGGGATTGATAATATTGATTCAGGCAGCATTGGCGAATTGTTGATTCTTGCAATTAGCGCACCTGTGGGCGAAGAGATTTGCAAAGCTTTGTTTGTACTCTCACTTTACCGATATATAGATTCCCCTCGTCGTGGGTTTCAAGTTGGTTTCACCGTTGGATTAGGTTTTGCTTTGCTTGAAAATCTCCAATATATTTTATTCTCATTATCGGGCGAAGGGGCTTTTTTGAGCTATAGTATTACAACAGTGATCAGAGGGATTGGTTCGATTCCAGGTCATGCGTTTTGGACTGGGATTTCAGGAACAGCAATCGGTTGGCATTTGACCAAAAATAGAACCCATAAAAAACATCAAGATGAATCATCATGGGTTGTAATAGATTCAAAAAGTGGCCAAATTATTCAACAACAAACAAATGAAACCTCAAAGATAAAGCAATGGCTCAATAAACCCTCTGAACAAACTTGGAATTTACCAAAAAACCCAATTGTGGCAATTATGTTAGCAATCTTGGGCCACTCGTTCTGGAATGGTTCATCTTGGCTAATTTCGTGGCTGTTCGAAGATAGCAATATATTGATTCAAGTTGTTGTCACTCTTGGTTGGTTAGTATTTTTAATCGCTGGATTGTGGTATATTGGTCGTCAAGTATTGGCTTCGGTATTACACTTACCATCTTGAAAACACATTATCTCGCATAAGTGACTAAGGGTAACATATAGAGGTGTTAGGGTTCGCACAGGCTGGGAAGGACCATGATTGACATCTGGACGCCCGGTCTCGAAGCCGGTAATATTGGGGTCACAAGCTTCATCGTTATCGCTTTGATTTTCTTTTCAACGAAGTTCAAAGTTCTTGATAAAAATGGCGTGATCGCGGCCGCAGCCCTCGGTTTAGGGGTCGGCGCATTCGGCCATTGGAGTTGGCTGATAATCTTGCTTTCCTTCCTGGGTTCTTCCCATAAAGCGACCAAATGGCGCTTTGATGAAAAAACCAAACTCGGCTTATGTGAATCCGAAGATGGCCATAGAGGCTGGACAAATGTTGTCGCCAATGGAGGATTACCCGGCATCGTAGCTTTACTCTCTTACATATCAGGAGACCACGAGAATGGTTTGTGGATGTTCACAGCAGCGGTTGCGGTCGCTGCTGCCGATACATTTGCTAGTGAGATTGGTTGTTTGGACAACCGGGTTAGAATGATCACAACAATGAAGCCATGTAAGGCTGGAATCAATGGTGGTTTCTCACCAAATGGTCAAATTGCTGCTGCAATCGGTGCGATTTGGGTTGCAGCCATGGCTTTGATCATTGAATACAATCCGATGTATGCCGCCGCTGCTGCAATTATCGGATGGCTGGGATGTCAAGTGGATTCCTTGCTGGGTGCACTACTTGAAAACAGAGGATATATGACAAAGGATAGCGTCAATTTCTCAGCTATTTCATTTGGAATACTTGCTATGTGGTGGTATTTAGGTATGCCAGTTCTTTGATGATTTTAATCGTCTTCTTCATCAACCCCATCAACCTCGCACCCACTATGGCCAAAGGATGGTTACTGCTATTCGCAGTTTTGTGCTTCTCCTTGCCTCAGGTAAGCCCTCTGCTCAATAATGTTGCAGCAGCAGGTGAAAATTACGAGGCTGGCTATACCGAATGGGATTTGAAAAATGCTCACCGTATCTATATTTCTGGAGATGGGACCGACATAAATTTAACTCGAGATTATCAAGGGCGAAGTGAAGGCAATATTGGAATTAGTTTTAACCAACAACTAAATTTAGGCCCGCTAAGTTTACCTCCTTTGGAAAATTCCTTCAATGGTACATTCAATGTCTCAACCTTCGTTGCAGCATATTTGGCTGGCGGCACGAATTCTATAGCTTGTAAAATTCCTGTCCAACAAAGGTTGACGGTTACGACAACAATTTCAATCGGCGGGGTTAATATCTTCACCGGTGAGTATAGCGATGTAGTCGATGAAAACTCAGCCTCAGCGATCAACTTCTCAGCACCAGAACAAATGGTCGAGATAAATGCATCCAGAGGCGATGTGATATCGATGACGATTCAAGCTCAACACAACTGTGCAAATGAGATCACCTTGGGATGGGGTGGTTCTAAGGGCCTCAGCGGTGGAATAGTTATCAAAGGAGAATTATTCACACCTGTTTTCAATATCGTGATGGATGATTCAGATTTGGTCCATATCGAATTCGAGCCAATATTTCCGTGGGGATTTAATGACCTAGAATTTCTTTCAATGGATGTATTTGGACCGATTCCAAAGGATGAATTAAGGGTTTATGATGGTGATTTTAAGAGTGAATCTTTCACTTCTTCGAGTGGATATTTACTGCGCACCGATGAAGATGGAACACAATCGAGAGTGTATACTGGGGTGAACTCTCTTCCAACAGGTGATAATGTGCTTATCATCTGCATGAAGACTTCCGATAGTCAGAATATGGTGACGCCATGTGACAACAAGGGTTTGATTAGATTTAATGTCGAAGGCGAAGACTCACCGATAGCAGATGCTTCATTTTGGCTCAGTATTTCGGGGTTCATCGCAATAATCGCTTATTTGATCGCTCTGATACGTCAAGGGATTTTCCTCCCACTCCCCTTGATTGGAGCCTTGGTCGTGATGGCCCTTTTAATGATTCCATTAGCTGGTAGCATCCCCGATATGGGTGGTGAAAACATCGTTGAAAAGGACGCAAGAGCCGAAGATTTTAGCATGCCATCGCAATTTAATAACTCGGTATCACTAAGTGATTTACTCGATGGTAAAGAAGCGGTGATCATTGGAATTAGCCTTCCGGCGTCAACCAATAGCCTAGATCACTTCAACCAATTGGACAATGCCAAGTCCAAACTTGGCAACCGGGTTAGCATTGCACAGGTTCTTACCGGCGACGGTGCAAATATTGATGATTTATTTGAATTTCAAAACAATGTTAACGCGACCTGGCCGATCTTACTAGACGATGGTGGGTTCGCCGACGGTTTACCGGACGGTACATCTGATTCAATAGTAATCATCGATAGATTAGGCCGAGTTACATTTAGCGATACCGGTAGTGCTAGTTCTGATGATTTGGTGCGAGCGGTTGATGAAATATCCGATGGTGGTCAACAATCTCCCTCCAACATATTCTCATTATTTTGGGGACCAGGGTTAGCGATGTTATTGGTCGCATTACCAAGGAAAAAATACGAAGCACCGGCCGAAGCGGTTCCTCCTGGAAGTCTTTGGGGGTCTATTGCAATAGCAGGAGGAATCGGTTTCCTCGCAGTCAACGTTTTCTCGATGGTCATCGAATTATTGCCGGTTGGCAATGAAATGAAATCGATGGCCGATATCGCATTGGTGATTTGGTTTGTTACCGCAGCGATTAGGGCGGCAATAGTAGGTACACCAAAAGAGGTGACTCTGCTCGCAAAAGGTTTACATCGACTTTATCCAAAAAACTTCAGTCAATGGCGTGAATTTGAAGATGTCGAAAGAGATGTACTAATTGGATTTTGGATGGGTTGGTTCATCTGGTTAGCGAATCCGGCACTCCTAGCTCAAGGGGTTGCTAGCGTATTCATCATTGGCGGATTCAATTACATTTACGCATTTATCCTCCTAGCAATCTATGTATTAGCAGCTGGACTTCTAACCTTGACCATCAGGGTTATCGCAACATGGGGTGGACCTCTATCACACGCTTTCGGTTCTTTTGGTGGCGGTCCATTTGCCGAGGCCTTAGGTTGGGCCCTAATTCCAATATCGCTCTGGGTCTTAGTCGATATGGCTCTCGATTTGATTTCTCTAGGCTTGGGTTGGTAGGATTAATAATGAAAAAGGTGAACTCACCAGTTTCATGAACAGCGGAAGAACCGGATGGGTGAACAAGCCTCGAGCTTGGTCGGCCACCAGAAGAGGAATGATGGAGAAATGCCCAAGGGCTTGGGCATTAAAATATGGATTCAAACGAAAATTTAGTGGCAATTTCAATCGCCACTTGATCAATATATCCGATTGGTCAAGTCCTTGGCGCTTGATGCAAAGAGCATTGCGAGGGGTGATAATAGAGCGATTAGACCTCCATGCCAAAGGAAAAGATTGGCCAGAAAACGATCTTGCAGCAAGGATTCGCCATAGAATCATCGGCAGCCTTGAACGCCAGAAAACAACGGTCAAATTAGTGGAATTAAGATTAGGCAACATAAGTAAATTACGAGTCAAAATTGAAAATGAAGAGTTAAATAGATTGATCGAAATCGCTTGTTACCGATTCCATTCTGCAATGAAAAGCGAACCTATCGCTTCGATTTTAAGAGGTGATATAGTTGAATGGTTCAGTTGCAGCAGGCTTGAAAAAACCAAACTCGACCGCTGGGATTTACACGTTGCTCCAGATATTGTTTGGCGCCAAGGCAGAAATTGGCATTTACTAAAATTAACAGTACAAGGTGCAGCAATCCCGGTCAAGCATCGCAGATTAGAGATCAATGCGATGGTTCTATGGGGTCTATCCCGACCTGGAATGCCAGTCATGACCAATCGTTTTGTGGTCGAAACGCTGACTTGGAACCGAGGGGAATGGCGACATTGGGCCGAGCACGCACATGACAAATTGGTCGATGATGCAACGAAATTAATCAAAGCCGATATGCAGGCCATGACTGAATTATATCACAAGATGGGTGATGCTTGCGATCTATCCCAACTGCCATTAGCCGACCAAAAAAGAACTTGCCGGAATTGTGGACATATCGATACTTGCCCTGGAGGCGAAGATCTTCAACGCGGCCGACTGGAACAATCTGCGCTCGAGATGGCAAAAGCAAGTTCAAATTAATGCGACAAGGTCAGCAAGAACTGCTGCTGCATCATCTGCTTTGGTCACACCGCTCGCCAATAGAACTCCTTCTGCACCCAATTTGATGGCTGTTGCTACATCTTGACCATTCTTCACGCCGGCTCCACACAGGACCCTAACATCGGGATTTACTTGTTTGACAACTGCGACGGTATCCGAAATTATCGAAGGATCTGCTGTTGTTACTGAGATATCTCCACCGATCAACTCTGGGGGTTCGACCGCGATGAAGGTCGGCCCGAGTTTTGCCAAGGCTCTCGCTTCTTCAACATCAGCTGCACAAGCACAAATCGGGAAGCCATCCGGTAACATTGCCATCAATTTTTCCACATGTTCGAGCGAAACCTTGTGTTCTGCATGATTGATGACGGTGCCGGTTGCACCGGCTGAAATTGCGGTTTCTGGTTCGAGCCAACCGGTATGGGAGCCTTGGCTTACCGGGTCTAGGTGTTGCGACCAGACCTCCAATCCTTCGATTGCCGAGACCTTCGACAGATCAAAAGCCGATACCACAGCAACCATACGGGCATCGGTTGAAACCGACGCCATTTTTTGAGCGAGAGATTGTGCTGCTTCACCTAAAGCAGAAGAATAGGTTTTGAAATTGACGACGACCAATGGTGCTTGCATGATATGTGCCAAAACGGCATCACACTTGATGGCTACGCTTCAGAAGGTCCCACCGGTCTGAATATGGCCGGCAGGGATAATTGCGCCGTGTCCGATTATGACCGCGTTCAGTAGCGAATTAGCACCGATCTGAGCCCCTCTTCCAACCAAACAATCGATAACCTTCGCATTGGTTCCAATTCTTGCTCCTTGTAAAATAGTGGAATTGCTAACCTCGCCTTCGATAATACAATCCGATTGAATCATCGAGTCGGTCGCTTGATGGACCTGGTTTTGAAACCAAGAGGAACCGTTTTTAGAACCGGCTGAAAATCGCCCTTCAGCAATGCAAGTACGCACACCCTCACTCCAAGAACTTGGAGTCCCTGCATCGATAAAATAACCTTCGAATGGTAAACCACTCAGGCGACCTTCTTCGGCCAATACCGGGAAAATCTCTCGCTCGAGGCTATGTTTCGTTTTTGGCATCATATCAAAAATTTCATCCTCGAGAATATATGAACCAGCATTGATCAAATTTGAAAATACCTCTTCAGGCCTTGGCTTTTCTTTAAACTGGGTAATCCGGTTATCTTGATCTAAGCCAACAATTCCGAACCGAGTCGGGTCTTCTACTTCCCAAAGTGCCAAAGAGCCAGTAACGCCTAATTTTTGATGTTGAGCGAGCATTGGCTCAATATCCAAAGAAGAGACTATATCACCATTGAAACAAGCAAACCTCCCCGAAATCACATCTCTGCAATTTCCTAAAGCACCACCAGTACCTAATGGTTCGGTCTCGGGAACGATTCTGACATCGAAATCTACATCAGCCTGTTTGAAATAATCCTTGATTTGGTCTATTTTGTAGCCACCAGCAACAACAACCTCATCAACCAAATTGGAGGGAATTCCTTCGACAACCCGCTCGAGAAGAGTCAAATCCAACATTGGGAGCAATGGTTTCGGGGTTTCATTGGTCCATGGCCGTAGTCTTGAACCAACACCGCCTGCTAAAACCACTACCTGCATAACCGATGCAAAATAGGAAACATACTTGAATCCAACCCCATCTTCGACATTGAATCATCGCATCATTCAAGGAGTGCATGCCGGTCGAGTAGATTGGGGAGTCATATGAACATCCACGAGTACCAAGGTAAAGAATTGCTCAAATCTGCTGGTGTGCCAGTACTAAATGGAGTACATTGTACTAGCGTCGAAGACGCACTAGCTGCATATGATAGCCTTAATTCAAAAGTTGTTGCAGTCAAATCTCAAATTCACGCTGGCGGCAGAGGCAAAGGAACACTTTACCATCCTGAAACCGGTGATGAAGTGATGCAAGGTGGAGTGAAAATCGCTTTTTCTCGAGATGAGGTCGAAACCTATTCTGCCAATATCCTCGGCAACCGATTGGTAACTATCCAAACCGGTGATGAAGGAAAAATCGTCAGTAATCTCTACGTCGAATCCGGTTGTGCTATCGCCCATGAATATTACTTGGCTTTATTGGTCGACCGGGATGACAAGTCGGTTTTGATTATGGCATCTACTGAAGGCGGTATGGACATCGAAGATGTCGCCCATAATACCCCCGAGTTAATTCACAAGATCAACGTCGACCCAAACGCAGGGCTTCTCGGTTTCCAAAAGCGGGATTTGGGAATGGCATTAGGACTTTCTGGAGCCGCTTTGAAATCCTTTTTCAAAGCACTTGGCTCAATGTACGATATGTTCGTAACCAACGATTGTGCCATGGTTGAGATCAATCCATTAGTCCTAACCGAAGATGAAGAAATCGTCGCTTTAGATGCGAAGATAAGCTTCGACGAAAACGCCGAATTTCGTCACAAGGAATGGTCAGAAGTACGAGATTTATCAGAGGAAGAAGATGTTGAAATCCGTGCGAAAGAAACCGGATTATCATATGTTAAACTCGATGGAGAAATTGGTTGTTTAGTCAATGGAGCAGGCCTTGCAATGGCCACTATGGACGTCATAAAACTCTACGGTGGTTCGCCCGCTAACTTCCTCGATGTCGGTGGAGGCGCTGATGAAGAACAGGTTAAAACCGCATTTTCGATTATCCTTGAGGATTCTAATGTAAAAGGGATCCTAGTCAATATTTTCGGCGGTATTATGCGCTGCGATATCATTGCAAGAGGAGTTATCGATGCGACCAAGTCTCTTGGGCTCACAGTTCCATTAGTCGTTAGATTGGCGGGAACAAATGTCGAAGAAGGCAAAGCTATTCTCGCAGCGTCAAACCTAGATATTCACCCGGCCAATGATTTGGCCGAAGGAGCACAAAAAATTGTGGCTTTGATTGGAGGCGGTGAATAAAATGTCTATTTGGATAGAAGAAGATGCGAAAGTATTGGTACAGGGCATCACTGGAAAGCAAGGAATGTTTCATGCTGAAAAAATGGTTGAATATGGCACTAATTTAGTGGGCGGTGTTACCCCCGGAAAAGGCGGTCAAGAAGTTCTTGGTGTCCCCGTCTTCAACTCGATGATCGAAGCGGTTAGCAAAACCGATGCCGATGCAACCGTAATTTACGTCCCACCACCTTTTGCTGGTGAAGCTATTATAGAGGCTGCAAATGCATTCGAACAAGCCAAAGGCAAAGGTGTGATCGTTTGTATTACCGAAGGCATCCCAACCCTAGACATGATCAAGGCTGCAGCATATGTTGCAAACCGACCAAATGTTCGATTGATCGGCCCAAATTGCCCCGGAATCATCACCCCTGGGGAAAGCGGTGGCGCAAAACTTGGAATTATGCCAGGCCATATTCACGCAAAAGGCAGAATAGGAATTGTTTCAAAATCTGGAACTTTAACCTACGAAGCAGTCGCACAAACAATGAGCATTGGTGAAGGTCAATCCACCTGTGTCGGTATTGGCGGAGATCCCGTCAATGGGACCGGATTTATCGATTGTTTAGCAGCTTTTGAATCGGATCCACAAACGGTTGCCATCG
>LWDU01036233.1_pt1 | contig 15357 bp, 10 predicted proteins | sample 727161 | NCBI WGS metagenome assembly LWDU01 (sample SAMN04566230, study PRJNA314399) | hydrothermal vent metagenome | isolation source: deep sea hydrothermal plume seawater | place: Mexico: Gulf of California, Guaymas Basin | collected 2004-07-11 | reverse complement strand
TCGTCGAGATTCAATTCGCTTTCGGACGGAAGAACGACCATGGCCGGACCGTTGAGTTCATACCGAAACTCGTAGTCAATGCCTGTGTCGACCGCAAACTGCCTGGTCTGTCCCAAAGTCTCACGCACTCGGTCGGCCGCTTCAAAGACGGTACTCTCACGAATCATCGACATCAGTTGCGGTGCTGCCATGGCTGAGATCATGGCCAGAATCGCAAGCACGATCATCAATTCCATCAGCGAAAAGCCACCTGGGTGGCGTGTCTGATGGGAATGATGGAATCGTTTCATGGCCGTTACGGTTCATTTGAAGAGTCCCGGTCTCTGCGAGAGATCGGGACTCTTATTTGTTCGGCAAGACAGTGTTTGAATGACCGGTTGGGTGCCAGTGTTTTCGTCAGCCATAAAGCACTGGCGGAGCCAGTGGCACAGATCAATCCTCGGCTGACGCTGCACTACTCTATGTCACGTCGCAGGTTGCTGACGTCGTCAGTTGAATGACTTCCGTTGCCGTCTTCACCGTCCGGACCAAACGACCAGATCTTTGGTTTCAGGTCGCCGGAATCGTAGGAAACCTGAAACTCGTGGTTCCATGCGTCCATTGGAAGTTCTTCCAGCAGCGGCTGCTGTTGCTGCCCAAGACTGTCTTCCCATTGCTCAGTCAACGCCTGAATGTCCGCCGATCCGCCTTGTATGTCAAAGACACCGTTGTTCTTGACAGCCTTCCGCTTGAACGCATCTTCGATCGTCTTAATTGTCGTCCGAGTGGTCATGATGTTGGCGTCCTGCTGGCTGCTGAGCAGATTGGGCGCCACCATAGCCGCGATGGCGACAATAATGGCCAGTACGATCAACAGCTCAAGCAGCGTAAAACCGGAGCGACGACTGGATGGTTGGCGTCGTTTCATTGTCTTCATTTTCTGTTGTCCTTTTCAATTAGGCCGGGCCTTCCGGGCCCTTTGGTCGTGAGTGTGGGAATTGTGGTTTTGGATTTGCCTTTGAGCCGTGACGAAGAACGGTCGTAGCCGATGTCGTGAGACTTCCGACGGACCCTCAAAACGCACCGAATTCTCACGAATCCAGCTACATGTCATGAGTCTCGTCAGCGATAAATTGAATTGTTGTGTGCCACTGGCTTCGCCAGTGTTTTCATGAGCCTCCAAGCACTGGCACAGCCAGTGGCACACATCAAATTCTTCGTTCAAACGAGTACTCCTATTAACCCCTGATGACAGGTATCCTGTTCGAACAAAACTGTAACTTATTGTATCCGTAGGAATTTCCTGCTGGATCTGAATGTTCAGCGAACGCTGGACATGTTCAGAATCGGCAGCAACAGAGCCGCGATCACGAAGGTCACAACGGCCGCCATGATTAATAACAGGAAGGGTTCCAGCAGTCGCACGATTACGTCGATCTTGCGGCTGGTGTATTTTTCCAGATTGTCGGCAATGCCGATCAATACGTTTTCCAGGTTGTTCGCTTCTTCTCCAATAGAAATCATTTCCACGATTTCGTTTGAAAACTGCCCGCTGGCACGCAGCGGAATGGCAAGTGATTTACCGCCGGAAACGCTGTCCGCAGCGTTTCCAATCGCTTCGCTCAGCACTACGTTACCGCTGGCGTCCTTGGCAATCCGCAACGACTGCAGAATCGGCACGCCGTTACCCAGCAAAGTCCCCAGCATGCGACAGAAACGAGCGACGGCAAGATTCCGAACGATGGGTCCCAGCCCCGGGGCTTTCAGCTTCCACTGATCGATTTTGTCCTGAGCCTCTTTGGATTCTGAGACGTAGAAGTACAAGCCGGCAACCCCGCCGACCAAAGCCGGCAGGATGACGTACCACCATTTCTGCAGGCTCTCACTGAACGACATCAAGGTCGTCGTGGCCCACGGCAGTTTCCCCTGCTCCTCCATGCGACCGAAAATCTGGGCGAACTCGGGTACGAACCAGACCAGCAGCACCGTGATGATGATGGAACCGACGCCCATCAAAAACAGCGGGTACACCATGGCTCCGGTGACCTTGCCTTTTAGCTCTTCCTGATGGTCATTGAAGGCGGCGACTCGGGCCAGCACATCTTCCAGAAAACCACCCTCTTCACCCGCCCTGACCATGCTGGCCGTGAGGCTGTTGAACGCCTTGGGGTGCCGCCGCATGGCTTCGTTCAGTCGAGTACCGTCGGCTACCTGCTCACGGATATCCTGCACGACAAACCGCAATGCTGCATGCGACGTCTGATCTTCCAGTAACTGCAACGATCGCAGCAGTGGAACACCGGAACGCAGCAGGTCGGACAGCTGGTTATAGAACGTCGTCAGATATCGTCCGGGAACGCGCCGTGATCCGGTGACGACCTGTCGCCGTGTCGCTTCGGACATGCCGACTTTGATTGGAAACAAACTCTGCGTCTGCAGAGCCACCAGCGCATCTTTTTCGCTGCCGGCAGTTAACGTTCCCGTTACCTGCTTTCCGGAGAGTTCTCTGGCGGTGTAATCGAAATCCGGCATTGTTATTCTTGACCAAACCGACAGTTTCCTGCAGGACTGGTTTTCGACAGCTTAAAGGTTTCAATAGACGCTTACACAGCGACCAACGGAAGCGGCCAAACGCCTTCCGAGCGTTAGCTCGCATCGGCTCGCGGGCCACCCCGCGCCCTGCGTCAGGCGATAAGATCCCCGCGAGTAATTCTGACCACTTCTTCCACGCTGGTTCCGCCTTCCATGACTCGTTCCCAGCCGCTGTCTCGCAGCGTTGCCATGCCATGTGCGATCGCGTATTTTCGGATCTTGTTCGCACTCTCGTTTTCAGCGCACATCTCCTTAAGCACTGGATCTATGGTCAGCAGCTCAAAAACACCGGTTCGACCTGCGTAGCCCGAGTCGCTGCATTCCCGGCATCCGACCGGTTCGTAGATGAATTCCGGACGTTCTTCGGGAAAGTCTGCCGGCAGATCCAGTGAATCGGTCGCGACCTTACGTTTGCAGTCCGAACAAAGGCGACGGACCAGACGCTGAGCCAGAACGCCCTCTACGGTGCTGGCCACCAGGTACGGTTCGACACCCATGTCCACCAGTCGCGTAAAAGCGCTGGGAGCATCGTTGGTGTGCAGTGTACTGAAGACAACGTGCCCCGTCAGCGATGCCTGGATGGCTGCCTGACCGGTTTCGCCATCGCGAATTTCTCCAATCAGCACAACGTCCGGGTCGTGCCGCAGGATACTGCGAAGTCCGGCGGCGAAGGTCAGTCCGATCTTGCTGTGAACCTGAATCTGACTGATCCCGTCCATCTGATATTCCACCGGATCTTCGACAGTGATGATCTTTGTATGCGGGTTCTTGATTTCATTCAAGGCGCTGTACAGCGTTGTGGATTTACCGCTACCGGTGGGACCTGTCACCAGGATGATTCCATGCGGCAGAGCGATGAGCTCCCGAAAGCGTTTGATGATTGTCGGCGGCATGCCGACATTCTGCAGGTCAAAGGTCATCTTGTCCTTGTCCAGCAGACGCATGACCACGCCTTCGCCGTGTGTCATGGGAATGATGGACACACGTACGTCGACTTCCCGACCGGACACCCGCAGCTTGATACGACCGTCCTGCGGCAGTCGCTTTTCTGCAATGTTCAGATGTGACATGATTTTCAGTCGAGTCACGATGGCCGAATAGAAATGGTTAATTTCGATCGGCACAGACTGAATTCGCAGCATTCCGTCGATGCGGTAACGAACTCGCAGGGCATGTTCCTGAGGTTCGATGTGAACGTCACTGGCCTGCATTTTGACGGCTTCGATCAGCAGTTCGTTCACCAGTCGGATGACAGACGGTGCCTGAGCTCCTTCGGCCAGTTCGCCGTAGTCCTCCTCAATGTCTTCAAGAAGTTCAATGTCTTCTTCGCTGCGTTGGCGAACCAGTTCGTTGATCGTGTCGCCGCCAACACCCAGCAGCTCGCGAATACGGTTGCCCAGTTCATTGCGTCGAGTCAGAACAGGTTCCAGACGCAGACCGCTGACAGTCCCGAGCTCATCGATTCCCTCCAGATTGAGCGGGTCATCTGTGGCGACGACAACGTGTCCATTCTGGCGGTAGAGTGGCAGTAATGAGTGGCGATAAATCGCCGATGTCGGGAACTGGTTGAGCAGTTCAATATCAATTTCGACGTCATTGAGATCGACGTACTCCATCCCGAATTCATCGGCCAGCAATCGCAGCACGGCGTCTTCGGTCACCAACCCCATTTTGATCAAAGTCTGATCAATGCGATCGTCGTCCTGTTCACTCTTCGCCAGCCCCAGCTGTTCCGAAGTGATCAGACCTTCATCAACAAATAATTGTCCGAGTTCCATAGTTTTGACTTAAGTTTGCAGTTTCATGCACACGCGTCTGTCGTTCCCGGCGGTATTTTCACGTACCCGCCAGGGCAGTTTCTGTCAGCGGGACCGAAGCCAACGCCGATAGAGTGGAGACATGCCGATGCTATCGGCCGCCTGGACGGCCACCACCAGCACCACCAGCACCGCGTCCGCCGCCTGGCGTCCCACCACCGCCAAATCCTCCTCGACCGCCTGACGCTCCACCACCGCCAAATCCTCCTCGACCGCCACCCGTTCCGCCACCACGTCCGCCGCCTGCACCGCCGCCTGCACCGCGAATCCGTTCCTGAATCGCTCTGTTGATGGCATCCTGCTGCGGATTGCTGCCGGGACGCGACTGGCCGCCGGAGGCTCCGGAACCGCTCGCTCCGGAACCACTCGCTCCGGACGACGTTCTGGTCGACGAAGCACTGACCGAAACTCGCGGCAGCAGATTTGTCAGCACCTGCTGAATCAATAACGGATCAGCGTTCTTCAGCTGAATCGGACGAACCATTCTATTCGCGGATTTTGCACGGTCATCCAGTCCGCGAACCACAAATTCCACTTCATCAAACAATGCCAGACTGCTGCTGACGGTTCTGCCCCTGAGCCTCAAGGTATGGCTTGAAAACATCTCCCAACAACGAGGCAACATCATTGACATCGGCGTGTTCCACCATGATGGCCCGCGGTTGCATGTCTTTCAGAGAATCCGGCACGTCGTTGGAATCAAGAACTCTCAGAAAGGCCAAAGCGTCCTTGACCATCATCTGAGGTCCGGAGATAAACAGTGAGTTGGTCCGGAGATCCGGAATGATTTTCATCGTAGACGAGCTGACCCCCAGACCGCTGAGGCCGGTCATGTCCATCAGACTGCTGCCCATAGAAGAAAAGCTGCTGCCCAGACTCCCGAGCATGCTGCCGCCGATGGCACTGCTGCTGGATGCCACGGAGCTGCTGGGAAAAAACTGCGACAACATGTCGGCCGCTTCTGTCGCATCTGCAGATTCAAGGTACACGACCGTCCATTCCGGCTTGAACGGGATCGACTGCTGCAGTTCGTCCAGCAGGTCTTCCAGACGATCCAGCTGCGCTTCGTCTCGCGATGACAGAATCAGTTCGTCGCCGTATACAATGATGTCCACATCACCAAAGGTGCGGGACTGTCGGTCCTGCCGCCGGCCGCCCGATGAGGCCCGTGGTTCATCGGACTGCGTGGGGTATGGTGACCTCACAGGAATAAATCGTTCCGCCGGTTGGGTGGAAAACTCTGATTCACCACGACTGGATGCGGTGGCAGCTGGCCGAGCCGCCCGCCAACGGCTGTCGGAAATCATGTTACGTGACGACGGAAACGCTCGCTGTGACAGCGGGGCATCGACCGGTTCGTTACCTTGTCGTTGAGCTTCAGGAGGTGGCTCCGGCTCCTCACCGAATTCTCCCGTGCTGGTCCGCCGACTGCGAATTGGTCCCGGGTTTTCTGGAATGACGATGTTGATCTTCGTCCCTTCCTGAGCCTCCCATGCCTGCTGCAGAATTTTGATGAAGTCGTCCGGATTGCGGCCCTGCATAGAGAAGCGTCGCACGGTGCCACCATCAGTTCGCTGTCGTATGCCAGTGCCATCTTCGCCCAGATCTGCCAGCACCTGCTTGATTTGCGTAATATGTTCAATACTGCCGCGAACAATTAATCGGCGACCGTACAGATCGGTTTCAATCGTCGGGGCGTCTGCGCCGTCAGCCAGAAACAGAGAACGCAGCGTTGCGGCCGCAGAAAGCGGATCCATCTGGGCCAACGGGATCACAGCCACAGAACCGATGCTGCCACCTCCATCCAGTTGACGAATCAAGGAGGCCACTTCCTGATGCTGACGTTCGGTGGCCATGATGTGAATCCGTCCGGTGCGACGGTCTTCGTTCACAACCTGGACACCGGGGACATTCATCGCCGTCAGTGTTTTTGTGACTTCGCCGGCATCAGCAGACTTCACCTGATAAACCTCAAGATATGTGCCCTTGCGTCCTCTCGCCAGCGGATCTCCATTCGGAGTTTCATTAACATCCAGCGTTTCAATGATTGTCGCTACCAGTTCATGTTGCTTGGCCGTACCCGTCACCAGCAGGCTGTTTAACCGCAGATCCGCGGCAACCTGGATTTCCGGTTCTGCCTTTGCAGGTGTTGCAGGAGTCTGACCACGGCTAAACGCCTGACTGCGTGCCTGAGCCCGAGATCGTTCTTCCGCACTGACGCTGACGTTGGCCACGTTTTGTCGCATGCCAAACTGAGTCATCACCGCGATTTCCGCTTCCTCAGCATCCATGTATCGCAGATGGTAGGCCGTAAAAATCAGAGCATCGGGCTTTGACTTGGCCATTGCTGCTGTCAGCAAACCGTGAATCCGACGCAGGTTGGCTCCGATGTCCGTGACGATCAGAATCTTCGATTCCGTCAAGGCAATCAGACTGCCCATTGGTCCCAGAAGTGCTTCGACTTCCTGAGCAGCACGACCGGCGTCCAGTTCGTCCACGGCGATGGTGACATTGACCAGTTCGTTGTCGCCCACGACAAGTTCGTCGCCGATCTTCAACAATGCATCGGCATCGACATCGGGAATCAGGCTGGGCGGAATCCCGTTGTCCCCGTTCAGGACGATCAGGAAATTGTCCTTCTGAACCATGGCATACCCCTTACGCAGCAGGTAACCATTCATCACGTCCAGCGCTTGCTTGGACGTATATATGTTGTCGTCGATATGACTGAATGTGCCTGGAGGAACTGTTGTCAGGTCCAGAGTCAGGTCGGATCCGTCGGCAAACATCTGCAACACCTGATCCCACGGGGCATAGCGAAAGTTGAATGTGAATTCTTCAACCAACTGCCTTTCGCCAGGCACAACGCTGCCACCGAAACTGGCGACGGACTCCTCTCCGGGAGGAGGCTCATTCATGGGGGCCCGCGGTGTGTCACCCTGTGGCGTATTCCCGCCTGCCGCATCGGTTCGTTCAGCGACCGCTTCTTCCTGTGGTTTTGGTGCCTGAGACAATTCCTTTTCAAACCGAGACTTTTGATCCGCCGTCAGCACGGAGGTAAATTTCGCCCGCCACTGCTCATTGAACGTGTCCCGTTCTTCTTCGGACGCATCAAAGCCCAGTGCACGTGAGGCCGTACGTTGAGCACTGCTGAGTTCGGTGATCTTTTTGACCTGCTCTTCGCTGAGACCATAATCTTTTGCTAAAGCTTCGTTCGCCAGACCGCGTGGCCCGGCATTCGTGAGATACAACCCTCGAAGTGACTTGCGCTGAGAATCCTGAAGGATGGTCAGGGCGTTGTCCTGAAAGACGGTTCTGGCCTTGATGATGGCCTGGCCGAACTCTTCGCGGATTTTTGCCTTTTCTTCATCCGTCTCAGCAGCTTCCAGCTTCTTTCGGTTCTCCTCAAACTGATCGCGAGTCGTCTGTGACGACGCCTGCAGTTCCTGCAGTTTCTTCGACTGTTCTTCAGACAGTCCCAGTTCCTGGTGAACTTCCTCACGCCGCAGAAGATCCGTTTCTGAACCACCCCGACTACGCTGCGCCGATGCTTCCGAACCGAACGAAAGAACCAGGCCCAGAATCATCAGGCGGTGGGTTGTTTTGAGATCAAACATAGCCATCAAGTAGACCTTGAGGTTGTGGCAGGCTTGTGAAGTCCAGGAAGAATATCCAACAGGCGGAACCCCGTGGAAACGCACAAAGAGTCTGTATAGTTTACAGAATCGACCCAGATTCAGAGTATTCTTCGGCAGGAGTAGGGCGATGCAAGCGAATTGGGCAACCTACGTGGAAGTTGTCGGTTGTGACGGTTGGCGAGTGTGAGAATCTACCATCGCGCGACGGTGTGTAGTTCTCAAAATCCCCTCGTCCCCGTGTTTGCTGCCGAAATTCTTGCTGTTTTCTCCAGACAGTCCGATACTCCAAAACGTTGCAAGTGTTTACGAACTGCAGCCAGCATTCGCTGAATTGCGAACACAAGAGGCCGATGTGCCCTTGGCTGCCTCTGGTGTGTTTTACGTAAGTCCATTCAGGTAAATAGCTTATACGTTCCGTATTGGTTTTCTTTGGGCAGCCACATGAAACGATCATTCGCATTTGTCGCCGTAGTATTAGTGGTAATTCTGCTGGCACCGGCCGCTCCCTCACAGGACCGGCGTGATGGTGGCGGTCGAGGTCGCGGCGGGTTTGGAGGCGACAGAGGTGATCGTGGGCAGGGTGGCGGCGAACGCGGTCGTCCTTCTGGCGGTGCCACTCGAGGCGGCTTCGGCGGGGGGCAACCCGGTAGTGGTGGTACTCGAGGCGGCTTTGGCGGCGGACAACCCGGTGGCGGTGATCGAACCCGTGGCGGCTTTGGCGGTGGCCCTCCCGGTGGCGGTGATCGAACTCGTGGCGGCTTTGGCGGTGGATCTCCCGGTGGTGGCGATCGAGGCGGTCGTCCGACGTTAGACGGCAACGGCGACGGTCGCATTGACCAGAACGAAATCAATCAGATGTCCGATCAGATGAAGCAATTCATGCAATCACGCGGCATCACCATTCGACCGGGCATGTCAATGGACGACTTTCGTAACAACATGCGAGAACAATTCAGCCGTGGCGGCGAAGGCGGTCGTGGTGGCGATCCTCAGGCCCGTAACCGCGGCCAGAATGGCGTGCTTAGTCCCTTCCGGCCTCGCACGAAAGATCGAATGACGGTGGACCTGCCGCCCAAGTACAGCGAACTGGATATCGACTACGACGGTCAGATCGGACTTTACGAATGGATTACTGCCCGACGCGAGTCCCTCAGCCAGTTTGATCAGATGGACCTGAACTTTGACGGGATACTGACTCCGTCAGAGTTGTTGGTCTATGACGAAGTCCTGGCCAGCGGCGAACCCAAAGTTACGTCCTACAAACGCGAACGAATCACAATCGTCGGTGGCGGCGGCAGCACGCGGTCCACAGGTTCCGCCGCGATCCGCCTGGGTGGCTCAGCAAAAGCCAGCAAGCCTTCCGCGGAAGAAGTGCAAAAGCACGCAGCCACGGCCAAACGCTATTTTGCCAGCATGGACAAGAACGGCGATGGAAAGATCGGGGAAGACGAATGGGCGCAAAGCCGTCGTCTGAAACCGTGGTTCGAAAAGGCGGGCATCAAGCTCACCACGATGTCGGAGTCTGATTTTGCGGGAAAGTTCGCCATCGCGATGAAATCCGTGGGCAAATAGAATCCCTGGCGACTCGCAGTTCTATGAACTGCACTGTTGAACGACGGCGTGCACCGTGCTGCTGCTTGCTTGCAAGCAGTGAATACGTGCCCGTTGTCCAGGCAGCCCCGCTTCCCCGCAGCGCCGGCACGACAACGTAGTGGTCTGTCCATGTTGAGTTTACTAGTAGCGGAACTCGCCAAGAGTTTCGGCCAATGAGGGGAAACGCCGAAAGTCGTGGCGACTTCCGCTACCGTCAGCATTAGTAAGCTTAATGTGGATGCAGCAGTAGGACTCCCGTCGTTCCTGCCATTGCCCGCGTGGTCACGGCTTGCTGCCGCATCAGGATTGCCCTTGTTTTGCTCAGTCCACGCCACCCAACTGTCCGAAACCACAATCCGTGAGCGCACTCGGCTCGAAACCAGGCGACGGAATTGCGTGCAGGACGACCGTCCCTGAAGTAGGATTACCATCAATCCGGAGCATGTCGACGCGTTCAGAGCGTTCCAGACGTGGTCGACACTAGTATTGAATGCCTGATGGGATCTTCAGTTGATGATAAGTCTGAATCGTTCGGCGTTGATTTGTCTCTGTGGATTGGCGGCCGCTGCTGACGATCTGCCACCGGGAGTCGTGAACACGCAGCAGGCCAGCGATGTTTCTTTGTCGCCACAGGAATCACTGGCACGCATCACCGTACCGGACGGCTTTCACGTGACGCTGTTTGCTGGCGAGCCGGATGTCAGGCGGCCCATCGCTTTTGATTTTGATGATCGAGGACGTTTGTGGGTTGTTGAAAACTACTCGCACCCCGAATGGAAGACCGACGGAACCAGCGATCGCATCATCATTCTGGAAGATTCAAATCACGACGGGCAGTTTGATCAGCGAACCGTGTTTTGGGACAAGGGTCGCTTTCTGACCGGCCTGGCGGTTGGTCACGGTGGCGTATGGATCGCCAATACGCCCGAACTATCATTTCTGCCGGACCGCAACCACGACGACGTGCCGGATTCCGAACCGATCGTAATGCTGGACGGATTTCAGATATCCAGTAACAACGTTGTGAACAACTTTCACTGGGGTCCGGACGGTTGGCTGTACGGAGCCATCGGTCTATCCACGAAGTCGCTCGTCGGCAAACCGGGGACACCGGAAGAAGGCCGGACCAGTATCACGCGCGGGATCTGGCGGTTTCACCCGGTGGATCACATCTTTGAAAAGGTGGCCGAAGGCATGGTGAATCCGTGGGGAGCGGACTTCAATGAATACGGTGATCTGATCACCTCCAATACTGTGCTCGCACATCTGTGGCACATCGTACCGGGCATGTATTGTGAACGGCGGGCATCGGAACAGGACAACCCGTATGCGTACGGCCGCATTCAATCCATCACCGACCACTTACACTGGGGTGGCGGCGGATGGCAGGACTCACGTGCGCCGACGAGTGGCAAGGGCAACGGCAAAAAATCAAAGGCCGCCAGCCAATCATCGCACCACGACGTAAACGATCCGACCGCGCATTACCACACTCACTCAGTGGCGGGCGGCGGTCATGCTCATTGCGGGGCCATGATCTACCTGGGCGACAACTGGCCACAGCAATATCGCGGCACGTTCTTCACGAATAATCTGCACGGCAACAGAGTAAACAACGACATCCTGGTGCCCACAAAATCGACATACGTCGGAGGACACGGCGAAGATTTTCTGTTCGGCAACGATCCATGGTTTCGAGGCATGTCGATCAAGTACGGCCCGGACGGCGGTGTTTATATTTCTGACTGGCACGACATCGGCGAATGTCACGACAGCGACGGCAGTCATCGCAGCAGCGGCCGCATCTACAAAGTGGTCTTCGGACAACCGTTGCGCACCGCCGTTGATCTGCGGCAACTGAGCGATACCGAACTGGTGGAATTACAACTACATCAGAACGAGTGGTTCGTTCGCCATGCCCGCAGAATTCTGCACCAGCGATCAGCGACGGGCACTGACCTGACAGCTGCCATACGGCGGTTGCGGAACATCTTTGATGACGAAGAGGACGAGTTGCTGAAGCTGCGAGTACTCTGGACGCGGCATGTCGTCGACGATCTGAACGAATCAGAACTGTTGGAATTGCTGAGCCATCACAGTCAGCATGTACGACGCTGGGCTGTTCGCTTTCTGGTTGACCGACAGCGGCAGGAACCCTCTTCCCTGTCGTCGTCCGTGTTCCGCCAGTTCATCAAAATGTCTCACCACGACACGTCACCCAAAGTACGACTCGAACTCGCTTGCGCGCTGCAACGCGTCAGCACTGAACAACGTTTGGCAATCGCCGCAGGATTGGTGTCTCATGCCGCAGATGCTACCGATCCCTACCTGCCGCTTATGATTTGGTATGGTATCGAACCCGTCGTCACGGTTGATACGACGGCCGCGTTGCAGCTGGCGGTGGCTTCGCGGTTGCCACTTGTCCGGCGGTACATTGCTCGTAGAACGGTGGACGTGGAATCGCCACCGATCGCGCACGTCGTAGACGTGGCGATGCAGAATCACGATGAGACGATTCGGCTGGACCTGTTGCAGGGTATGCTGGACGCCCTGGACGGTCGAGGCCACCAGACGGCCCCCGAATCGTGGAACAGATTGTATCCGCAGGTGTCGTCTGCAAAGCAACCATTGTTGCGGTCCGTGGCTGTTCGGCTGGCCATCATCTTCGGCGATGAACTCGCCATCACTCGACTCCGCGAAACGGTACTCAACCAAACGGCTGCCGCCGCTGGCCGCGGTGAAGCACTGCGTGCACTGCTGCAGGTGAAGAATGGCGTGCCGGTTGAAATGCTGCACCAGCTTGTGGCAGAAGATTCGGTTCTGCGGCCCGATGCACTGCACGCTCTGGTCATCAGCAATGCTCCGTCCACGGCCAACGTGCTGCTGAACCAGTACGCAAAATTGGCACATGATGAAAAACAGGACGCCATCAGTGTTCTGGCAACTCGTCGCAGTTTTGCCGAGGCACTGTTGACGGCCATCGAGGACGGTCGAGTGAATCGTACCGACGTATCCGCCTTCGCCCTGCAGCAACTACGAGCTTTCAACATTCCCCTGCTGCAAACACGGATTCAGTCACTGTGGGCAGATGACGCTCAGCGGCTGAAGAAGTCGGACCAGATTGCTCACTACACAAAGCTCATGTCTGCTGACTACATGGCCCACGGGGACGTCAACGCGGGGCGTCTGGTGTTTGAACGCACGTGTGCCAAGTGCCACACTCTGTTTGGTGAGGGAGGAACAATCGCTCCCGACCTGACCGGTTCCGGGCGAAAGAAGACAGACTACGTCCTCAGCAATTTGATTGATCCCAGTGCCGAAATTGACCGGGCTTATCGGCTGACAACGGTGCTCACGACTGATGGAAGGCTGCTGAGTGGATTCATGGTGCAGCAGGATGACACCTGGCTGGTCGTCCGTACTCAGGACGCGCGAATCCGCGTGGCGATGAAAGAAGTCGAAGAACTCATCACGTCAAACACATCCATGATGCCGGAAGGCATGCTCCGCGATTTCACCGATCACCAGGTGCGAGACCTGCTTGTCTATCTTGGCCATTCAGAACAGGTTCCGCTGCCGGAGCCGGTCAGTGGCGATTGATCGTCCGGTCACCCTTCGTTCAACGCCGAATGTTCTTCATGCCACTGTCTGCGGAGTTCAATGCCATGACTCAGAATAATCGGTTCAGTCCGTCGACGTTTTCCGCTGCATTGGCCGGATGTTGTCTGGTCTTATTTGCTGGTTCCGTATCTGCCGCAGACGAGACTCCACGTGCTGCAATTGTTGTCGATCGGACGTTCATTGCCGATCACGACGGCACTGAGCAAAAATACGTGGTTATGAGGCCGCAGGAGTTTTCACCGGATCAGCCGGTTTCGATATTGATTGCGCTGCATGGACATGGTTCGGATCGCTGGCAGTTCGTTCGTCAGACGCGGGGTGAATGTCGTGCCACACGAGACGTCGCCGTGGCCAACGGAATGTGGCTGGTTTCTCCGGATTACCGAGCAAAGACATCATGGATGGGACCAGCCGCCGAAGCAGACGTGCTGCAGATCATCAGAACTCTGAAGCAGCAATTCAATGTGTCGCGAGTGATCATTTGCGGCGGGTCGATGGGCGGCACGGGGGCCCTGACGTTTTCCGCCTTGCACCCGGACGTGATTGACGGCGTCGTTTCCCTGAACGGAACCGCCAACCTCGTAGACTACGATCGCTTTCAGGACGCCATCGCCGCATCGTACGGCGGATCAAAGGCTCAGGTCCCGGAAGAATATCGCAACCGCAGCGCCGAGTTTTTTCCAGAGAAGGTTTCGATGCCATTGGCCGCCACAACGGGCGGTCAGGACAATGTGGTGCCCCCCGAAAGTGTTCTGCGGCTTATCGACAACATCCGCAAACACAATTCGAACGTGCTCAGCATCCACCGACCAACTGGAGGTCACAGCACCAACTATGCGGACACAAAGAAGGCGCTGGAGTTTGTCATCGCCGCATGCGGCGTGAATCCGTAATCGCGACGTCAGGAGGATCGACAACTGGTGCTCCCAAACTGGAGTTTGGGGCCGAGAATGAAACGGTGTGAACATGAATTACGAAATGTTACTCTCCCGCCGGGAGAGTCGCGAGGAACGAGCGGGGAGGGGATTCTTGTTTGTCCATTAATCTGATTAGTTTCGGCATGCCCTAGCTCTCCTCGCTTAGGCTCGACTCTCCCGGAGGGAGAGTGAATCAACATGGTCGACTTCGTCCTTGGGGAGAGTCGGGCTATCAGGGCCATTGAGTTCCACGCAGCAGCTCAAGTCCGCCGCGACCGGTGCCGCCTATTTGAAACGCAACGAATACACGTCCGCGTTCGTGATCGTGAAACGCAGTTGAACAGTGCCTTTACCCAACGCCGGCTTCTGCACCCACGTAACCTTTGCATGCACGGCGTTGCCGCTCAGCGTTCCTGATTTGCCGATGACTTCGCCTGCGTCGTTCAACACTTCCACCGTTAACGCGCCGCCTGGCTTGACCACGTAATTCAACAACAACTGCTGTCCCTTGTATCGCAACGGCTTCGTGGTCACCTGTCCTCCGTCGGCACCTCCACGCAAAGCAACAAATCCATCAACACGGTACACGAATCGTCGGACTCGCCCGGGAGTGCTTTCGTAATAGTTCTCTGTGCCGTAGATGGAGATTTCGTTCGGTTTTCCGGGCAGCTGAAACATGCCCCAGACCATGTAGTTACTGCGATTGTGGTTGCGGTCCTTCGGAGCCGTTCGAGGAATCACGGCATCAGCATAGCGCTGGAACATGACTCCGTCGCGACTGGTCATCAGAATTGGTTCGACCTGCTGGCTCTTCGGTTCAAATCGTGTGGGGAAACCGATGAACAGATGCGGGGCTCGAAAGTACTTCTGAATGGCGTTCGTGTACAGATGCTCATTCGGTGTGCCCTCGGGATAAGCAAGGTCCGCTTCGTTCTCCCAATGGATGAAGTCCTGTGACGTCGCCGTGCGGATAGCACGGACTCCGTCGCCAAAGTACCGCCAGTAGGCTCGGTATTCGCCACGATCCGTGTCCCAGAACGCCAGGTTCTGCGAATCGAAAGCACCATGAGTAATCACTGGCTTTTTAGAGACCTGCGTCCAGTGCACGCAATCGGGTGATGCGAACGGTACCAGGCCGCCACCGAAGTCGCCGATACCGCCAAACGCTTTGTACTGCGATTCAGCAGGAGCCGCCGGGTT
>LWDU01043122.1_pt1 | contig 15361 bp, 15 predicted proteins | sample 727161 | NCBI WGS metagenome assembly LWDU01 (sample SAMN04566230, study PRJNA314399) | hydrothermal vent metagenome | isolation source: deep sea hydrothermal plume seawater | place: Mexico: Gulf of California, Guaymas Basin | collected 2004-07-11 | reverse complement strand
CGCCGCTTAATATAACCAACAAGATGAACCTGATACTCCTTTAGATCAGCCCACTCTTTGTTCCAATTGCATGACGACGGACAATTAAAGACTATTTTACCACCACTGCTTTTAATTGTTGTTGTTCTTGGTTCCATACTAGCAGGGATTGCAACACCTACGGAATCGGCAGCGGTCGGTGCAATCGGAGCGACGATGTTAGCATGGCAAAGAGGTGCTCTTTCGATCAACATTTTAAGAAAAGTCTCCCAGGAAACTACCAAAATAAGTTCAATGGTTTTTATAATACTGATCGGAGCCTCCATGTTTTCTTTGGTTTTTAGAGGATTTGGAGGTGATACAGTTGTGGAAGAATTCTTAAAGGATCTTCCAGGCGGTGCTTTTTCAGCAATGTTATTGGTCATGGTGGTGATGTTCTTTCTTGGTTTTTTCTTAGATTTTATTGAAATTATTTTTGTTGTTGTGCCAATAGTTGGACCAATTTTGATAGCTTTAGGTTTTGATCCCTTATGGCTTGGAGTAATGATTGGGGTTAATCTACAGACAAGCTTTCTAACTCCTCCCTTTGGGTTTGCACTATTCTACTTGCGTGGGGTGGCTCCAAACGAAGTAAAAACATCACAAATTTATCAGGGTGTTATGCCATTTATTGGGATTCAATTAGTTGGATTATCTTTATTCTGGGCCTATCCCGGCATCGTGACCTGGTTGCCTACATTTATATTTGGCTAAGAATTGCGCTTTAGACAGCGCCAACAAAGAGGCAACACGGCAGTAGCAAGTAATACTTTAAATAACTCGCTCCACACAAATGGCAAAACTCCATACAAAAAGGCTTTCTCAAGGCCAACCAAATTGGAAAGCCAACCGTAACCGCAGAGAAATATCAATACAGTACCAATAGCCATTGCAATAAAAGTCGTCAAGAAACTCCGATCAAATCCATTTTCCCCAAGATACCCAACGGTGCAAGTTGCAGCGATGAACCCAATTAAATACCCCCCGGTTGGTCCCATCATATAAGCAAGTCCTATACCTTTAATTGGCGTTCCGGCAAAAACGGGCAATCCCAATGCGCCTTCAAGTAAATAAAAGAGAACCGTGAGGCTTCCTAGCTTCCACCCAAAAGTCATAGCAATAACTAATATTACAAAAGTTTGCATTGTCATAGGTACCGGGTAAAATGGCATCTGAATTTTGGCTGATAGGGTTAAAAGAAGAGTGCCAATAAAAACCAAAACAAACTTCTGAATCCAACTATCCTGTATAGAGGGTACTAGAACGTTAATTAAGGTTGACTGGGAAGAAATTGTATCTTGAGTTTGTTGTATCATTACGATACCCCTTAACAAAGTAAGTACATAGAAGCCTATTCCACTATTAAATAACACGTCCTAGAGTAGTGTCAATTAAACTATACATCGCCTGTTATGAAAATTTATTTGAACGGGAGAAACCTTTGGGAGGCAAACGTCCCGCCTGAGCACGCCTGCCTTCCCACGCCATTAAGTCACTCTCCGTGCGCGTTTTACCCCCTGTTTTCCAAGAAAGACCATCTTCTTTATTAAACGTTTTAATATCCCCCAATCCGCCATCTTTATAGCGCTGCATTATAACCCCGCGACCTTTCGTCATCTCAGGAACTTCATCAATAGAAAACAGAAGGAGCTTTCTGTTTTCGCCAATCACAGCGATACTATCACCTTCAACACGACAGATCGCAGCGGCTTCATCATCCCCTTTTACATTAAGTATCTGCTTTCCGCCTCTTGTCTGTGCAACTACATCTTCTGATTTAACAATGAACCCTCGGCCGGAATTGGAAGCAAGCAAGTATTTAATCTCAGGTTTATAGATGAATAGGCCCACAATATCATGATCATTCTCAAGATCAATTATGAGCCGTACAGGTTCACCAAAGCCACGCCCGCCCGGAAGCTTATCACAAGAGACAGTGTAGAAACGTCCGTTAGTACTGAAAAATAAAATTTTATCTGTCGTTTCCGCATGCAGAATATATTTTTCACGATCTCCATCTTTATATTTTACCTCCGCAGTAAGATCCACGTGCCCTTTCGCAGCTTTTATCCAACCCTTTTCCGAAAAAATTATTGTCACCGGTTCCTTTTCGATAAAAGCATCAACAGGTATATTGACGACAACGGGCGCGGAACCAATCTCGGTTCGCCGCTTATATGCTAGATTGGCTTTGCCAGAAAACTGTTTTTTTGTTTCAGAAATTTGTTGTGAAATTGTTTTCCAGCGAAGATCTTTACTCTTGATAAGCTTATTTAAGGCCGCTCGCTCCTTGATTAAGGCATCATGCTCATTTTTAATTCCTACTTCTTCAAGCTTACGAAGACTACGTAAACGCATATTTAAAATTGCTTCTGCCTGGTTCTCACTTAAGTTAAAGGTTTCGATGAGAGCAAGTTTAGCACTATCCTCTTCACGAATAATACGGATAACCTCATCTAAATTCAGATAAGCAATAAGATAACCATTTAACACCTCTAATCGGGTATTAATCTTTCCAAGGCGAAAATTTGTTCGTCTTGTTAGAACTACATGTCGGTGATCCAAAAAAGCAGTTAAAACGCCGTGAAGGTTCATTACTTTTGGCGTATGATCCGAATCAAGAACATTCATATTCATACTAAACCTTGACTCAAAATCGGTTAACCTAAACATTTGCTCCATGAGTAATTCAGGATCAATGGTTCGATTTTTAGGTTCAAGAACAACGCGTATGTCTTCAGCAGACTCGTCTCTCACATCGTCAAGGAATGGTAATTTTCGAGCTATCAATAATTCTGCAATTTTTTCAATAAGCCGAGATTTTTGAATTTGAAAAGGTATTTCCGTGATCACAATTTGATACTGACCACGCCCTAATTTCTCAATTCCCCATCGTGCTCTAACCCGAAAGCCCCCTCGTCCAGATTTGTAGGCAGCTTCAATCACGTCTTTATCTTCAACCAACACACCACCCGTTGGAAAATCTGGCCCAGGCACCATAGAGATCAGCTTACCATTTGTTGCGTTTGGGAATTTTATCAGATGCATCAGAGCCGTACATAATTCTTCCAGGTTATGTGGAGGAATGCTACAGGCCATACCAACGGCGATGCCTTCCGCACCATTCGCCAAAAGATTTGGAATAGATGATGGCATCACGATCGGTTCCTTATCTTCTCCATCGTAAGTCTCGCGAAAATCAACGGCGTCTTCATCAATACCTTCTAGAATTGCTGCAGCAATGGCTGTCATGCGGGCTTCCGTATAGCGCATAGCTGCTGGATTATCCCCGTCAATATTGCCAAAATTGCCTTGCCCATCCACCAGGGGATATCTTACAGAAAATTCTTGAGCCAACCGAACCAGAGCATTATAGACTGATTGATCACCATGAGGATGATACTTACCAATAACATCGCCAATAACACGTGCACATTTTTTAAAGCCTTGATTAGGATCAAGGTTGAGCTGGCGCATAGCATACAAAAGTCGACGATGCACAGGCTTTAAGCCATCACGCACATCTGGCAAAGATCGCGACATTATTATTGATAGCGCATAAGAGAGATAACGCTCACCAATCGCATCGGCAAGGCGAGTATCTCTTATATCACCAGTAGGTCCCGGAGACTTAGTTGTGACGTTCATTAGAATTTTGTAATATTTTTAGTTTGGTTCATCTTTTAACGATAATATGCTTTTGCTTTACTCGGTCAACCAAACGGTCTCGGGCAGACGGGGCGCCATTTTTATTATGAATAAAAGCGTTACGATCTAAAAAATAGCTGGTTAGATAAAGACCCTGATAAATCGCGCTATAATTTATTAACGTGGATGACTCAAGCCCCTGAGTTAAAAAACTAGGTAGCTCTAAAAGCTTGTCTTTATAGGGTTTTCCAGCAATTGCGGAAACCGCCTGACCTGATTTCGGTGATACATATATTAAATCAACGCTCTGACCGGTCGAGGCACAAGACGACAGATTTAATCCAAAACCAAGTGCGGCTAAAAGACTAATTTCCCAGCGAACGTAATTCTCCAGCCATTCTTCAGACTCTAAATTTATCAAAAAATTGAACAGTGATTCGTAGATATCGAGATTGTTCTCACGCTCCGGCAGAGCTCTCTCTACGACTGCACAAGCTGAAGATAGACCAGCCAAACGTAGTACATCATCAAGATAAAGGGCGGCCAGTGGTTTTAATAGTTCACACCTGAAACTACCAAGTTGGTCTTCAATTCGTGCACTCCAATCAACTGAAACCAAGTTACCGGCTTGGTATATGCCTCTAGCTCGTTTACCGCTCCCACCTCGAACCAGCCCCGAATGTCGCCCGTGTTCCAGCGTCATCAAAGAGACTATTACAGAACTCTCTCCGTATTTTTTTGATGATAATACTATTCCTACATCAGACCAATTCATTTGAAAACTGTTCCATAGCATTTAAAAAATAATAAATATAAAACTAGGATTTAGACAGGCTGTTTCAACTAGGCATTAAAATCAAGGCCCCAATGACTGTAGCGCGAAGGATCATCGCCCCATTTTTCACGAACCTTAACAAAAAGGAACAAATGTACGACAGCGTCAACAATATCAGCTAATTCACGGCGGCTTTCAGCACCAATAGATTTAATCATTTTTCCATTTTTACCTAAAACAATTGAACGCTGAGAGCCACGTTCTACATAGATTGTTTGCTCAATACGAATACTTCCGTCATCTTTTTCTTCCCAGGTTTCAGTTTCAACTGTTGCAGCATAAGGCAATTCCTGGTGAAGTTTAATAAAAAGCTGTTCACGTGTAATTTCTGCAGCAAGTAGGCGCATTGGCATATCAGAAATTTGATCTTCAGGGAATAGCCAGGGACTAATTGGCATTTTAGATTTTAGATAAGTAACAAGATCACCCACTCCTTCACCCTTCTCAGCGGACACCATAAAAAAATTTTCAAAAACTTCATAATTATTAAGTGTTTCAGTAAGCCCCAGTAATTTTTGTTTATCTACTAAATCAATTTTATTAAGCACTAGATCTACACTCTGGGCACCCTGGTTTTTTAGTTTATCAATAATCAACTGCGTATCTGAATCCACTCCCCTTTTACTGTCTATAAGCAACATAATGCGATCTGCGTCCCCGGCTCCACCCCAAGCAGCAGCAACCATTGCCCTATCCAAGCGGCGTTTAGGTAAAAAAATACCCGGTGTGTCAATAAAAATAAGCTGTGATCCGCCCTCTAAAGAAATTCCGAGAACACGCGTACGTGTCGTTTGCACTTTTGATGACACTATTGACACTTTCGTGCCAACAATTCGATTTAATAATGTTGATTTACCAACGTTTGGAGCACCTAGGATAGCAATAAATCCGCAGGTTGTTCGAGACTGGCTATCCATTCTCTAGCTCATTTAATAATAATTCTGCAGCCAACTGTTCTGCCTTTTGCTTCGATATACCCGAGGCCTTAACAGGACTTTTACCTTCCACCATAACTTCAATAATAAAAATTGGCTCATGGGCAGGTCCCCTCTTACTAACCACACGATATCTAGGTAATATCAACCCATGACTTTGAGCCCATTCCTGTAATGTGGTTTTCGCATCCTTAGGCGGCTCTAATGTCTCATCCAGCAATTGGCTCCAGCGAGTTACAACAAAATTTCTTGCAACACCTAAACCGCCATCAATATAAAGAGCAGCGATAATCGCTTCACAGCAGTCAGATAGAATACTCAAATTGTTTCTACCGCCTTTTGCCTCCGTCCCATCATCCATATCAATAAAATCGCCCAAATTAATACTTTTCGCAATTCTGGCTAATGCTTCTTGCCGTACCAATGCAGTGTGACGCTTTGCGATATCTCCCTCGTTTTCATCAGAGAATTTATCTAAAAGCATTTCTGCTATCACTAAACTTAAAATACGGTCTCCCAGAAATTCATATCGCTCATTGGAGCCATTAGGTCCCCCAACAGGAAGACTTGAGTGACGTAATGCTATCCTAAGATATTCTAGTGTAGCAAAATTATGATCGAGTAATTTTGAGAGCTTTGCGAGGTCTTGTATCATTAAAACTAAATTATATCTTTAAATAAACGGATAAAGCGAACCGTCACTGGCCAGTTCCAAATTTCCCAAATACGAGCTTTACCATTAGTCGAGAAAAACAAAATTTCAGCACGACCAACTAAATTCTCTTTTGGAATAAAACCTACTTCTGGACGAACACGACTATCTTGTGAATTATCCCGATTATCACCCATGGCAAAATAATGACCACTCGGCACCTGATAAACACCGGTATTATCAAGGGGGCCTTTATCACCCCATTCCTCAAGGATGTCGTGAGATTTTCCGTTGGGTAAAATCTCTTTATATCGTGCTGTCATCTTTATATTACCATTGGGGCTTGTCTGAACAAAGTCCTTGAGACGTTCCCGCTGCACAATTTTACCATTTATAAATAGACGGCCATTTCTCATTTGGATTTTTTCGCCGGGCAATCCAATAATGCGTTTAATATAATCTGTTGAATTATCAGACGGCAGTTTAAAAACAGCAACGTCGCCACGCTTCGGTTCAGTATACCAAATTCGACCTGGGATCAAAGGTAGGCTGAATATTAATGAGTGTTTGGAAAAACCATAAGAAAATTTAGATACAAATAGATAATCCCCCACCAGTAGTGTCGGGATCATTGAACCAGAAGGAATATTGAACGGTTCATATCCAATTGTTCTAACTACCATCGCAATTAGTACTGCATATACGACTGTTTTCAATGTTTCCAAAAAACCACCTTTATTTTTACTTTTCATAATAAAACCATTTTAAAATATTGACTAAAATTTTAATAAAATTATTATTGTATCCTTAATATTCGTCGAGAAAATTAATAAATTTAGTCACCGTATAAAGCATCTATTTCAGATAACAAGTGGTCAATTTGATTTGACCAAGAAAACTTACTTAGAAAATTTGCTGCTTCGATGCCTCTTTGACGTGCACCAATCCGATCTTGGTAGATTTCTTCCATTCGCTTTAAGGTTTCTTCAATGGTTGGCTCGCGCCAACCAGAAACCTCTTTATATGGTGCGAAAGGTTGAACGGGCGTTTGATTAATAAGTGGGTAGCATCTATTTTCTGCAATCAGATCAAGCTGGCCAGTATTAGCTGCAATGATACATGGTAATCCCATCGCCATTGCTTCCATCGCCATCAAATTGGTTCCTGGTTCGCAACGATTGGGGAAAATTGCCATATCTGCCGCAGAAATATACTCAGGAAGATCTTTATTTGGTAGCATGCCTAAGTTAATAAATGTATCTTCCAACAAATCGTTTTCAATAAGCCATTTGTCAATCAACATAACATTATCATCAGTCACATCTGGATACCCTTTAGTAAAATTTGATTGACAAATTGTTGGCATAATTTTTGTCCATTGATTAGCCCAAGCAAAAATCAACAAAGCTTCAGAATGTTTTTTCTGAAATTCTTTAAAAGCAATGGAGACAACATCCTGAGCCTTCCGATACTCCAGTTTACCACCAGAATAGATTACAAAACGATCATGATATTTTTTATTTTTCTTACCTGGTTTGAATAAATTTTGATCAACACCCTGAAAAATATTAACTACATTATTTAGACCGCGGCTTTCTAAAATCTCTTTATTCCAACGTGACCCTGTCACAATGAGGTCATATTCGCGAGCTCTAACCAAACCTTCACTCGTTATTTCTGTGCTTTCAAAAAAGGTAATACCGATATTTTTATTTCCATGCGCAGATTGCTCGCCCAAGGATGGGATAAAATCATTTCTAAGTGCATGGAGGACTGGATAATCAAACTCCAACGAACCCACTTTACCCAATAACTCTTCGAGATGAACCTGTTTTTGAAGCACTGGCTGGAGTAAGCGAGCGGTATCCGAAGTAACATTCATTAAATGGGGTGATAGAAAAAGAATCGGGTTTCGACCTTTCTCCATAATTTGACAAAGTAGGTTTTGACCGTAAACACCCCAACCAGAAACACTACTCGGTCTCCAACCTACAACAATGCTTGAGGCTTTACCCACCATCAATTTTTTTACTAGGAACCGTAGAAATAATAACTAACGCCTCTGCCATAGGCAGTTCATCTGTAAGAGTAAGGTTGATCTGGGCAACCTGACCTTCAGGCGTGATCTCTTCAAGGCGTTTAAGCGCCCCACCAGTTAACTCCATCGTTGGTTTCCCAGATGGCAAGTTAATAACACCCATATCAAGCCAAAAAACACCCTTTCTAAATCCCGTACCTAGAGCCTTTGAGCAAGCTTCTTTTGCTGCAAAACGCTTAGCGTAGCTCGCAATGCGCATCTGCCGTTTCTCAGATTTTATCTGCTCTTGCGCCGTAAAAATACGCTGAATAAATCGGTCGCCAAAACGTTCGATTGTCTTTTCGATACGAGAAATATTAATTAGGTCATTACCAATCCCGATTATCATTATCAAACACCTTCAAGCTGAACGTTCCCCGGTAACTGTTGCACGCGCATTATCCATGAGTGAACGCATTCTCCTTATAGAACTATCCAAGCCCCCAAAAATTGCCTCACCAATCAAAAAGTGTCCTACATTAAGCTCGGTAAATTGTGGGATCTCTGCCACCTCTCCCACAGTATCAAAACCTAAACCATGACCAGCATGTACTTCAATATTAAGATCTGCCGCATACGAAGCTGCCTTCTTGATCCGACTTAACTCTTGTCGTCGTAAAATACCTGAAGCATCGCAATAAGCACCAGTATGGATTTCAACGACTGGCGCACCAAGGTTTTTTGCAGCATCAATTTGTTCTATATCGGCCTCAATAAACAAAGAAACTCGAATACCCCTTTCGGTCAAAGAACGAATAATTGGCATTAAATTGTTTTGGGTACCGATTGCATCTAAACCGCCCTCTGTGGTGCGCTCTTGACGCTTTTCTGGAACAATACAAGCCGCATGTGGACGGTGTTTAAGAGCAATTTTTAACATTTCGTCAGTTGCTGCCATCTCCAAATTTAATGGCAAATTAATCTCGGCAATCAGGCTTTCAATATCTGTATCCGTCATATGACGACGGTCTTCCCTCAGATGAGCTGTTATGCCATCAGCGCCTGCTTTTGCCGCCAAATGGGCAGCTCGAAGAGGATCCGGGTGATGTCCACCGCGCGCATTTCGGATCGTCGCTACGTGATCAATATTCACTCCAAGCCTAAGAATTTCTGGCATAATAACTCCGCTATTCATCTTTACTCGCTATCGATGCGCTTTTATCCGTTTGGGTCTTATTCGTTAATGGATTAGTTTGAATACTTTCAGACTTGAGACGTCGATTAGAATTAATTATATATTTAATCAAATAATAAAAGAATAGCCACATAACAATAGCAGTTGGGATACTTCCCATTAGCATAGGCCATAAGATCGGCCACGCTGTATCAATTAAAAAATCATGATTAAATTTGAGAGCCGCTTCACTTGCTTGACCAAAAAGTGCAGCAAAATCAAAATTCATCTGTGCGGGGCCCTGAACTCCGAACCCCATCCACAAACCTAGCTTATAAATCCAAAACCATATAAAAGGAAAAGTCCACGGATTTCCCACGGCTGTGCCAAACGCTGAAGCAATAATATTCCCGCGTATAGTCCACGCTAAAACACCTCCAAAAATAAAGTGGAGTCCTACAAATGGAGTGAAAGAAACAGCAGCACCACAGGCAAACCCGCCAGCAATAGAATAAACTGAACCGGGCAAACGGTTGACGCGTAGCGCCCAGTAATTTGCCGTTCGCGTCCAGCCCATTTGGGGCCATAGGAACCCAAAGCAGCTTTGGATGAAGGGTTTCTTCTCTTTTCGGCGAAACATTTCTCAGGCCATACTCTAGTTTATAATTTCTATCTAATCTATTTTGTTTACATAAAGATTAAAATTACTAACCTCTGGTTCTTTCAACTTTTTTTATAACTGGTGAGGCCCTTAGTGCAGCAATGATATTTCGCAAATGCTTTATATCATGAACCTCGATATCAACAGAGATATCAAAAAAATCCATACTGCGGTTGGTTATTTTTAAATTATTAATATTCCCATCATTTTTAGCAATCATCGTTGATAATTCACCAAGAGTCCCCGGCTCATTTGTAACGACAATTTCAATTCGTCCGACCCGTCGCTCATTACTTGCTTCCTCCTCCCAAGATACATCAAGCCACCTTTCCGGCGTGTCGGCAAATTCTTGCAAAGTTTCACAATCAATTGTGTGGATCGTAATTCCACGGCCTTTAGTAACCATACCCACTATTCGGTCGCCCGGCAACGCATGGCAACAACCCGCTAAATGAAGAGCCATACCAGGTATCAATCCTTTTATAGGAACACTTGTATTTACGTCCGAACGTACCTTTTTCTTACTCCTACGTCTAAATAACCGAACGACTTTACTCCTGTGGCTATTTTTTTTTGTACCGGGGAAAACAGCTTCTATTACCTCTCGCCCAGTCAAATGTCCTGCTCCAACTTCAACAAATAAATCATCAGTTGTTTCAACATTAAAAATCGTCAAAACATCTTCAAAAGCTTTTTCAGCAAACTCATAACCTTCTTTCTGAAAACCACGTTCTAATATTGATTTACCTAAATTGAAATATTCCTCACGCTTACGTAAACGAATAAACCGACGAATACAGGCTCGAGCCTTTGCTGTTGATGCAAAATTCTCCCACGTGGGTGAGGGGGTTTGCGCAACAGATGTAATAATTTCAATTTGATCACCGTTTTCTAATATTGTTCGAAGCGGCATATGGCGCCCATTAATTTTTGCGCCAACACAGGTGTCACCAATTTCAGAATGCACAGCATAGGCAAAGTCAATTGCCGTTGCACCCGCCGGCATTGCAACAACTTCTCCTTTTGGGGTAAAAGAAAAAACCTGGTCGGGAAACATTTCAAGCTTAGTGTGTTCCAAAAAATCGTCCGGACCGGCAGCTTGTTCCATAATATCAAGCAGTTCTCGCATCCAGCGATACTGTCGCCCTGATTTGGGGTCTGTATCTTGTTTATACTGCCAGTGGGCAGCGACACCCATCTCCGCAGTTTCATGCATACGCCTAGCCCTAATCTGCACTTCAATGCGTTGCCGTTCTGGGCCAATGATACCAGTATGCAGAGATTGATAACCATTTAACTTTGGCGTAGATATATAATCTTTGAAACGCCCAGGAACCATCATATAATTCCCATGGATGATACCAAGCGCCCGGTAACATTCCTCAACAGTATCTACGATAATCCTAAAGGCTATAACGTCCGAAACCTGTTCAAAGGATATATTTTTCTTTTGGGATTTGAGCCAAATTGAATAAGGTAATTTTTCACGGCCATAAACTTCAGCTTTAATTGTTTGTTCTTCGAGCGTTCCCTTTAACTCAGCGACAATCACATCCACATTATCCTTACCTTCATTACGAAGAAATTTTAGCCTGGATGTTATAGATTCTCGGGCTTCTGGATTTAATTCGCCAAAAGCTAAATCTTCTAACTCGGTCTTAAATTCCTGCATTCCAATTCGCTCGGCCAATGGGGCATAAATCTCCATGGTTTCCAGCGCAATCCTGCGACGCTTTTCAGACTTGGAAATAAAATGCAGTGTACGCATATTGTGAAGGCGGTCTGCAAGCTTAACCAAAAGAACCCTAATGTCTTCCGACATCGCCAGCACGAGTTTACGAAAATTCTCTGCTTGATCAGATGCCCCTGATTGAAGTTCGATTTGGGTGAGTTTAGTTACGCCATCGACCAAAAGCATTACTTCTTCGCCAAATTCATCACGAATCTCTTCTGACGTCGCCAAAGTATCCTCAACAGTATCGTGCAACAACGCAGTAATTATAGAACTGGTATCCAAACGGTACTTCGTCAGTATTTCCGCTACTTCAAGGGGATGAAAAATATAAGGATCGCCCGAAGCACGCTTTTGAGTGCCATGGGCTTGCATGGCAAAGACATAAGCCCGATTAAGGGCATCCTCATCCGCAGCTGGATCATAGGCCTTAACTTGTTCAACAAGTTCAAATTGGCGCATCATTTGTTTTAGAATCCAAATTTATTATAGTTCTAGACTAAATAAGTGATCAAATTTTAACTTAACTTGGCATTTAACCACGTCCCTCTCGCTGTAACTCGTCTTGCTCCATATCATAAAACTAATTTTTATTCCATCCGATAACTATTTTAATATGCGTTCAACTTTATCCAGGGTAGTCAATTTTTCTGGTTGATATTATATTTGGGAAATATTTATTCGGCGTTATTCCTTTGAGCTGGTTTTCAACAGTCACTAACTTGCTTCTCATCATAATAGCACTGATAATTTTAATATTTTAATTTTAGTTTCTTGATTATCATACAAAATTAGTCTGATATTATAACAGTGATAATTTTAACTGGAATAAGATTTATGATTGAACCCGTTCTCTTAGAACTTTTCACAGACTACGTGTGACCCTGGTGCTATCTCAGCACGGGTCGTGTTGAAAAATTAAAACAAAATTATAATGTCGATATAAAAATCGTACATTTCCCTTTACACCCTGAAACACCGCTTGAAGGGCAGACACTAGCGGAAATGTTTGGGCCCGGGAAAAACATTGACGCAATGAACGAAAATATGAAAAACCTTATGAAACAGGAGGACCTACCTTACGAAAATCGTTCTATGACCTACAATAGCCGCCTGGCTCAGGAATTAGGTACGTGGGCTGACACACAGAAAGGCGGCGAAACAATCCATGAAAAGATTTATCAGGCCTACTTTGTCGAAAATAAAAATGTTAGCCAAATTGGCGTTTTGATTGATATCGTGAACCATGTTGGCCTCAATGAAGCGGAGGCATGTAACGTATTGGAAGATCGAACCTTTAAAGAGGCGGTAGATAGAGACTGGGCCAAAGCCAGAGAAGTTGGTGTCACGGGAGTGCCAACCTATTTAGCTGGGGGCGCTGGAGTGGTTGGAGCTCAATCTTATGAAACGCTCGCACAGCTCGTGGAGCATGCAATCGGTCAAAAAAATAAGGATTAGAGGGTGGACTCAGAGCAAGTAAAGGATCTGGCACGAGATTTAGGGGCGGATTTAGTTGGTATCGCATCAGCCAAGACGTTAAATGCATTTCCACCTGATCCTCAATGGCCACAAACCCCTGAAAAAATTCTAAAAACATGTAAAAGCGTCATCGTTGTCGTCCAGCATATTCCTGTAGCAGCGTTTCGTGCTAAACAAAATATTCCTGTACAATATTTAGACATGTTGGTTTTACGGCGCATGGACCGGATCGCCTACAAATTGGCTGACACACTGGAACGTAGAGGGTATCCAAGTTTTGTAACCGCCGCCCAAGAAACGGACTGGCATATGAAATCAGCAAGCTACGGATATCTTTCAACGCGTCACCTTGGAATTGAAGCTGGCCTTGGAACATTTGGACTAGAAGTGAATATCTTAACCCCTGAATTTGGGCCAAGGGTTTACCTTACTGGCATCCTAACCGAATTAGAACTGGAAGCAGACGCCCCCATGACCGAACAGGTTTGTATTGGCGAAAGTTGCTCGCGTTGCCTTTACTCATGTCCAACCGATGCTGTTGAACACTTTGGGATAAATAAACGAAATTGCGCCGTAGAGGCCCAAGAATTTGGCTTTATGACAGCAACTAATTATTTCCGTGACTTTTGTGATGGTAACAAAGATAAAAAGAAATCAGATCTTAAGTCCCGTGATGTATTTGGCTTTTGGCAAGGTTTACTGCGGGTCGTTGGCTCATTCGGAGACTGCCCGCGCTGCCTTGCTGTATGCCCCGTTGGCAATGACTATCACGCCTTTCTAGCCGGTCCGCAAAAAATTATTCCTGAAAAAACCAGTGAGAAAATGGCAAAAGCAAAGAGTTTCAAGGAAGCGCGAAGAAATGGCGAAAGTATCGCCGGACTAGATGATTGGAATATTCGCTGGGTTGGGTCAGATGGATATCAAGGTATCGTTGCACGGCAAATGCAAGAGTTTAAAAAAGCCCAAAAAGATAAAGAGCGCGAAAGAGAAGGGAAATAAATTAGATGGTTGCAATATTTCAGTCATCAATTACAGCAGATGATTTAAAGGCAAAAGCAAAAGAGTTGGGCGCAGACCTAGTGGGTATCGCCGATGGCAACGCTATGAATGAGTTTCCGCCCTATCCTGACGATCCAAAAAAACCGTCAGATATCACTGACCACGACGCAGACCGAGTTATTGTCATGGCACGGCGGCTTAGTATTGGAACTTCCCGTATTCCAGCGTGGAACAATCGTCACAAGTTTTATAATGACGAGTTAGCGATCACAGCATTAGAGGAAACTGCCCTCGAATTGGTATTATGGTTGGAAGAACAGGGCTATCCAGCTTTGATTGTACCCCCAACTCACGTTGACCCCTGGAAATATGACGGTAATCCAGAAAAACATCTTTCACCACTGCTTTCCATGGATCACGCTGCCGTTGAGGCAGGTCTCGGTACCTTAGGTCTAAACCTCCAGTTATTAACACCAGAGTATGGACCTCGTGTCATGCTTATAGCCGTCCTTACCTCCGCGCCTGTAGACGCTGACCAACCAATGAAACAGCCATTATGCGAAGGCCCGGAATGCGGTCGCTGTCTCAGTGCCTGTCCTGGCGATGTAATTGGACAGTGGGAGCGCGACTGGCAAGGCTGTGATAGCTATCGTAATCCTCATGGTTTTAATCATTTAACTGAATTCCTAGGTAACGTAATTGATCAAACCGACGTTGAAGCACAAAAAAAAATGATCCGATCGGAAGACAGTTTTAATTTATGGCAAAGTATATTACGTGGGGCGGGAGCTGTTATCGGTTGTCGCCGTTGCCAGGATGTCTGTCCAGTTGGCGAAGACTACGAAATCTTGCTGAAGGACGCTGTTCACGAAATCGCAGAGGATACATCAGAAAAAAGAACCCGCCTTCAGGAAATGATCAAAGGTGATAATGAGGGTAACTACCTAGCACAATCACGCTGGATTGGAATAATGGAGAGGTAAGTTGGCTAAGAATAACCCTATGAATATACCGTCATCTCGTGAAGAAATTAGTAAAATACAGAGCGTACAAAAGAAAATAGCGCTACAAAGAGCTCGGAAAGCTAATTTTCATAAAGGCCGCCTCGATCATATTGATGAAGATAAACTGGATGATCCCGATGAATGGCGAAAGATCCCACTCTTAACCAAGGATGAACTTAGAGAAATTCCTCCCGAACGTTTTTTCGA
>LWDU01044762.1_pt1 | contig 15362 bp, 11 predicted proteins | sample 727161 | NCBI WGS metagenome assembly LWDU01 (sample SAMN04566230, study PRJNA314399) | hydrothermal vent metagenome | isolation source: deep sea hydrothermal plume seawater | place: Mexico: Gulf of California, Guaymas Basin | collected 2004-07-11 | reverse complement strand
CTATTCGACTTACGCTGGAAGCTGTTCAGGAAGCATATCCTGAGCAGCGCATATGGGCTGTTTTTGAACCTCGTTCTGCGACCTGCAAAAGAAAAGTTTTTGAAGGTCGACTACCTAAAAGTTTCGCCCCAGCAAACAAAGTTATAATAGCAGGTCTATTCGCACCAGATAAAATTGACCTAAAAGATAGGCTGAACCCGGATTTAGTTGTCGAACGTATTAACAGTGATGGTGGAGACGCATACTATATGCCAGACACTGCGGCTCTAGTGAACAAATTGATTACCGAGTGCCGCCCAAAAGACGTAATACTTATAATGTCCTCAGGCGGATTCTCCGGAATTCACCAAAAACTGATTACTCGATTATAACCGAACGCGCAACCATTTAACAAAGTTATGGAAAGTTACGGCCAATTAAAGTTGGAATTAATCCGCAAGGGACTGGTTGTTCCCGATGAGGTCCGAGACGTTTCGGAAGTTATCGGTGGATACTGCGACGGTCGGCCCGGTGATGAAATCGTATTGAGTCTAGCTGAAAACTTTATTGTCAAAGTACCAATCAAAGAAACGGGTCAGAGCCAACNNNGCTGATCTCATTCAACTCAATATGGATTATTGTCGTGAACCGGACCGCGGTCTTACTCGCTTGGCACCCGTGGTAAAAGCTATCAAAAAAGAGTTTAGTACCTTCATAGCTCTACGTGGGTTTCCACCAAAAGATAAACAAACTTTAGACAGGGTTTACGCTGCGGGGATCGATTTATTAAATTTTCCACTCGAAGGTTTTGTCGGCTTTGCTAAAAAAGAAGATGTTATATCGCAGCCACTTGTCTATGGTGCGTTAGAATATGCCGCTAAAATTTTTCCGCCGGGAACTGTTTGGACAGAGCTTTTCCTAGAACCAGGCTCCATTGACCCCCTGAAAGATAAAATCGCTTATCTTACAGAAAAAGGAATCCTTCCCTTATTAAGATTGACAACCCCAAGCATCGCAACCGAAGAATATTCCCGCAATGTCACCGAAGTTGCTCGCTACTTAGAAACAAATGTTCAAAATTCCCGACTTCCACTCAAGTGGCTTTTCCCTCACTGCCGCTATATGTCCCCGTTGGACACGGGGTTTTTTCTTAACCCAACCGACAAAGCAAAGCTTAATGCTAAACCCGTTTACAAGTCCCTCTTGGGACGTAAAACTCTCGAGGGATACACCAAACTTCGCCGAAAACTGAGAATCAAAGACGTAAGTGATTCCTATGAGTCAGCCGGCTTGTAAAACTGGGTGATATGTTTAGTGGCTTTTTGCTTGACCAGTTTATTCAAAACACAGCATTTTAAACCTGACAAATCCCATCAATTGGACTCTTACTTAACTATCTGTTAGGCTCAAACTATGCATTCAGTAGATATAAATTCGACGAGTTACGGAGTCAAGGGGCCTGATATTCCTGAAGTACCTCTGGTAAAATTGGATACTTTGTGGTTACAGGTCGGAGGAACCCTATGCAACCTTCAATGCACACATTGCTTTATCAGTTGCGGGCCACAAAATCATACGCACGAAATGATGACTCTGAAGGACGTACAGCAACGGCTATTAGAATCTAAAACTCTAGGGGTAAAGGATTACTATATTACAGGCGGTGAAGTTTTCATGAATCCCGAAATTTTTGAAATCTTAGCCACTATTCTTGAGTTTGGTCCGCTTGATGTTCTAACCAACGCCACCCTTGTCACTTCCAAAAAAGCTGCCCGGTTAAAAGAAATTCAAAATAACTCTTCGCATAAACTCCAATTTCGTGTGAGTATGGAAAGCTTCGATGAACAGTTAAATGATCGGACTCGGGGAGAAAATTCTTTCAGCAAAGCCACAGAAGGAATTAGTAACTTAAACTCCTTTGGGTTTTCCCCTATTTTAACTGTCACCCGTAACTGGGACGAGGCAAAAGATAAAGAAATGGAGGAAAGTTTTAAGAATTTTCTAGAATCACTAAATATTTCTGACCCACGAATCAAAATCCTTCCAGAATTCCTCCTCGGTCAATTGGCGGTAAATACTCGCAACTACTTCGACCATGAACATGTTACTGAAAAATGTTTTGAAAATTATGATATTACAAATCTACAATGCTCTACATCCCGCATGGCAACCAAAACAGGTGTTTATGTGTGCCCTATTCTTGTCGATAACGATAAAGCAAAAATGGGAGATACCATCGAAGAGACGCTACGTCCTTTTTCGCTCGCTCATTCCGCCTGCTATACTTGCCGTATTACTGGGATGACCTGTAAAAGTTATTAAAATTACTCTCCTTATTGAGAATAATCTTTATTTTTTTAAAAATTATCTAGTATTCTTTTATTTACATGTTTAACCTGTTGAGCAGTTCATTGATTTTCCCCCAGAAAATCTTTCAAATCTTATTTTTTATTTAATGCTTTAGGAAAATATTTATGGCACTTCTTGAGTCAACCATCTCGTCACTGGGAACTCCCGCTCATGACTTTTTACTTGATGGAATAGATGGTAAAACTCATTCACTAGAGAGTTATTCAGGAAAAGAAATCATAGTGATTATATTTATGTGCAATCACTGTCCATATGTAAAGGCTGTCCTTAAACGAATTATTGATCTACAAAACGAGTTTATAGCTCGTGGGGTACAATTCATTGGTATCAACCCTAACGATGCGATACGTTACCCAGATGATTCGCTAGAAAATATGAAAATCATTGCAAAAAAAAATAATTTTTCGTTTCCTTATTTGGTTGATCCAAGTCAGGAAATAGCTAAATTATATGATGCTGTTTGCACCCCTGATTTATATGTCTATGGTAAAGACCGTAAACTTGCCTATCGTGGCCGAATCGATGATAACTGGAAACACCAGAAAAAGGTAACACAACAGGACTTAAAGTTGGCTTTGGAAAATATACTTGCCGGACAATTGGTTGCCAAAGAACAGATACCCTCTATGGGCTGTTCAATTAAATGGAAAACTACATAATTAAGGAAATCTCATGAACTTGAAAAAAAAATGGCTATTTATTCTATTCGGAGTTGTTGTTGTTGGATCAATATTTGCCGAGAAAATTGTCCAATTCTATTTTGATTGGATCTGGTTTGCCAATCATCAAGTTGATTCTGTTTTTTGGACTATTATTCTGTCTCAATGGGGATTTGGTTTAGCCACCGGGCTTTTCTTTTTTCTTTTCACCTGCTTTCCTCTAAAACGAATCTTCGACCGCAGTTCTCACATGCCAGTCGTATTGTCCGACACTGTTCGTCGTGAGTTACCACTCCTTGATTTTATTTCCGTGAATCTGAAACACCTTATGTTTTTTGGTCCACTCGCACTAGCTGTAATGACAGGATTAATTGTTGGACAAAAGTGGGAACTTCTTCAACTTTTTTCCAATGCGGTTCCTTTTGGCAGTGAAGACCCTATTTTTGGAAACGATTATTCTTTTTACCTTTTCACCCTTCCACTTCTCAACCTTGGAAAATCGATTCTGTGGGAAATTTTAGTTATCCTCGGCATTGGAACAGGGCTCATATTTTTCCTAAAGCAATTTATTTACCTTGGACCCAGTGGGATCGTAATGCAACGAGAAGCCAGACGACCATTATCTTTTTTGGCCTTTTATTTCCTTGTTCTTATGGCCATGGAGTTTCATCTACAAAGATTTGGTTTGCTGATAGGAGAAAATGGTGTGTTAACCGGCATCGGTTTTGCTGACTATTATGGGCGACTCCCCATACTACATACAATGTCTATTTTGTCCCTAGTTGGGGCTGGGCTTAGCTTTTTTATTGCAACTGGACGTGGCTTAAAAAAAATTGCTCTTGCTCTCACAGGAATAGGTGTGATTTACTTTGCGGGTAGTTTTTATCCAAAGATTCTGCAAAATTTTGTTGTCAATCCAAATGAACTCATTAAAGAAACTCCCTTCATTGAGCATAGTATTTCTGGCTCACTACTGGCGTATGGACTCAATAACACTGAATCAAAAAAACTCACTGGAGCGGAGTCCTTAAATGCGGAATCCATACGGGCTAACAGCTTGACAATAGAAAACATAAGGCTTTGGGATCAGGAACCCCTCCTTGATACTCTAGGCCAACTTCAAGAAATAAGAACTTATTACCAATTCAATTCGGTAGATCATGACCGCTACACAATCGATGGGAAATACCGTCAGACCCTGCTTTCCCCTCGCGAATTAAAATCAGAGAACTTACCTAACCGTACATGGATCAACGAACACCTCACTTTTACTCACGGTTATGGGGTGTCACTCAGCCCCGTCAACCAAATAACACCTCAAGGACTGCCTGTTCTTTTGATAAAGGATATTCCTCCACGTTCTAGCGTAGACCTTAAGGTTACCCAACCAGAAATCTATTTTGGTGAGCTTTCTAATGATCATGTTTTTGTTAATACGGGGACCAAAGAATTTGATTACCCGGAAGGAGAACAAAATGTATACAAAAACTATGAAGGGAGTGGTGGTTTCCCAGTTGAATCCTTAATCAGAAAGGCACTTCTCGCAGCGCGCTTCAAAACTCTTAAAATTCTTTTTTCGCAGGATATTAATAACGAAAGTAGAGTGCTGATGTATCGCAATATTACTGAGCGGGTTCTTAAGGTTGCTCCATTTCTCAGATTAGATAGCGACCCCTATCTAGTTATCACAGAAGGGAAAATGAAATGGCTATATGATGCCTATACCGTAAGCGATCATTTTCCTTACTCGCAAACCATTCCACGATTTGGTAATTATGTAAGAAACTCTGTCAAAGTTGTAATCGATGCCTACGATGGCTCGATGGATTTTTTTATTTCTGACCCGAACGATCCTATTATCCAAACTTGGAGAAACGTTTTTCCTGAATTATTCAAAGAGTTAAATGAAATGTCTGAGGATTTAAGGAAACATATTCGATATCCGTCAGATCTATTTACAATTCAGGCATTCATATATGCGACTTATCACATGAAAGCACCGCAGGTGTTTTACAACAAAGAGGACCTGTGGGAAATCCCAGAGATAGATAATAAAATGATGGAACCTTATTACACCATCATGAAACTTCCAGGAAATAAAGCAGAAGAGTATATTCTAATGTTACCTTTCACGCCAAGTGGCAAGAGCAATCTTTCGGCATGGATGGTGGCTCAAAGTGATGGAGAAAATTATGGGAAATTGATCGCTTATACATTCCCAAAACAAAAACTGATTTATGGCCCCAATCAAATCGTAGCGCGAATCAATCAGGACGCAGAAGTCTCAAGACAAATTTCCTTATGGGATCAAAGAGGTTCAAAAGTTATTCAGGGCACCATGCTTGTTATACCGATAGAAGAATCTTTGATCTATGTCAGACCTCTGTACCTCAAAGCCGATGCTGGAAAAATTCCGGAACTTAAACGCGTCATCGTATGCTATGAAGACACAATCGCTATGGAGCGAACACTGGAAGAAGCACTTGCCAAGATTTTCGGAGAGGATGCCCTTCAGTCCGTAGCCACTTATAAAGAAGGCATAGAAAATGAACCCGTAAAATCTCGTGAGTCAACGAGTAACATGCTTTTAAAGCAATCTGACTATAAAACTATCAAAAAAATGTTTGAAAGAGTCATGAAACGGCAGGAAGAAATGAACCAGAAACTATCATTTCACAAGAAGGACTTGGAAACTCTCGGAAAAGCTTTAGAGTCAGCGGTCACCGCAGATTAAACTATCAGCTATTTTAAACGTAACTACTATTTGAAATTTAAGATCCTAGAATAGACCTAATTGTTTAGTACTTCCATCTGAGCCTGTCACATCAACAGGATAGCGACCATCAAAACAGGCAGCGCAAAAATCATTTTTTTGCTCACCAAAGATCTCAAGCATCTTTTCTAACGTTATGTAATGTAGCGAATCGGCGCCGAGATATTCACAAGTTTGATCAATGTCCATATTAGAAGCAATTAGCTCTTCTTTGTTGGGTGTGTCGATTCCATAAAAGCATGAGTGTGTGGTAGGTGGCGAACTTATTCGAACATGGACTTCCTTGGCACCTACCTCGCGCAGCATCCTAACGATTTTTTTACTCGTTGTTCCTCGTACAATAGAATCATCGATAATAATTACTCGTTTTCCCTCTATAACAGGTTTCACAGCATTCAATTTAATTTTTACGCCAAAATTACGAATCTGAGATTGAGGTTCAATAAAAGTTCGCCCTACGTAATGGTTACGGATCAATCCCATTTGAAAGGGAATTTCAGACTCTTCAGAATAACCCATAGCAGAAATCACCCCCGAATCGGGAACAGGAACCACCACATCTGCTTCCACCGGCTTCTCCTTTGCTAAAGCTTTACCCATAAGCTTACGCACAGAGTAAACCGACCTACCAAATAAACAACTGTCTGGTCTTGAAAAATATATATGTTCAAAAACACATTGTTTGGTGGCAGTTTTTGGGAAGGGGTAAAACGATTTCATTCCGAATTGATTAATGAGAATTAATTCGCCTGGTTCAATCTCACGAATAAACTCTGCCTCCACAAGATCCATCACACAAGATTCAGAGGCCACGATATAAGCGCCGTCAAGCTTCCCTAAACACAATGGCCGAAATCCCTGCGGATCACGTGCAGCGATTAGTTCATTCTCGCTCATCAGTACGATTGAATAAGCACCTTTAACTTGTGAGAGTGCTGCCACCGCACGATCAACAAATGAATTACGTCGCGATTGTGCCATCAAATGAACAATCACTTCGCTATCATTAGTGGACTGAAAAATTGCTCCTGCGGTCCCTAATTTCTCCCGAATTTCTGGGGCATTAACCAAGTTCCCATTGTGTGCCATTGACATAGTTCCACTCGCATATTCTATAAGGCAAGGTTGAGCATTTTTTATCCTGCTACTCCCTGCCGTTGAATATCGATTGTGTCCTATTGCGATATTACCAGGAAGTTTTTTAAGACGACTATCGCTAAAAACATCTGCAACCAAACCCATTCCCACCTCTAGATGCATGCTCCCATTATTAGAGGCGGCAATACCTGCACTTTCTTGGCCTCGGTGTTGCAAAGCATAAAGACCCAAGTAAGCAAGGTTAGCAGCATCTAAGTGGCCGTAAATACCCACCACACCACATTCATCGTGAAACTTATCCAACATATGTTTCTAAGGCTCCAAACCAAAGTTCTTTTAAATGCGAAACTTCTTCACGAATAAACTCTTTCCCATTAATGTCCACAATCAGAGAGTCGCCTCCCACCTTTCCTATGATTGCAAAAGGCACCTCCATAGCCTTTGCTTTTGCCTCTACCACCAGCCTGTTCTTTGCTGAAAAAGAAATCAGAATGCGCGATTGAGACTCACCAAAAAGAAAGGCGTCATTTCTAACCGTAGAGTCAATATCAAGAGTCGCTCCCTTTGCAGCTAGAGGGTGGCTCATACACGATTCGGCTAATGCTACTGCCAAACCACCTTCCGAGCAGTCGTGCGCTGAAGCTAAAATTTTCTCTCGAATCAATTCCAAACATAATTTATTGACAGATTGGGCCAAGCGAAGATCCAAATGTGGCGGCTTCCCCTCCACGCGGTCACACATAATTTTCAAGTATTCACTCCCACCAAACTCCTCCATAGTAAGACCGATAAGAGCGACGAGGTCTCCATCTTCCTTAAACCACTGAGTAGTATGAAAAGAGCGGTCTTCCAGTAACCCAACCACGGCTACAGTAGGTGTAGGGTAAATTGCTTCTCCCGAAGTCTCATTATAAAGACTAACATTCCCACTAACTACTGGAATATCAAAAAACTTACAAGCTTCCCCCATACCCGAAACAGCTTGTTCAAACTGCCACATAATTTCTGGGTTTTCCGGGTTCCCAAAATTAAGACAATTTGTCAACCCGATCGGGTCACCGCCAGAACACGCGATATTACGAACGCACTCTGCCACTGCTATTTGCGCTCCTTGAAATGGATCTAGGTAACAATACCTACTATTGCAATCAACCGACAACAGCAGCGTCAGAACCCGGCAAACCTAACGTATTTAGTCTAACCATATGATCATATTGCTCATAAACCCAGTGCTTACTTGCTATGTTCGGCGATGAGAGAAGCTTCTTTAAAATTTCTTCACCGCGCTCTGGCTCTGAAATTAATCCGAGATTAACGTGGTCAACTTCTTTGAGATATTCAGGCTTTTTAGTTGGGCGTTTTAGATCCAACGCCCCATCAACAACTAGTTCGACGGGTAAATTAACCACTGGATTTCCATTATCAAAAATACGAACCATTGGTGTATCTGTTACTTCTCCAACAACCGCCGCGTCAAGATCCCACTTGTCAAACAGAGCCAAAGCATTCTGTTCCATCCCTTTGCTAACAACCACAAGCATTCGCTCTTGCGATTCTGATAACAGAGTTTCGTAGGGAGTCATGCCTACCTCCCGCATAGGCACTTTCGAGAGTTCAAGGTCAATGCCGGTACCGGCACGACCTGCCATTTCAAAAGTAGAGCATGTAAGCCCTGCTGCTCCCATATCTTGGATCCCCACGACCCAGTCTTCCTTCATAAGCTCAAGGCAAGCTTCGATTAAAAGTTTTTCTGCAAACGGGTCACCTACTTGAACCGTAGGCCTTTTTTCTTCAGAGGATTCATCAAACTCTGAAGAGGCCATACTTGCACCATGAATACCATCGCGCCCCGTCTTAGAACCAAAGTAAATAACCGGGTTACCAACTCCAGAAGCATTGCCCAAAAAAATCTTATCCGACTGAATCAACCCAAGGCAAAAAACATTAACCAGAATATTCCCATTGTAACAAGGGTCAAAATAAATTTCTCCACCAACAGTAGGAACCCCAGTGCAATTCCCATAATTAGAAATCCCGTCAATAACTCCGTTGACTAAAAACCGGGTACGGGAATGATCGGAAGCTCCGAATCGTAGGGAATTCATTAACGCAATGGGACGGGCTCCCATAGTAAAAATATCACGTAAAATTCCCCCTACCCCTGTGGCAGCTCCTTGACGGGGTTCAATAAAAGAAGGGTGGTTATGGCTTTCTATCTTAAATACCGCTGCAACCCCATCACCGATATCAACTACCCCTGCGTTTTCTCCTGGCCCCTGCAGCACACGTGGACCAGTGGTTGGGAGTTTCTTTAGATAATAACGCGAGCTTTTATAGCTGCAGTGTTCACTCCACATTACAGAAAATATCCCCAACTCAGTAAAATTAAGTTCTCGGCCAAGAAGGTCCTCAATACGATTAAATTCCTCAAGAGTCAGGCCATGCTGACGCACTATATCTGGAGTAATGGTAAGAGAGTTGCTATTGTTCACAGCGAAACTCCATCTTGCAGCGAGTAGATTATAGATTTAAAAATGAGCTGCCCGTCAAGGTTGGGCCAAGCTGGATCAGCGCAACGTTCAGGGTGTGGCATTAAACCCATGACATTCTTATTTTTATTTACTATGCCTGCAATATTGTCAACCGAACCATTCGGATTATATTGATCTGTCACCTCTCCGCCGGGACCACTATAACGAAACACAATCTGCTGGTTATCTACTAGTTGGTCTAATCCGTCAGAATCGATGAAATAACTTCCTTGGTGATGAGCTATAGGAATTTCTAAAACTGGCTTTTCCACGCATTCACAACTGAATGGAGTGGAGACGCTCTCCACTCGAATAGACACTGTCTTACAAACAAACTTCTGCGTATGATTTTGAATAAGAGCACCCGGAAGAAGCCCTGACTCAACAAGAACTTGAAAGCCATTACAAATCCCAAGGACCATTCTTCCAGAATTAGCAAATCGTACCACTTCTTTCATGACGCTCGAAAATTGAGCGATGGCCCCTGCTCGCAGATAATCGCCATACGAATAGCCTCCAGGTAACACGATGAGGTCAAATCGTGAAAGGTCTACATCACCTTTGTGCCATATCCATTCAGTATCTAACTTGAAAACGTGCTTAAGGATATGAAAACAATCGTGATCGCAATTGGAACCAGGGAAAACGACTACGCCACACTTCATAATTTAATCTTTAGGAAAAAGTAAAGGCACCTAAATAAAGTTTGCTTCCTGAAACATACAAAAAATAATCACTTCGCTGTTTCTAAAGTGAATCGGTAGGATTCGATAACTGTGTTGGCAAAGAGCTTTTCACACATCTCTGTGACTCTATTTTCTGCTTCTTCTCTAGAAACCCCATCCATCTTCAATTCCAAGTATTTTCCCATTTGGATCTCAGACACCTCATTATACCCAAGATCTATTAAGGTGTGATGCACAGCTTTGCCCTGAGGGTCTAAAACACCATCTTTGAATGTGATATGAATTTTAGCTATCATTTTTGGGTGAGATTATCACAAAACTCGACCCTTTTCACAATGCTTTTAAAAAAATAATGCCTATAAAAACCGTAAAACCCATCTTGAACAACTGATAATTTGATATACGGAGTGAATTTTCTTGAATCCAACCTTAGCAACCGCTATATTTTTCATTTTGGTTTTAAAATTAACGCTGGGAAAAACGTATGCAAAATCGTTGGAATGAATCTAAGTCCAAGGCAACAATAGAACAATACAAGGATGCATCAAAAGATATCGCCCTAAGAGTATATACTTCTAGACTGATAGGAGCTGACCCCAGTTTAGTACTCCATGGCGGCGGGAACACTTCTGTGAAATCCCTAACCACAAATGCCATAGGCGAAGAGATTAACGTTCTTTACGTTAAAGGAAGTGGATGGGATCTCGATACATTGGAACCAGCTGGCCTTCCCGGGGTACAACTGGACCATCTGATCAAACTAAGAAACCTGGACTGTCTTAGTGACGAAGATATGGTTAACGAACAAAGAACCCACCTACTGGATGCTACATCCCCAAACCCATCCGTCGAAACTTTATTACACGCTTTTTTACCTCACAAGTTTATAGACCATTCCCACGCAGACTCCATTTTAGTGATTGCCAATCAACCCAATGCTAAGTCACTTTGTGAAAATATTTACGGGGAAACGATGGGAATCGTTCCTTATATTATGCCCGGATTTGATTTAGCTAAAGCAGCCGCAGAAGTTTATGAAACCAACCCTAATGTCAAAGGCCTGGTACTGATAAATCACGGGCTGTTTACTTTTGGGGACACAGCAAAAGAAAGCTACGACCGCCACATAGAGGCAGTACAACAAGCTGAGAATTTTATAGCCAGCCATGATGAAAAAAAACTATCGCCTATCAATGCAAAATTTACTAGTGATGAAGAAGTGCTTCCATCGATTGCCCCTTGTTTACGTGGATTATTCTCACAAGAAACGGGCCAAAACTGGTTAATCCACTACAGGGAAGACCCTGCTGCCCGTGCTTTTGCCTCAAGTCAAGAGTGCGACGACTGGTCACAAATTGGAACTGCAACACCGGATCATGTACATTTAAATGACTCCGAAAAACTTCGGAAGGAAATTTCTAGCGCTCTCGAAAAGTATAAAAATAATTATCATAAATATTTTAAAACTAATATTCAAAGCAAAGGAGTCGACAAGAAAGAACTTGATCCTCTGCCACGAATTGTACTAGTCGCTGGCCTTGGATTAGTCACTATTGGAAAGTCGGTCAAAGAAACAAAAATCGCTGCCGATATTTACCAACATACAATCGGCATTATCAAAAAATCATTCAACATAGGCCAATTCTCACCACTTAAACATGACGACCTGTTTGATATGGAGTACTGGTCTTTAGAGCAAGCAAAGTTAGGCAAAAACAAACCCGCTACAGCGCAAGGGAAAATCGTTTATATCACCGGAGCAGCATCGGGGATTGGCCTAGCTACTGCAAAATTGTTCGCAGAAAATGGTGCCAGCCTTTTTCTGGTTGATCTAGATAAAGAAACCTTGATTCGCGAGGTAGAAAAACTGCGCAAACAATTTAAAACCGGAATCGCGTTTCACGTAGTAGACGTTACAGCGGAAAAAGAAGTGAAAAAATCTTTTGAAAATCTAATAAAAACATTCGGGGGAATTGATATCTTAATCTCCAATGCTGGCAATGCAATCAGAGGCAAAATAGGCGAGGTGGATTCTGCGACTTTGCGAAAAAGCTTCGATCTGAATTTCTTCTCTCACCAGACACTGGCATCTCAGGCAGTTCAACTGTTTCAAAAGCAGAAAACAGGTGGTGTTTTAATGTTCAACGCATCCAAGGCGGCATTTAACCCCGGAAAAGATTTTGGCCCCTATGCTCTGCCAAAAGCAGGAGTGATCGCCTTGATGAAACAATACGCCATCGATTATGGCAAAGATGGTATTCGTTCGAATGCAGTCAATGCAGATCGTATCCGCACTAAGCTTTTTACCAAGGAAGTGCTCGCCGAACGGTCGACCGCCCGAGGCTTGACCCCTGACGAATACTTCAAGAGTAACCTACTTGAAACAGAAGTATTCGACACCGACGTCGCTAAAGGATTTTTTGATACAGCACTTGCCGAAAAAACAACGGGTAGTGTCGTTATCGTCGACGGTGGTAATATCGCTGCGAGTCCTCGCTAAACTCTGACTTGAAATTTTTAATTAAAAGTTATAGATCCCAACCTTTAGCAGCGCAGAGCTTCAACATCGCAGGTAGTAATGTAATACTGGCCAAAAGACAACAACCAACACCCAAGGTTAAAACAAGCCCCAGGCTATAGATACCCTGATAGTCGGCAACCATCAGGCTACCAAATCCGATCATTGTTGTAAGTGAACTAAGGATCACTCCTTGCCCTGTACTTTTTGATAAAATATTTACGTTTTTGTCTTTTTCCTCCCGGTAACGGTGAACCAGATGAACACCATTGACAACCCCTATTCCAATGATCAATGGCAGGATAACCAGATTAGCAAGGTTAAATGAAATTCCTGCCAAGCCCATGATTCCAACCGTCCACATTGATCCTGTTACAACCGGAAGTAAAACGATTAACGTGGCACGAATATTTCCGAAGGACACAAGAATGTATGTAAAGATGGCGACCATCGCATAAACTCCCCCTTGAAAATATCCATCTCTCATTAAACGGGTCGATTCAAACATGTGTATAGCATTCCCTGTAACTCCTGAATCAATCTGCCTCAACTGCCCCATAAACTTCTCCCTCTGGGCTATATCCCATATGTCCACGCTGGGGTATACAGTAATTAAATACACCCCATTCTGACTAACATATCTTTTTCGCAAGCTTTCAGGTATTTCCGCAACACTGACAGGAGAAATATCAACACTCGCCCTCAAGTCAGCCACCTTATCTCTGTAGTCGGAAAAAAGATTTTCAGAAAAATCATTAAGCCTTTTTTCGGCAATCTCCACAGATTGAGTTTCACTCTTATCTAGAAAAAGTTGTGCAAGTTTTCTTGCTTCAGCTACCCCCCCCCTATCTTCTTTTCCTTGAAGTTTAAAACGAATTTTCCTCATCGTTTTCACCAAGTGTGGATACGAAACTGGAGAAACACCGGCTTCAACTTTAAGGTTTTTTAAAATTGGTCTCAGTTCTTTGACATATTCAATTTTTTTATTCTGGTCTTCTGGTAAGAGAGAAACTATACTCTCAACATTTCCGACAGTTGAAAGTTTTTCCAACGCATTATGTTTTTTGATAGTTTCCTCTAGGGAATTAGCAAGCACAGCAACTGACCAAGCTGAGCGCCCTGCCTGTTCAATCACTTTCATTTCATATTTAACTGCCTCGGTCCCGTGAGCCTGCAAATTAAGCAGATTATAATCAAACACCACGGTCCTTAAGGAAAAAAGGGAAAAAATAAATAAAATTATGGAAACAAAAATAACCGCACGATAGTTTTGAAAAAATATTTCAAAGTAAGAACCTCCCCACTCAAACCGCCCCCGCGAATACTTAGGTTTACGTATCTTTTCTTCTAGGCTGATCAAAGCTGGCAAGACAAGAATCATCGAGATCATGCAGAAGAGAATACCTCCTCCAGATATTTTCCCCAGTTCGACGATACCGATAAAATCGGTGAAAATCATACCGCCGAAAGCCATGGCAGTTGTCACCGCACCTGCAAAATTCCCACGCCCGGTACCTTGAACCGTTTTTTGTAGTGCATAAAGAATATCGCCCAGAACATGAATCCCAAAATCAATTCCCAGGCCGATCAAAATGGTAGCAAACACAATGGTTAAAATGTTCAGATGACCCACTACAAACGTAGCCCATCCAATCGACCAGCATAAGGCAATGACAAGTGAAAACACAGCAAGGAGTGGTTTTACTACTCCGCGGTAAGCGATAATAAATAACAATGTCACTCCCAAAAGGGCTATTTGTGAAGCCTTTCGAACATCCACCTGCGTTATCGCCATTTCATCGGCGGCAATAACATCTTCACCTGTTAGACCTACTTCAACTCCTGGGAACCGTGAGCGTGCTTCTTTAATTAATTCACGAAGCAGTTTTATAGAGTCAGAGACCGATGTGGCTTCTTTGCTCTCCTCGTTTGGAACCATGAGGATGAACATAAGCCTCTCATCATCTGAAACCAAATAACCTGCCTCCCGCAAAGATGTTTTGTCGCCCGTCAAAAAAGAACTCCAAGGCGAGTGATATGAACCTTTCCCTTCTAAATAAAAGAGCATTTGTTTTTCAAGAGCGATTAACAAGCTAAGGTCATTAGTTTCGTCTTTATCGTCTTTGCTATCCTCGCCTCCGAGAAATCCAGCCAAAATCGAATTTACCATCCCTGTACTTATTTCAGCATTAATACTTTCCATGAGCTTGTTAAGTCCGGGAGATGTATTAACTTTTCTAAGAAATTTTTCGTGTGATTCAATTTTAGTTCCAAGGTCAACAAGTTCATTTTGTTGAAGATACAAAAGGCCTTTTTTTCTAAAATACTCCATATCAGCTTTATGAAATATCGTCGAAAAATTCTGTGAATGCGACTTCAACTTAGTCACGAAAAAATCCACAAACTGCCTCATTCTTGCAGGGTCTTCATCAGCAACAACTACCATCATTCCGTCAAAATCCTCAAATTCCTGACGATATCGGTCGTAGGTTTCTACGTAATCTAGGTTTTGCGCGACTAAGTCGCCTCGGTTATTTTTAAATGAAAGTTTTTCGACTGCAAACCAAACAGATAGGCTTGCGGTCAATAAAGAGGCTAGAATAACAACAATGGAATGTGTATAGGCGAGTCGTTCAACGCCTAGAAAAAAATGGTCAAAAAAACCTACTGCCTTCGTAGGTTTATAATCATTTCCACTAACCGAGATATTCATATTTTATTTCTAAAGTAGTAAAAAACTTAAGATCA
>LWDU01032128.1_pt1 | contig 15362 bp, 11 predicted proteins | sample 727161 | NCBI WGS metagenome assembly LWDU01 (sample SAMN04566230, study PRJNA314399) | hydrothermal vent metagenome | isolation source: deep sea hydrothermal plume seawater | place: Mexico: Gulf of California, Guaymas Basin | collected 2004-07-11 | reverse complement strand
GAAGCGGATTCAAATGAATACGCATCAAAGATGGTTTACAATAATACCGTTGCCAAAAATAAGTGGTTTATGACAACAATTGACCATTCTCGCAATGCAAACATGGGTCGTGTTTCTTACTTCTGGGATGGTGGAGATGAGGCAGGAAACCCTCTACATTACACCTATATCAATGAAGAAGATGAAATATTGATGTTTGAATCTGAAACAGGATTTGACCATGATGATGCTACTTTTAGAACACGAAAAGATTCGAGTGCGGTATTCACAGGATTAGATTGGATGGGTCATGAGGATGATGCAGCAGTCTATTCTGGCATGAAGCAAACGATTACCCTTGGATTCATTGATGCAAATACTGTAATTGACTTTGAACATATTTCATTGGTCTTTGACTTTGAAGGGCCGAATCCTCTACGAGATGTTCAGAGAATTTCATATTCTGGAATAAACAATACATTCTGGTCAGAAAGTCAATATCTGACTATTCTTCAGAGTAGCAGCATGCACGAAACAACCAATGATTCAGGACTGCCATGGATTATTCTAACCTTTGATTTCGTCATCGGTTGGGATTGGCCTGATGAAGAAATGGGCGATGTTGCATTATTGTACAAAGAAAGAGGTGCTTCCGATGAGTCACGAATCTTATTATTAGAACATACATTTAGAGTTGAAAATGATTTGATGTTGGCTCCATCTTCTTTCAATGTAGATGATATTAGTGAACCGAGAACAGGCCATATCGCTGATGGTTCAAGAGTTCGTAAGGATGACCGATTAGCCTTCACAGGAATAGTTGTTTACGAAGGTAGCAATGTTGCTGCCCCTCGAGACGTTGGTATACTTGTCGAAGTATTTGATGGGGAGAAGATTTGGTCCGATGGTTCTTTGACATCTGCTGGAGAATATTCTGTTGAGGTTCCACTTTCAGCCGCATCTACATTACAATCTTCACCAACTAGAACCTGTTTGATTTCAATAACCAATATCCCAGGACGTGGTGAAGATATGACTGGAACATTGGTTTCAACCACACTGAGAGTTGTAGTCGATGACGCATCACCGCGTGTAACACGACGTATTTCTCCACTGAATGTTATTGACATTTCAGCAAATAATGATTTGACTAGTATTGCGTTAGAGTTCCAAGGAACTGAAGATGCAGATCTAACCGGTTCCGAGCAATTGGTTCATTGGGTCATGCGCGATTCAACAAGAACAATGACAATCGGTGCAGGCTCAGCAGTACTTGGAATGCAACAAGATGGACAAAATGTGGTTTGGACAGGAACGGTTGATTTGACAGACTCCGGAAGAATAATTCCGAGGGCTGGAGATTTCGTTGGTTTCTATATCACTGGTTGGGATGCTGCTGGAAATCAATTCCCTGTAGTTTCAAACTCGGAAGCAAGTCCAATTCCAGAACTAGCAAGCGATGATACCGACTTTGAGCGCCAGTGGATAAGGTTAGGCGCTGTTGGTCCTGAATTGCGTGTCAAATCCATCACACTTTCAGATGACCATGTTGCACCATCCTCCAAGATTGAAATTACAACTGAAGTGATAAATAATGGCGGGGAAACACTTGCTGCATTCAAGGTTGCATTCTTTGCTGGAGATTCTGAATCACCGTTCAAGGTAATGACAATTACCGGAATCGGCGGTGGTGAAACACGAGAAGTTACTACTACTTGGTATGCTGAAGAGGTCTCATTTATTCGGGTTGAAGTTGATTATGGTGATTTGATCGCTGAAGTAAATGATGATGATAATACGGCTACACACAGTGTTGATATTGCCTACGCCAAGTATTTGGGTGGATTGGACAGTATTAGAGAAAACCCATTGCAATGGATATTCGCATTAGTTTCAATAATTGTAGTTATTTCTGTTGCTTCTATTGCATCGCGAACTTCTATTGATTATGGTGAAGGAATGTTCGATGAAGAAGATTCTGAATGGGATGACGATGACGAAGACGATGACGATGACGATGACGATGACGAAGATACCGAGTGATCATCTCATATGATTCAACGCTTGTTGCATTGACAATTCTCCAGTTGCCACCTTCGCGGCCAATTCTTTGGAAATAGTCATTGCACCTAAACTGTGGATTCGGCTTTGGTTTTGGATATATCTTATTTCTCCATCACCCGGCAACAATTGCCGATGTTGCCAAACACGATTACCGCGCAATAATGCAATTCTAATCGCAGAGGTTGAGTGATTATGTCGCAATAGACCCTGAGATGTTTTCTCCTCATTCACCTCTTCAATATTCCATTGTTGTTCTAGACATTTATTGATAATCCGGTCGCGCAATAATGGGGCGCCATGTTGCAGCAGCGATGGAAGAAATGTGTTCAACAATAAAATCAATGTGCTCAAGTTGTGCAACTCCCATCAATACCCCATCTGCCAACCATGCCAATCCAGGACGAGGGCCAGGGTCAATACCGATGGAAATACTTTCAATCATTGACAATCCATTTCTCAATATTATTGCCTGAGTTACTGCGGTGTCACAAGTATCGATATTACAAGCGATGCCCCGTCCTTCACCCATTGCATTGTCAACTTCTTGTTCACTGCCAAACCAAATTGTGTCATTGTTCGGCAAAGGTTGGTCGATTTCAAGTTGAGTGAATGGTAGGCCCTTTAGCCGCAAGGCTTCCATCAATCGATAGGCCAATTTGAAATCGGCGCATCTAATAACTACCTTAGCCACAAACAATGCTTGTAATAGGAAGGAAACAAAGTTATTGATTGGTGGAGTATTGGTGAAATCGGCTAAATGGATATAACAATGCACATTCCAAGCGAAGTTATCAATAACGATTGACAATGTTGTCAAGGTGTGGCGAGTCAGTATGAACGGGAATTGCGGCAAGTTCTTGCTGGAGTCCCCAATGGTGTTGAAGCGGTAATTCGCTCCTGTAGCGAAGAGGAAAAAGGGAAAATGAGGTTGGTGGCTTCACGTCCATTTTTGGTTGTCCGAGCTGCTGGTTCTGGTATGGAAGGTACAGGGGACTTACTAGCACTTAGAGGAGATATCTGTTTTCCAATTGAAGTGAAAACCACAAAAGCGAGGAAACTATATCTTTCTGGAAGAACGATGGATCAGTATTTGGCGATGATAAATGAAGGTCAACGTTGTAATTTAATGCCATTATATGCTCATAGACTGAAAGGGGTTCGTGGAGATTCATGGATGATATTTAGGGTGGAAACAGATAATCTAAATGGCAGACTAAGGCAATTAGCAAAATCAATACCTCCATTCCCTCGTAATAGGAACGGCACACCCTATCTCAATTGGGAAGAAGGATTGCCACTTCACAAGTTTATTGCATTAGTTTGTTCAAATGCAGCACAGCAGAGTCAAACTTTGCACAGTTTGGAAGTTAGAGCGATTAGAAATGAAATAATCGCACCACAATTCAATTATTGCGATATCATTGAAGAACAAACATCTCCTACCGGCCAAATCAAGAGTCAAATAGATGTCCTTGCAGAATTAGCACGGCGACGAAGCCGTTGATTAGAAGTATGGAATTAGCATAATGAACATTAGAATGCTAAAGAAAAAGAGTGATGATATCGAAGAGGCTTTGCTGGCAATATGGTCTATTCTAAGTGTATGAATGTCCCATAATTTTAATTTCTTGCCAATACGTTTCAATCCAGAAAGGCTTCCATGAAGTAAGTCTCTAAACATGTGCCCACCATCAAATGGAACCATTGGAATTAGGTTGGTAAAACCTAATAGAATGTTAACCCACATTAGCCAGAAGAATAAATTGGCTAAGAACATTATTCCATCAATACCAATAATTGATGCAAAGATTCCATCACTTGCTTGTAGTAATGATTGTTCAAATGGGTGTATTGCCACCCCTTTCATTTGGAATGGAGTCAACATTATCCCAAGTGAATGAATCGGGACCGAGATTGCAGTTTCCAATGTATTTCCTTGCCAGCGTGGAGAGAATGGGCCAGCTAGTCTATCAATTCCAGCAGTGCCTTCAGCCATACCCATTATGCCCAAAAATGGGTCGCCAACTTCAATTCCAATACTTGCAAGGCTCTCATTATCCCATCCTAGTTCAGAATAATATTGATGCTTATCAGATAGGTTAACAGTTATTGTTTCTCTTAACCCACTCTCTCGGTAGACCACGATATCTATTCGTTCTCCAGATGAATAGTTTATTTCTTGACCATCTATCGAAACCAAAGTATCCCAAGGTTGCATTCCCCCTAAATCAGCACCGGAATCCTTGACGATTTCTCTTACGTGAATGTGTTCATTTACGGCTACCACTTGAGTTGCTAACATCCCCATCATTATCATCAATACAAAAGCAGCGAAAAGGTTGGTAGCGGGTCCCGCCGCAAACATTCGCAATCGTTCGCGTCTTGGGGCGCGTAGCAATTCTTGATGTTGTGGTTCTGCGAATGCACCTAATGGAAGTGGACCTAACATCAACAGTCCAAAGGAACGTACTCTCATTCCATGTGCTCTTGCGATTAGACCATGACCAAATTCATGAATTACCAAAGAAACCACGAATGCCACCACTCCCCATCCTAGCGGAATAATAGGATTTAATCCTGGAATTGCAACCATTTCGCTAACACTTGGTGGGTCTATTGAGGGTGGTGAGAGCAATGTTCCGACGAATGATAATATCACTACTAAAGTAACTGCAAATAGTGAGAGACTGCATAGCCAAAGTGAAACTTCTCCATAAGCCCTCCAAAACTTCCGTGGTTTGGAAATTTTTTCCAATAGATTCAATCCATGCTTGCCTCTTATCATTAATATGACCTTGAAAACTCTTGAAGAATTCCATCGGTCTAAAATGCCGTTTTTCTCCCATGTTTTGAGTACGACAGCCCAAATGATTACAGCAATCCAAACAAAGGCCCAATCGGCTTCTATTACCATGAAGTCGCCGACATCCATAGACTTGCCAAACCCTCTTCCTCCTTCAATGCTCACATAATATTCACTGAATAACTATCCAATTAGGAACTGAACAAAGCGGGAAAGTTCATGTGCACTCGCCTTGAGCATTAGATGATGGTATCTTTCAAGGCTCCAATCGAAGTGTGGTGTGAAGAATATTGGGGCCAAACGCCTGAAGAAATTTCAGAGTGGGTTGCGGATGAAGAAATTTCTCAAGTATTCATTAAATTAGCACGAGGTGTGCTAATAGTTGATTTTGCAATTGGCGAAGAAGGTGAGTTGACTTGTCAAGAGCATTTACACATCCCCCTCGATCGCTGGAATCCAGGTTCTATTCAAGTACACAGAACTCATGAAGGCTTAGTTAGATTTAGACATCGCCAATCTGAAATATTGCTTTCAGCAAGACTTAGGGCGCCCGAATGGGGCAAAGCATTACTTGAGGAATGGTTGATGTCACAACGCGGAGATTCATTGCGGCCAAAAGAAAAATCAGCAAGAATTGCGGCAATAAAAAGAAGCAAACTAAGTATTGAACGGAATCTAAAATCAGCATCACTTGATTCAAGTATAACCGATTTAGAATTGGCCAAGATTAGAATTACTTCTGCTGAAAGTCAGATGGAAGGGCGTAATAAGGCTTGAAATTCAACTCAGTTTTACCTTATATCGGTCTCTTCCATTTGCATATAATGTGATTGTTCCATTGGATGAAACACATATTGCGATACATTCTGCTAGTTGCGAAATGGCCCTTGCTGCAAGGTGCCTCCCCCCTTCTCCTGATTTTGGTAAAATCCCCGCAGGAACTTGGATATATCTCCCAGCATCACTGGCAATTCCATCTCTATTGAATAGAATTGCACCATCGAGCCATGCGAATTCGGCCATTGATTCGTGATTTGCATCATCTGCGATATCTCGTTTTTCTACAGGGTGACCCTTGAATGGATTTAGAACCAAAGCGGTAGAGTATTTCCTTAGTGCTGGCAAAGCCCCGATTGCAAATAGTGCTCCAATAAAGTGCCCCTCTCTACCTCGACTACCAATATGTCTTGCTAACTCCATTATTTTAGTCAATATTTCTAGTTCAATATTGAATTCTTGTGAGATTGTGGCCAATCTATTGGCGCTGAGCATTGTAGTATCGATTACAATTACTCCCTCAACAGGTTCGGCCAATACCACTAACATTCTCTCTCCTCTTGAGATTCGCCCTTCTCCCATCGCTTGTAAAATCAAATCGTGAACGTGATTCAAGACACCCAGTCCTTGAGCCGAAAGGTTTTCTTCCATTCTTGTAGTTTCAATTCCTGCATCAGTTAATGAATCATTTACTCGTGATTGACTAGTTAAAACAGTAAGTGGTAAGTCTTTGGGCAAGATTTCAACTATACTTTTGGCTTTGCGGGCACTAGCTGTTAACATTATTACAGCATCAAAACTTCGCCTATCGCTCTCAAGGGTACTTTTGACCAAAGAAGGTAGGTCAACCATCAACAACCCTCATTCACTAGTTGTATCAATTCCTGGCATTTGGTCTTCGCCTTCTCGATATACAGTTCTCAAATTATTGATGAAATTCCTTTCTTTTACAACTAGAGTAAATTCGCAAAACCCAGGGTCTTCTTCTCCATCTAATGCATTTAATAACATCTCAAGTGTTTTGCGGGCGCCTTCTCTGTGCGGGTATGAAAATATACCCATAGAAACAGGAGGTGATACTATTGTTTTGATATCTTTATTTTCCTTTAATGTGATAAATAAGTTGACATAGGTTTCTGGAAGTAGTTCTCTTCTCGCATCATCTTGGTTTGGTCTGCGGCAATCAGGGCCAACAACATGAATAATATATTTGTAATTATCAGATAGATCATAGGGTTTTGAAACAACATTTTGGGTCACAACACAAGGAGGTTCGTTTGTTTTTCTCTTTTCCAAACAAATTTGACGTGTGAAATCTGTTAACTCTTGTCCAGCCTTTGCGTGGATTAGAGCATCCATGCCCTCACGACCAGATAGACGATTATTTGCAGGAGTGATTAGTGCATCGGCTGTGTAGTTCCACACCTCACCGCCAACAACTCTCAGAATACCCCATCTGCAGGTTCTAGCCATGTATAGTTCTGCCATCAGTTCAAGCAGGAGGGGCCGCCCTACATATTAGGTTCGCCAATTATTGGATTAAACGCTCCAAAATCGTCGTTTCTTGCTGTGAAATAAACGAGCCGAGAGTGGATATTATTACTCTAATCCCCGATAGGGCTAAACCATAATCCCCAGTCCAATATATGTGAGTCTAATACGCAGTGCTATATTCTTCGCTATCATTATGATAGCGAATTCAGTACTGGTCCCAGTATTGGATAATGCTGTTGATGAACAAATTGAAGTTGCCAATGAGGAAAACCCTTGGACTCTAAAGCAAGCCTTCAATGGTTTTTATGCCAGTACGGATGATGATATTTGGAATCAAACACCATGGCAAAATATTGCAATCCCATCGGGTTTTGACCTACTTACTGTAATCGATTACTCCGATGTTGGTGTATTGATAAACAATAATTCTGAAGCCAGTAGAACAATTGGTTGGGCATTTGTAAATGCAAGAAATATTTCTATGGACAGAGTTTTCATTTTCAATGATAGTGGTACTCCAACCGCTGAAACGATTAATCGTGAACAATTTGAAACATATTTCATGCAACCATTTTTTGAAATGTTGAACAATAGGACTTTGGGGAATTCACTAAATTACTTGGTTACGACAAAAGGAATCCCACTGCGAATTAATGGAGGGAGCGACAAAGCGAGTTTTGACCAAGAATTTAGTTTACTAGGGGGCCAATACAATGCCAGCATAGGTGCCAATGGGTGGGTTCATCACCAGTATGGGCCATTGGCAGGAAAAGATATGGAGATTTTTACAAGGCAGGAATACGGTTTCTATCTTGTGACTAGATTGACTGGCTATACAGTTGAGACTGCGCTTGGCCTGATAGAAAAAGCCAACAATTCTCTTGGACAACGAGGAACTTTTGTTCTGGATTTGGCAACTAACCGAAATGGCTCTGGATACAAGTATTGGAATAATGACTTATACACCGCCAATACGACCTTGAATGGAAGTTTGGGGCTTCCTGTTATCTTTGATGAAGAAACAGAATTCATCACCAATATTAGTAATGTAATGGGTTATGCTTCTTGGGGTAGTAACGATGGCAATTGGAATAAAAATAGATTACCAAATTCAGGTTTTGATACTGAAGATTTATCATATCAAAGTGGTGCAAAATATTGGCAATATGATTTACCTTCATTGACGGGGGGGGAAGATTTTGATTGGAATCGCACCAATGTAACTCAACGAAACGGTGATGCTTCAATCAAAGGAGAAATAACACCGGATTGCCAAGGGCTTGATGCTGAAACCACAGTTGGAATATTAGGTGAATATTTCGACAATGCTGGGGTTTCATTCAACACCAGTATAATGCCTGATTTGACAGGGAGGATTGCTGATGCGGAAAGAATTGAGACAACATTGGATTGGTCCAGTCGCTCTGCAGCATGGCCAGGTTTAGATGATCGTTTCAAATTTGATTGGTCTGCTAGATATACAGCATCCATTAATATTCCCGAAACAGGAGATTGGACTTTTTATGTCAATAGTGATGATGGTTCTGAACTTTGGATAGATCATGTTAGTATTGTGCAAAACTATGGAGTCCATGCGATGATAGAAATCTCCTCCAATTTGACTTTAATTGCTGGAAACCATGACATAAGATTAGAGTTATTCGAAGGAGGAGGAGTTCATGGATTGCAGTTTAGTTGGCAAGGTCCAAATCAAAGTAAATCTATTATTCCTGCATCAGCATTTACTCTTTCTTCATCACAATTACCACAAACTAACAACAGGTTCAATCGTCAATGATTCAGTTGGCGGTGCCGATTTTACATTAACTGGAATGGATGCTTCAAATTGGGTAAATTGTGCTGATGGAAAATGCCTTCGCTTTGATGGAATAGACGATTTAGCCAAAGTAGATATTACCGATTGGTCGGGCAATTTTACAGTTTCTCAATTTGTAATGACCAATACTACTAATCAATCCACATATGCATCTACCTTTGCGATTAGTGATGTAGCTGGTTCAAATCTTAGTTTCCAACATATGGCCAACAGTGGAAATTGGAATTTGCATAATAACCAAACGACTGATTTCTCAGAAATTCAACTCAATAGATGGTCACATCTCGCTACAGTATTTGATAACGGCACAATCCGTCAATACTTTGATGGCAATTTAGTTGCAACTAATACAATGCCTTCAGGTTCATTCAATAATATTGATGTTTACAAAATAGGCGCTAATCGAGCCGGTAGTTCATTTTTCAATGGATTCGTAGATTCGGTTTCAGTTTGGGATACTGCATTAACCAATGCTGAAGTCTTGAGTATATCTCATGAAATATTTAACAACAGTGTGGTCCAATGTGACAATGCCCGAGAATCATACTAACCACGTTTGGATTTTGTATTCATATGCAATGTTAGAAGGAAGAGTAGCAGGCAAATTCACCTTAGTGGCAGAAGCATACGATAATAGTGGCAATTTACTTTCAACCAACCGCAGTTCAGACAAACAACTCTCCAGTTCTTGGAGTAGTAGAACGATGAGGTTTAGGCCGCATCTAAATGCAACATCGTTTAGAATTGGTTTGGAACTTACTCCGCAAGGTGCTACCATTGAAGGGTCGTATTATTTTGATACGATGAGTCTAAGGGCGATAAGGCCACATATGCAGTGGGTTGATGGTTCAATTGCTGAAACTGCGGTATCAACCGGTGGCCGTTCATTCAATTGGGATACAGGTTATGGGCAATCCTTGGTTGCGGATTTACTAGAAGATGGTGCAAGTGGATTGAAAGGTTATGTCTACGAACCTTATCTATCTGCAGTTGGTTACCCTTCAGTATTGCTGCCATCTTATGCAATGGGCTACAATCTTGCAGAATCACATGCAGCTGCTAATCGATTAACTAGTTGGATGGGTGTTGTTGTTGGAGACCCTAAAATGGCTGCTTATGCAGACATTTTCCACGACGTGGTGATATTAGATGCCCGCCAATTCAACAATGCCAGTCTCAATGAGATGACCACAATTCAAATTGCAATTGAGAATAGAGGAATGTCAGAAGCCAATGGGACATTAATAATTCAAGATGTACAAGGCAACAAGATTCTTTCAACTTACAACCTAACAATGCCTAAAGGGGATGTTGCAGGTTCACGAACATTACTCAATTTGACTTATTATCCCGAAAATACAGGTTGGACCGATATTAGAATAATTTATCAAAATAGCAGTTCTGATTATCCCGAAAGGAATACACAAAACAACATGAAGCAATTACGGGTTTGGGTAAATGCGCCTCCTGCAATCGATTCAATAAGTTGTGATTCCACAGTATATTCGCGCGGTGATAATTTCATATGTACTGTGATGGCAACCGATGACATCAATGTGACATCAGTCGCAATCAAATGGTTGGTAATTGGAGAAGGAATCACTCAAGAAACTGGAACTTGGGTTTCTCAAAATACGGGTAGAGTTGATCAAAGCAGATGGCAAACATCTATCATGATTCCAACAACATCCAATTTGGGATACTTAGCATTACAAGCATTTGTAGAAGACGTAAGCGGCCAAATCACAACATTAACGGAATTCAATGTAAGTCAAGTCACTAATGCTAGCGCGTTGTGGTTCGGACCACATGTAGGGGGAGTGGATGATGCGCAATGGGTTGGAGCCACTTCGCTACCAACTCATCCCAGCCAAGGAATATATCGGGGAGAAAATATTACACTCCGCAGTTGTGTCTTGGATGCAGATTTATTTATTGATTCAGAAATCCCCTCAGTACAAGTTTCAAGAGGAGACATAACCAATTTGTCATATGTTGCTCAAAATGATTCCAATCATCATTGTTTTGTCGGCGATTATTCTTTACAAATAGGTCAATCATTAACGGATTTGACTTTTGAGTTGTATTCGGTTGATGGCATACTATTGAATAGTCGTCAAATTGAAGTTGCTGATAGAGTTCCTGAAGTTGAGATATCGGTTGTTGATTTAGACGGAGAAACTTTGAGTAGAGTTCTAGGAGGTGGAGATGAATTTGTTAAGATAGTCATTACCGATGTAGATGACCCATTATCACCTATTATCGGTGACCTTAACATTACTTGGCCAGGCGCTGAAAGGCTAACTTATCCAATTGACATTCTTGAAGGAAGTAATACAATGCTCGTGGAGTTGCCAGTTGTTGGAGTTCCCTTAGAATCTGGTAATCTGGTCGTTGAGGCCAAAATATCAGGAAAACATGGTGCAAGTCAAAGTAAACAATTTGAAATTCCTTTAATTTTGACCTTGCCCGAAATTGTTGATTATTCAATTTGTAATTGGTTAGGGCCAATTGATGAATTGATGTTTGGAAAAACAGCAACTCTAACCTTAGTAATCGATAGTGAGAGGCCGATAGAATCCATAACAGCATCACTCTATCAGGAGAATTGGGTTGTTTCTGCACCAGAGGTCGAACAACCAGTCTGGTCACAACCAGATGAAAACTGCCTCAATTCAAGCATAGAGGGAGAAGTGGTTTACTTTAGAGTGAAATTAGATTCATCATTTACTGATGATGGTGGAACATTAACCTTCACTGTAAAAAACATAGATGGATTATCTAGTTCCGGACAAATCCCCCTTCGGTTTGTTCATGCGCCACCAGTGATAATGGTAGTTGCTGAAAATGAGGTTGCTGCAGGAGAGGACCTCTATGTCAACGGATTTGTTAACGATGCTGACGGTTTGTCTGATGTTACCTGTTTCTATTATGTGGCACAAGGTAACCAAAGTTTGGCCAATATTCAATCCTTGTTCTTAGGATATCCATTAGATGACTTTGATGATGAGTTACTATATCCAGTGCCTATTGGACTTGCAAATCAATCAATCAGTGTTTCATATTCTTGTGCAGATTCTAATGGTGGATATGATAATGTTACAATAGAAGTCAATATATTGCCTCCTTTGCCTTGTAATAATTGTAGTGGCGAAGTCCAACCGAGCCAAAACCAAAGCACTTCTGCTCAACCACCAATCTCGCTTTATTTGGTGATAGCAATTGTGATTATTTCAATAATTATTTCCCTATTGTTGTTCTTGTACAAGAATAAACCTGCTGAAGAAGAAATTGATTGGAGTTCATTAAATCAAAATCAGCAGTCCGAAAAATTGGTGGTCGAGATTCCCGAATCAGAAGTGGATGTATTATTTGAAGGGCAGTCTGCAGATGAAGAATTGTTACAACAGTTGCCAAGTGATGAACTTGAATTGCCTGAAGGCTGGACCATAGGCGAATATTCTGAATGGCTAAAGGGGCCATTGCCTGATGGATGGGAAGAAGAGCAATGGCGGCTATTTAGTGGCGAAAAATTGGCGATTATTGAAAGCCAAGACATATTGTGATCACAGAACTTTGAATAGAAGTCTTCATGTTCTCCCTACTGTTGGTCCTGCATGAGTCAAATGGCAGTCGGATATGTTCTCATCAATGTCGCACCAGGTCAAGAGCATCAAGCATACTTGGCAGTAAAGGATTTACAATATGTTGTTGATGCAACATTATTGTTTGGAGACCATGATTTAATTGTCAAGTTAGAAGCAGATAGTTTGGCTATAATTGCTAAGGCTGTTGTTGAAACAATACGTCAAGTTCCTGGTGTTACCGATACCAAGACTTTAGCCGGCGCTGAATTGTGAAATAGCGAAATGTTATTTTATTGCCAATAATCAATAATTAACTATTTCATTATTTTTCATTTACAAAAAGATATGACTTTTGAAAGCGTTGTGCTGCGTCTCTACATGCACTTTTTTGCTCGTGGAAAGGGGTACTGCGGGCCTTATATGGCGCAGTAATGCGTTTTTTCGGCAAAAGGTTTAAGTGCTAAACGTTAAAGTGGGAGACCGGAGGTTATCCTAATGTCTGATAAAAAGTACTTCGTCCTCATGGAGGGCGGAAACGACACAAGCCAAGTATTTGCTAGTAAGCAACCGCGCGGTGCAGCTCTAAAAGCAGCAACACGTGGAAAAACGAACATCCGCCTACGTGAGCGTGGCACCAAGCGTGTACACGTCTTCACAGGCAGTATCGCAATGGTCGACAAGCCAGCGAACGGACCAGCTTGGCTGCCTGATAAGATCAAGAAGGCAAATGTCAAGAAGGTCGGAATCGAACACCTTTGAGTGTTGATATTCGTTCTAGCATCTTGTGCTATTCAAGAAAAAACTTGATGCGTCAAGTTTTCGCTGAAAGGCGATTCGCCCATCCAAGGCTGCGGTCGAGGAATGGGCTTACCATTCTTTCAAATTTTTATGTGTTGTACAACACCCTTAGTTGCATCATTCCACTCTTCAGAGAAGTGTTTACCCCAAACAATTAATCCAGGACCATAAGTTCTCACATACTTATTCATTTGACTGCATATTGATTGCACATTTCCATCCGAAGATAGTGCAGGGTCGACAAAATGATTCTTTGCGTCAATCCAATGTATTGATTGACTATTCTCTGATAATTGGATTGGTATTTCAAGTAAGATATCAGGAGTGATTTTTTGATTAATGTATTTATTTCCATAATGTTTATCAGGATATGTTTGAATTTCTTTCTCCGTAATGTATTGCACATCTTTTAAACTTTCTTTGAGCCATTTTTCAGTCTTGTTTTCATGTTTATTACCAGACATTTGTTTAGCATAATTGTATTCTCTAATGATACTTTTTGGCTTTTCAATTGCATAAGAGCATATTAGCATTCTTGCCTCATCAATAGCTTCTTGAGAGAATTTTTTCCCACTAAAGAATTTATTCGCTTTTGCATAATGTTCTTTAACTTCCAATCGGAATAAATCCATTGCCCACCATTGCTTGAAGTTAACAGGTAAAGCATTTAGAAGAAGGGCAATTGTAACCACTCGTTTAGATATTATGTTTTGATTTTTTTCATCCGATAATATATTGTAAATGTCAACTCGTGCTTTCTCAGTTAGTGAAGATAGTCCAATTGCCTGTATTACCTGAGTCCATATTTCTCCTCCTTCACTTATGCCACTATTGCTTTTATCCAATGATTGTATGAACTTGTTAAATTGTTTTTCTGTTAATATTTCACAAATTGAAATGGGAGATACAATCTGATTGATTAAATATTTCGCATTTTGTGTTGAAAGGTTATGATTGTTGGTCAACATATTGATTGTATAATTGGTTGGTGAAGGCTCCGCTCGCATAGTGATTCTTAGATCTGCCAATATTACTTCTCCACTGTCAATAGGCGTTAAGTAATCATCTTCTTCAACAAAGGTTTCAGTTTCACTGTGAATGATTTCAGTTTCTTCCTCAACTAGAATCTTTTCCTCAACCGGAATTTCTTTCTCTTCAATCTCTTCTTCAACAAAGGTTTCAGTTTCTTGGTGTGATTTCGATATTTTTTCATTCTTTACAGGAATAATTGCTGTAAGTTTGTTGAATAGGTTTGCCCAAAGTCCACCTTTCATTTTCCCAATAGATTTTTCAATTTGCAGTTGTTTTTCCAGTTCAATCTGTGTCAAGCGTTCAACTTTTTCCTTTTGTGCAATAGCAGCATTTCTTTTTTCTAGGTTCTCTCGTTTGAAAGATCTCTCAATTATGCCATCTTCAATTTGTCTATCTGCTTGTAAGATATCTTCCTTATTCTCTTGTAGTTCAGCAGGTAGTTTGTAGAAAATTTTTGGTTTTTCACCCTTAAGGACTCTTGATCTATCATTTATTGTCGCCTCCAGTTCGATCCCAATGTCAAAATTGGTAGCATTGATATTGATGAGATTATTGTCATTTTTTAAAGTGATGTTGCGAATTTTATCCGTTTCTGTATTGAATATGCTAGATGGTTCAAAAAGTAAAGTGATGCTAGCATCAGTTGTTCCATTGCTTATCAGCATAGCCTTGCGCTCTTGTTCGACCTTTTCAGAAATTGCAGTGAGTCCATTAATGGGTGAAATAATCTCCTTTTGAAATTTCTGACGTTTATTCCTTTTCCGTTCACTTTTTTTACCGGGCGTAATGATTGGATTACGTCGACGGTTTGGAGCGCCCATAGACATCCTTTAACCCAACACTATTTGATTATAGGCCAATTATTTGTTACTCACAAATTGGGGGATAGATAATTTAGGCATTGCAAAGTGGGCGGGATATGCGTGCAATGGCTTTGCTACTCAGCACCTTGATGATTTCGTTCACATTGGCGGGTTGTTTACAAGGTGAT
>LWDU01036688.1_pt1 | contig 15368 bp, 11 predicted proteins | sample 727161 | NCBI WGS metagenome assembly LWDU01 (sample SAMN04566230, study PRJNA314399) | hydrothermal vent metagenome | isolation source: deep sea hydrothermal plume seawater | place: Mexico: Gulf of California, Guaymas Basin | collected 2004-07-11 | reverse complement strand
TGGCCGAAAAACTTTCGTGTGCGCGCTGCCATGACGCTCCGGATCACCCGCATCGGCAGATCGATACTTTCAGCCTGGCTGCCATGTTAAAAGGCAAACCCATTCCCCTTCCCTCGTCCAGCACGGTCCCCATGGTCCAAGGATTCCGCAAACCGAAAGTCACCGTCAGCCTGAAACCCGGGGAAGTAATTCATCCTGAATTCCCGTTCCGACAACTTTCTCCGGAATCCGAATTGAGCTCGTTAATTCCCTTGAGCGGAGGGGTACCGGAAACCAGGAATGAGGTGGCGCGGACTATTATCTCACCTTCCAATAAACGCTTTGCCCAGGTGATTGCCAATCGGGTCTGGAAACGATACCTGGGAATCGGATTGGTGGAACCTGCCGGGGACTGGTCTAAAGCCATACCCTCCCATCCTGACCTTTTAAAATATCTGGCTCGGGAATTCATTCTCAGCGGCTACGATCTGAAAACACTGGCGAAACAGATTCTTAATTCCCATGTCTATCAGAGAGAACCGGATGCAGGCCTCTCGGTCACTACCCCATTGAAGGAGCGCCTATTTGCGGGACCCATGCGAAGGCGAATGGCCGCGGAACAATTGGTGGATTCCCTGCTCCTGGCTTCCGGGAAGCGAATGGACACCGGGGAACTCAGTCTGAATCCTCTGGGAGATCGACCCCTAACCCAGTTTCTCAATTTGGGGTATCCCGAAAAAGCCTGGGAGTTTACGGCCTTGATGAATGAACGGGACCGTCCTTCTCTTTCCCTTCCTGTCGCTCAGTCAGTGGTCGATGTCCTGAGCATTTTCGGCTGGCGACAATCCCGTCAAACACCGACGACCGATCGAAAGGACGCTCCTTCCCCCATGCAGTCATTGATCTTGGCAAATGGCATTCTCGGAACCCGAATGGTGCGACTCTCGGATCAAAGCGTTTTCACCGAAATCGCCTTGAATACCGTCACTTTGGAGGATCTCCTGGACAGAACATTCATGAGAATTCTCAGCCGACTTCCTCATGGCTCAGAATCCAGGATGGCGGCAGAGTTTCTTGAAAATGAATTCCCGGCGCGAATCCGAAAAGGATCCTCGACCACTTCCCGCAGATTCCGAACGGACCTACGGGTTTCATGGGCCAACCACTTTGATGAGCGCGCTTCAGCAATTCGGATGGAAGAGGAGCGAAGACTGCGTCTGGGAGCCCCCCCCACGGAAAGGCTTTCTCCGGAATTCCGAGAACGTTACGAAGATCTAATCTGGTCACTTATCAACTCACCGGAATTTATTTTAATTCCTTGAGGTATGAAACCTGAGACGCCATGAATTCAGAAAACCTACCCCCATCAACACGCCGGGACTTCCTGAAGAGAGGACTGGGTGCCGCGGCTCTGGCATCCCTGACCCAGCCCGATCCTCTTCTTTACTCGGCAACATCGACTCAACAGCCACGTCTATCTGGGAAAGCGGAATCCTGCATATTCATCTGGTTGGGAGGGGGCGCTTCTCAAATTGATATGTTCGATCCCAAGCAACGAGGGGATGGAAAAAAGAAAGCCGGGTCTTATTACGCTTCCATAGAAACAGCGATTCCCGGAGAAAATGTTTGCGAGCACCTGAAACACACCGCCCCCCTGCTGGACCGATGTGTCCTGCTTCGCACCGTGTCCCACGACATCGAGGCTCAGCATGGCGCCGCGACCAACCTAGTTCACACCGGTCGAAAACCCAGCGAAACCCTGATTTACCCTTCCATTGGTTCCATCGTTTCTCATCAACTGGGTCCTCGAGACGATGGGGTACCCCCGTATGTGGTCATGGGTTATCCAAACATTGCAAGAGACCCCGGTTTCCTTGGGCCGAAACACGGTTATGTCTACTTGACCCAATTGAAGACCGGTCCCAATGGATTCACACGCCCACCCGATGTTGGGCTGGAACGTCAAAAACGCCGGGAAGCCTTGTTGGTCAACTGGCAGAAAGAGTACCAATCCCGCAATGCCGGCGACAAGAATGTCCAGGATGTCATCGATGTCAGCCGAGAAGCCTTTCGAATGGCCGGGCCGAGTTTTATGTCGGTGTTCAACCTTGACCGGGAACCCTCTTCGCTTCGCGAATCCTATGGAAGCGAATTCGGTCAACGCTGCTTACTGGCAAGAAGACTGGTCCAGTCCGGTGTTCGTTTCGTGGAAGTTTCATTCAACCTGAACTTTCTCAACGGAACCGGCTGGGATACGCATAACGAAGGTCAACTGAAACAACACTTGCTGATACAGGACCTCGACAAGGCATTTGCCACACTGATTCGTGATCTCGAAAATCAGGGCATCCTCGATAAAACCCTTTTGGTCATTGCTACGGAATTTGGCCGCCCCGCCGAGTTCGACAGCGGTGGAGGTCGCGGACATCAATCAAACTCATTCACCTGCGTCCTTGGAGGAGGAGGGTTGCGGACCGGCCAGGTCATTGGAAAGACCGATGAACTATCCAAAAAGATCCTGGAAAGAAAAGTAACCCTTCCGGATTTCCACGCGACGATTCATTCCGCCCTTGGGATTAATCCCCACAAAAAACTCTATGCGGGAGATCGCCCGGTTCCCATCACTGATTTCGGCAAACCCGTGCTTTACTTGAATCAGGCGTTCACTGGATCGACAACTTCATTATGAATTCATTATTGAAACACCTGAATTTTGCCTTGTTGCTGTGCAGTCTTCTATCGGTTCGTTCCGATGAGTTGAGAACCGGATCTGCAAAAGTGGATATCACCCCTGACCCTTCCATGACCAACTGGATTACCAAAAAACCCTACGATGGGATTTTGGACCCGGTCTTCGTTCATGCCCTGGTTTGGGAACAGAACGGCAAACGCCTGGTTCTTCTGGGTTGGGATCTTGTGGATGCAAGGGAATCTGCGGTCGAAAGGGTTCGGGAACATATCGAAACCGAAACGGGTATTCCCTTAGACCATATCATGATCAATGCAACCCACAACCACTCCGCCCCTTGGTCACCGACCTACGGAAAAACTCCGTTGTTATCTTTTGAAAAAACAAGGATCGACGAAGTAGAAGCCGATTCAATATTCCAAAAATGGGCGGAAGAACTGCCGTCAATGTGTTTGAAGGCAGTAAAGAAAGCCATTGCCAGCCTCAAAACATCTCAGCTTTTAATCTCTCGGGCACGTGTCGGAAGCTGGTTGTTCAATCGTAGACCGGTGAAAGAAGACGGCAAGGTCCTGACAGTCTACCAGCCGAAAGATCCTTTCAGCCTTCCGGACGGACTTCGTTTCAGTGCCGTGGATCCAATAATGACTTTACTGTCACTGGAGTCGGAGGATCAGTCGCTGAACGGAATTCTATGTCATCTTTCCTGTCACCCGGTTTCGGTTTATCCATTTCATAACGGAATATCAGGAGACTGGCCTGGATTCCTTGCGGGAAAAATAGAGCAAAGCCAATCCACGCCGGTGATGGTGGTTCAGGGATGCGGAGGAAACGTAGTGCCTTCAAGGCGTGGCCTGGAGTCCAGAATTGAAATGACTGAGTTCATGACACACCGTGCAGAGGGCGCATTAAAGCAACGGCACAAAATTTTATCTACACCACTGAAAGCCATCAGGAGAATTGTCAAGTTGCCGCTACAGGAAGCGCCATCCAAAGAGCTGAATCTTTCCCATATCACAACAGAGGTCCAGGTGTTCACCATTGGCGACTTGGCCTTGGTTTCGTTACCGGGGGAACCCCTGATCGAATTATCCATGGCGATCCAAAAGATCTCCCCTTTTCCGCATACATTGGTTCTGGGTTATACCAACGGTTACGGGGTTCAATACGTCGGTATTCCCGAACAGAAACCACTGGGCGGCTATGAGATGGGCGTCGTAGGTCCCGGAACGGATGAGTGTGGAAAGATCCTGATCGATACCGCAGAAACCCTATTGAAGAAATTACGGTAATCAATCCGAGCTTCCTTAAGCCGTATGAATATCCCATTGAATGAATATGATTTCCTCAAAAGGGCTTTAGCCGTGTATGGTGAGAAGGAGGCTGTGATTTGCGGAGCCCATCGGGTAACATATAATCAGGTGGCGGATCGGGTTCACCGCTGGTCTAATGCCATGACCGGCCTGGGTCTTCAAAAAGGAGACCGTGTAGGCATTCTTTCCAAAAACTGCCATCGGGTAATCGATGCCTTCTACGGAGCCCCTTTGAACGGCCTGGTTGCGATGCCGATGAACTTCAGATTGCTGAGCTCGGATTTCGAATATATTTTGAACCATGGAAAAGCAAAAGCCCTTGTGGTGCAGTCAGAACTTGAACACTTGATTGAACCGATCCGTGCTCAACTCAGTTCGGTGGAACACTTCATTCTCGCAAGCGATGATGTAAGCGAAGACACCCCTTCGTGGTTGGATTATGAATCCCTTCTTTCAAATACTTCCCCGGAAAAACCAAAGGAAATACGATGTGAAGAAGATGAACTAACCGCCTTGCTTTACACTTCGGGTACGACGGGCAGGCCCAAGGGAGTTATGCTGACTCACCGGAACCTGTATCTGAATGCAATCAACGCACTGATCGAATTCGGTCTGCAGGACAAGGACGTATTTCTTCAACCAACCGCCCAGTTCCATTGCAATGGATGGGGTATGCCCTACGCGACCACCGCCGTCGGAGGTACCCAGGTGATTCTCGATAACTTTGATCCGGCAATCGTCTGTAATCTGATTAAGAAAGAAAAAGTCACTGTCAGTTGTATGGCTCCTACGATGCTAAGCATGTTGCTCAATCATCCGGAACTGGATTCTCAGGCACTTCAGAGGAATCTACGAATCGGAACGGCGGGCTCCGCTCCACCCATGGCTGTCATCAAGGAATTACAACATCGCTTGGGATGGGAAGTGATTCAGGTCTATGGACTGACAGAGACCTCCCCTTTCCTTACCGTTTCAAAATTGAAACCCCACATGACGGATTGGGATGAAGACAAGAAGTGCCGCGTTCAGACTCGTTCCGGTTATCCCATGATTGGAGTCGATCTGAAAGTCGTCGATGATCAGGGCTACCGGAGAAGTGTTAGCGAGAAGCAATGTGGTCATGGAAGGTTACTGGGAACAACCCGAAGCAACAGCAGCGGCAATTGTTGATGGATGGTTTCATACAGGTGACGTGGCCACCATTGACAAGGAAGGGGCCATTGAGGTGGTTGACCGCTCCAAAGATTTGATTATTTCGGGTGCTGAGAATATTTCCTCCATCGAGGTTGAAGGGGTTTTGTATCAGCATGCATCGGTTCTGGAAGCCGCCGTAATCGCAGTCCCGAATGAACGCTGGGGCGAAGTCCCGAAAGCTTATGTCGTTCTAAAACAAAGTTGCGCAATCTCTGAAGACGAACTGATCACGTTCTGCCGAGACAGGTTGGCTCACTTCAAATGCCCGAAATCAGTGGATTTTGTCGAAGAATTACCAAGAACAGCCACAGGCAAAATCCAAAAGAGACGGCTCCGAGAGGAGCATTGGAAAGACAAGCCAAAACAGGTGTAGTATCATTGATTTGTCACGGCCATTCGGTTATCATCCAAAGGAAAGCGGCGACTCCGCCGCACTCCAAGCCGCTGACGCGTTTATCTAAAGAGCTCTGATTTTCCGGGAAGTTTTGGACTGTGCGCGACGGAGTCGCCGCTTTGGATCAGGAGGGAGTCAAGGGGAAATTGCAGGACCACGTTGAACACATAACCGTATCGTTTCAATCAATCTATCAGCTTCCAATCCCGAAAAAGGCTTCGGCATTCTCAGAGAATATTTTCCGAGCCAATCGTTCCGCATCCTGGTATTCGAAATATCCCTCTTTGACTTTGCCTTCGAGCACTTCGCCGATCAACTTTCTTGAGGTTGCAAAGGTGCTGTATGTCTCTTCGGCATGCCAATTATCGCCACCCAGCATCATTCGCGATTCATCAGGCAGAATCTCGATGGCTTGCCTCAAAGAAGATTTAAAATGTGAAGGGCTCAGCAACATGGACCAGGTCAGATCAATCCAGATATTTCGAAGAACAAAAGCCATGCCGAACAAATCCTGGGTCCATGGATAGGCAAGGTGCATCAGGAGAAATCGGGTGTTCGGATGTCGCTCAACTAATCCTGCAACATTCATCGGATGAGAACCCCGAATCAGAGCGCTGCCCAGATGCATCTGCATCGGAATATCCCTTTCTCCGGCCAATCGACAAAACCGGTCCACAATATAATCCCCGAACGCCTTCCTTTCTTCTGGGCTCGGGTTGGATTTACCCCAGGCATTTCGGGCCAAGTTTTCATCCGGTTCATCGAAGCAGATGTCCCGGTCATACGCCAAGGCATTCTTGAGTGCGACTTGGTTAAGCCCCTTCATGGAATCAACGGTTTTTTCCATGAGCTTTATATAATCATCAAAACCGGAAAGCTCGACACCCATTCTCTCCGCAAACTCGTGGGCGCTGTTTCCGTTATGGTCTTTGGAATCCGGATGCCAACCAAAGGCAAAGGAGTTTATCCGAACCACCGAATGATATCGAGAACCCAGAGAACCGGCGGCATCCATGAGCGGATCATCATAGGGATCAGTCACAATCCTCGAGATGCCGGCTCGGTCAAGTACAGAAGGAACCCATTCCGGATTTCGATGATTGAGTTGAACCCTCCGGTCCAGCTCTTTCCAGTTACTGGAAGTAATCCTTCCTTCCTCAATCTCATAGAGATCACAGATTCCCGCCTCCAGATTACGGACAAATGAATTGGATCCGCTATGCTCAAGGAAAGGAGCCAAGGTTTCCCAACGGGTCTCTGGAGCCGCCACAAGCATGGGGTCATCGGATCGCGATTCCGAAAGCAGAGGATACGGACGCTCCTGGGTCCACCCGGCATAACTCTGCCGAAAAAGATCCAGAAGACTGACCTCGCGATTCAATAGAATCCCCGGCATGTGGTGTTCATGAACATCGAACAGGGAAAGCTTCGACAAATATGAATGCATACGGCTCATGCATAAAAGTCTACCGAGGAACGACTCAACGTTCAATATTGCATCGACATTCTTTCCATTTTATGGTGTTTTCTTAACACGATTGAATGATCAAGATCCCATTTGATCGACACGCATGAAAAGAAAATCCTATGCATACGATCACCTACAACCAGCCATGACAGTTAGACTGTGTTGTCTTCGGGCGGAACGAACAGGATTTGAAAGTTCTGCTGATCGAAAACCGTCGCCCACCGAACAGCTCGGTATTACCGGTTCAACCTCAGGGAATACCAACTCATGGAGAAAAGTGGATTTCTATTCAAAGGCTAAACTTCATTACCCCATGTTACAATCGTTTAGTTGCCAATAAAAAGAACCGTCTTTCAAGAAATCCTTTTTCCTGTTTATTGTCACCATGCCCAACAAAGAACATCTGAAAATCCTGATAAAAGGAACCGAAAATTGGAACAGGTGGAGAAAGGACAACCCTAATAAAAAACCGGATTTGAACTGGGCGGATTTGACCGGCGTGAATCTGGCCGAGGTGAATCTGATAAGAGCAGAACTTCAGGGAGTCAATCTGACCGGGGTTTCTCTTGATCAGGCGAAGCTGCATGGAGCAGATTTGCAATGGGCAATACTGCCATTTACGAGTTTACAGGGGGTCGATCTGCAAGGGGCGGATCTGCGCAAAGCCGATCTGCGCAAGGCGGATTTGAAAAATGCGAATTTGAGAAGAGCGAATCTTCAAAACGCCAAACTGCAAGGGGCAATACTGGAAAATGCGAACTTGGAAGAGGCGGATCTGTTAGAGACGAATATGGTCCAGGCAAAATTGCAGGGAGCAAAACTTCTCGGTTGCACACTTGCGAATAGAGATTTGAGCTCCGTTAATTTATCGGGATCGAATCTTTCCAATGTTGACTTCAGGTTTTCAAACCTGACCGACTGTATCCTCGATGGAAGCGTGATGACAGGTGCTAGACTGTTTGAAACGCAACGATCCGGATGGTCCATAAAGGGAGTGAAATGCGAATACGCTTATTGGGACAAGGAAGGTGAAATCAAAACGGATTACATTCCCGGAAAATTTGAAAGTGCCTTCTCAGAAATCTCCAAAGACCTGCATGCGGCCGTTCTCTTCATTGATATCAAAGAGTATTCCAAAATGGACAGGGATCTTCAGCGGGAAGCGGAAAGGGTGTTGCTGGGACATTGCGCTATGCTCGGAAAAAGATATGAAGCCAAGTTCCCAAAAACTTGGGGTGATGCCTACTTAGGCGTATTTGAAAATCCCGATAATGCTTTGGAGTTCGCTTTAAAGCTTTCTAAACATCTTGCAGTGGATGGATTCAAATCACGCATTGGGTTAAGCCATGGATTGATTGAAATCCATGGTGACCCTGAGGCTGAAGATGTGACTCCGTCAGGGTCGGTCTTCACTGAAGCCGCAAGACTGGAACCATTAGCCCAGCCGGGTGAAGTTCTCATCACCGACTCACTGCATGCCCATGTCGATAAAAGCCGCTTTGATACTGAGCGGGTTACCCGGGCAATGGCCAAAGCCTACGATGGACACCCTAAAGGCTCTGAATACACCTGCTTTCTGGTCAACGCCAAAAAATAAAGGAGAAGTAAAAAGCCCGCGGATAATTCTAGGTGTGTAAGAATTTAAGATGAATAGAACCTTATTCTTGCCCCCCGGATCAGTCACATTTATGGCATGACTCGATGAGATCCCGATTCAACGTCTTTATTTCATCAGCCATTTCATCCTTAGTGTATCGCGATGTGATGTGCTGGGGACAATTCCAATCGTAGGCCTGAACTGTGAAGACAATGAGGCGTTCCACCTTCGCGCGATATTCCGGATCGATAAGCGTTGCCGCCAAGTCGGGATTGTCTGAAGCATCCGTTACTTCTGCTGTAGCCCAAATCTTGAGTGGAGCAATTAAACCGTCGACCTGAGCGGCATCTGATATATCAACGGAGATGGTTTCGGTTTTTCCGAATGGCGAAAGAGCTTTCTCTGTGGCGGCGAGTTTATCGGCATTGCGAGCAACCAGTACAATATCCATACCGCGACTGAGAAGTCGGCGTGCGGTTGCCTGCCCTATTCCGGTTGGTCCGCCCACGATGAGCGCGATAGGATTGAATTGACTGGGCGCGGATTTTCGGGCTTGCTCAATTCATGCCATTGATCACGAGTTCCAAATCGAAACCGGAGTATGATGTAGTCATCGTCGGTTCCGGCGCTGCGGGAGGTCAGACGGCCTACACGCTCACGATGGAGGGGGCCAAGGTTTTGATGCTCGAAGCCGGTCGTAATTACGATCCAGTGACGGAAACGCCGATGTTCCAAACGAACGCACAGGCCCCGTTGGCTGCGAGTAATACGCCAGACAAAAACTTCGGTTTTCATGATGCTACGGTCGGCGGTGGCTGGCGTGTGCCGGAAGAACCTTACTCCGTGCGACGACGCAATCAACCCGGTTGGCACGAGGCGACGGACTGGAATGCTCTTACCACCGACCAAAACTGGATGTGGTGGCGATCGCGCATGCTCGGTGGGCGAACGAATCACTGGGGCCGGATTTCACTACGTATGGGACCGTATGATTTCAAGCCGCTTGAGCGCGACGGGCTGGGACTCGACTGGCCGTTGGGTTACGACGATATGGCTCCTTACTACGACAAGGTGGAAATGCTGATCGGTGTTTACGGATCCAACGAGGGATTGGAAAACACACCCGATTCTCCGAATCGAACCTTGCTGCCGGCACCCGCACCCAAGGCTCACGAGCTTTTCACGAAAAAGATTTGCGACGACATGAAGATCCCGGTCGTTCCCATCCATCGCGCGGTCTTGTCAGCAAAGCAGGATCATCGGACAGTTCCGGGCAGACTTCATCCACACAACGCCAAGGCGCAGAAAATCATCGGCAACCATATGGAACTCCGTCAGGCCTGTTTTTGGGCGACGCCTTGCGGTCGAGGGTGTTCGACTCGGGCAAATTACCAATCGACGACAGTGCATATTCCACCCGCGTTGGAAACCGGAAATCTGGACATTATTCCCAATGCGATGGTTCGTGAAGTATTGCTCGACGAGGGAGGTAAAACCACAGGTGTCGTCTACATCGACAAGCTGACCGGTAGGGAACATTCGGTCAAAGCTCGCATCGTCGTGCTCGCCGCAAGTGGTTGCGAATCGGCACGCATCCTTCTCAATTCCAAGTCGAATCAGTTTCCAAACGGTCTGGGCAACTCAAGCGGCATGGTCGGGCGTTACTTGATGGATACCGTCGGCGCGTCAGTAGACGGTCAGATCCCGGCATTGGAGAATCTGCCACCGCACAACACGGACGGCGCAGGAGTTCATTGCTACATACCGTGGTGGAAGTATCGGGAACAACTGGCCGGCAAGTTGGATTTCGCCCGAGGTTATCACATCGAGTTCAATGGCGGACGCGAGATGCCGAAACCGGGAATCGCGGAAAACATAACCAACATTACCGGCGGTGGATATGGGAAGAGATTCAAGGAAGACATGCGCCGCTATTACGGGTCATTCATGAATTTTTCCGGACGCGGGGAAATGATTCCGAACGAAAACAGCTATTGCGAAATTGATCCTGATCGCAAGGACAAATGGGGCATCCCCGCTTTGCGCTTTCATTTCCAATGGTCCGATCATGAAATCAAACAGGCCGCACACATGCATAAAACTTTCCAGGAAATCATCGAGTCAATGGGCGGACGCGTTACCAGCAAAATCCAGACGAACGGACGCAAAGCCATTTATCCGCCCGGTGCGATTATTCATGAGGTGGGCACTACCTGCATCGGGTCGGATTCAAAAAAATCTGTACTCAATCAGTGGTGCCAGTCCTGGGACGTGAAAAACCTGTTCGTTACCGACGGAGGCCCTTTCGTTTCCAACGCGGACAAAAACCCGACACTGTCCATCATGGCGCTGGCATGGCGGTCAGCAGACTACATGCTCGAAGAAATGAGAAAGGGTAACCTGTGACACCTACTCCACCTCAGGACCTCAATATGGATCCCAAACCAACGAAACTCAATCGCCGCGAAGCCATCAAATTAGTCGCCGCAGCTACTGCCTCAATCACGGTATTGCAACAAAAGACCTTCGGAGCGGCCGCGACCATAGCCGGACAGCCATACGGCGTTGATCCATTGCTGAACAAAGCATATAAGTCAGGAGATTTCTGGCCGCTAACCTTGAATACCGAGCAACGGGCAACGGTCTTGGCACTGACCGATTTAATTCTTCCAGCCGATGACAAATCACCTGCGGCGAGCGAAGTGGGAACCGTTGACTTCATCGACGAATGGATCAGCGCCCCATACGAAGGGCAACGCCGCGATCGCCAGCAGATACTCGACGGGCTCGCATGGTTGAATCAGCAATCGGAAAACCGTTTTTCTAAAAAATTTGCCGACCTGACACTCAAGGAGCAGTCGGCGATTGCCGACGACATTTGTTATCTGGATCAAGCAAGTGACAAGTATCGTATCGCCGCAGAATTTTTTGCAAGCTTCCGCAACCTTGCCGCTGGTGGTTATTACGCTACAAGCCAAGGCTGGCTGGACATCGGATACGTCGGCAACCTGCCAACTGACAAGTTCGAAGTTCCTCCCCAGGAAGTGCTGAAAAAACTGGGACTGTAAGGTCTGGCCCACTCTATCCCTCATCAACATACTTGAGATCTCTGAGTTTCGATGTTAATCGGAAATTCAGAATCGATGGATTTGGAAAAAAGGTACGGGGAAGCATCAACGACTATCACGATCCCATTAACGAAGAGCGTTGACTGCGCTTGAATGGACCTGCAGTCCCGAATGGCACTAAGTTAAGAATGGTAGGGCGTGCTGTCCCAGCGCGCCGCATACAGTACTGAATACTCGATAGTCGGGTGATTTCTCAAGCTTCCTGCTTAAACTTTCACTGCTCAGGTGGCGCACTCGGAGAGCAAGCCCTAAAATGGGAAACAAAGCATGAATGAACTTGGAGAACATACCGCGTAAAGGTCAATAATAAGAACCCAAAAAGTCGATTGTAACATGGGTTATTATGAATATACCCAGTGTATTAGGAATTTTTTGTCTGACGGATCAGTCAATCGGAGGAGGAGGCAGCAACGACACATCTGGGTGAACTGTCGCTACTGAAAGAAGACCCAAATCATACCACTGGATCGGGACAGATATCCCGTCTTCCACAATTACTGCAGAAATCCCCCATATAAAGCGTATCAAAGAACTCCATCAGCTGGCTGATTGTTTCACTCTCATCGGTTAGAATTCCTGCTTCAAAATTCCTTCGTGTGGGCGATTTGGCACCCATGCCCGCCCCAGTGAGGTTTGCCGAACCTACGAAGGCAATCCGACCATCGATCAGAATGCATTTCATATGATTGCGAGGACAGAGTATGCGCTCAAAATTATCGGATTCGATCAATTCGGGAAATCGATCGAAGTCCTCGCGAAAGCGCGGTCCCGGTTCTTTGGCATGAATCAGTCGTATGTGAACGCCTTGCCTGAGCAGGTCGGCGAACACCGCCAGAAAAGTATCAAACTTACGGGCGCGATATTCCACATGCATGTCCTTGATATCGGCTGTGGCGACCCATACAAATTTTTCCGCAGCCGGCAACAACTCATGAATGACCTTTTGGTAGATCTCTTTGTTGAAAAGCAGCTTATTCATCGGTTAGTAACCTGACTTCATAATGGGGAACGGATAATGCGGGGGAGCTTTAGGTTCAGGTTCCGGATACCTTTCAGTGCGAAGCTTTCTCAAAACAAAACAGATGTTTATCGCCTCGGAGGTAAATGGCGTTACCGACGATAGCGGGTGAGGCATAGAAGGTTTCGTCCAATTCGTTGATCGCGAGAATTTTTATGTTCGTCCCACGCTCAAGGACGACGGTTTTCCCGTTTTCACTGAGCAAATAAATACGACCGGCAGCGCCGACAGGCGAAGCACTGAAATTGAGAGTCCCGGGCAAACGGTGTTTGAGGTAGTGAGGTGTTCCATCAACGGCACGCAGACAGGAAAAGAAACTTCGATCCTCCAGCAGATAGATTTCATCGCCCCAAAGCATTGGGCATGGTACATAGGGCGTTCCGCGATTGAGCGACCAGACCACGTGACTGCTGTCCGTCAAATCCCCTCGATGACCCAGGGAAATCGCATGGAGTGTGTCCTTCCTAAAGCCACTGGTGGCAAAAACAAGTTCATGGCCAACTGCCGGCATGGGAATCGCTCCCTCGCTCTGCCCGCTGCATTGCCAAAGTAGTTCACCCGAACCCAGATCGTAGCACCGAACGGTTTTTCCGTTGACCACCACCTGTTGACGGTCGGCGTGGGTGAAAATCCTTGGGGTACTCCAGTTTGAAGTTTCATCGCGATTCTGTTTCCAGATCTCCTCGCCGGTCCTTTTGTCAATCGCCACAACATACGACTGTAGTTCATGGTCGACGATAATAACCAATGTATTCCCTGAAAGTGCCGGAGAACTGCCTTCGCCCAGTGAATCTTCAATCGCCAGGGGTGCCAATTCCTTCTTCCAGATGAGTTGCCCCTCGAAGTCGTGACAATAAAGTCCAAAGGAACCGAAATATGAGTAGAGGTATCTGCCATCGGTCACGGGTGAGGCGGATGCATACCCTCCCTTGCGATGGTGCCCCTGGTGCGGCATGGCTTCGTGAACGATTCGTCTCCAGAGTGGCCGACCAGTGCTTCTATCGACACATACAATTCCAAATTCCTGAGGTTTCCATGAGGTGATAACCCGAGGGTGTGGATTGATCCTGGGCGTACCGGGTGGAATAACATCAGGTACGGGCAGCTCCTTATTCTGTGGGATGGCAATCAATACGAAGATTCGGTCGCCCCAAATAATCGGAGTCGCCCACCCCTTGCCCGGAAGCGGAGTCTTCCACTTGAGGTTCTCCGTCTCGCTCCACGTAACGGGTGGATCGGCTTGCGCTGCAACTCCGTTCCATGTCGGACCGCGCCACTGCGGCCAGTTTTTCTGGGCTTTATTGGCGGGATTGTCAGCCATTAAGCGACAGGAAACCAGAGCCACCAGCAACAATCCGACTATTAACTTTTTCATTGTTTATTCAAATCCACTGATTGTTGTTTCAAATTTCTGAGAACTGGAAATTCAATAATCTAATCAATTGTGTTAAATTCCAGGTGAGATGCAAGACGGAGTTTTTAGAAACGCAATTACCTCAAAAGGGAACACAAGACGGCCTGTGGGCGCAGCCCCAGGTATTCAGTGCAACCCTATCATTACACCCTGAAGCGATGGTATCATCAAACATCATGATTCAAACCTGCCGACCGACAATTTCGAGGTTCCCCCAAAGGAAATGCTGGAAAAACTGGGACTGTAATGTCCAGCCACACTCAATCTTTCACCATCATAATTGGGATCTCTGAGTTTCAATGTTAATCGGAAATTCAAAAGCAATGGATTCGGCAAAAATACCAGGGATGCATCGAGGACTATCCCAATCTCACCAAGAAAGTGAGTTCCTCCAGTTGAATGTTGCCGCAGCCCCATAAATAGATAGTTGTCAATAACCAGCGACCCTAATTGACAAGACCACCCAATCCCCGGGGATTTCATGACCTGCACGGCAATATCATGGAATGTGTTCTTGATAGTTGGGATTTAAAGGGGACGCTTCCTGGGGGAGAAAGGACTTTATGTTCCGGCTAACATGAGTTTCCGGAAGAGCTTACGTTTCGTGGAGGCGGATTCAGAAGCAAAAATCCTTCTCTGCGCAGATCTGCAGCACGATTCCATCCCACCAACAATAATGAAAAACGTCAGGACACCGGATTTCGTGTGGTTCTCAATCAAAACAGGGGTGAGGCGGAAAGCCTTAAGTCTTATCCTCCAAGAAAATTTAGCTAGGGTCGGTCTTCAAAACGTATTGAAATCGTGGTTGAATTTCATGAGTATTGGTTAAAACTCACCATTGGCACGGTGTAATTCCATATAATCCTGAAGGGGTCGATAACGTATGGGTAACTGGATCATCTGGCCTTCCCTTTTCAGAAAATGTTCACTTACACTTTCGCTCGAGCTGTATTGTTTTAGCTCTTTTGAGAGTATCAGTTTGTAATTCTCATCGAAACTGATGAGATTACAGTCAAATGCAGCATCGTAGGTAGCCGAGAGACAGAGGCCATTACGGGGATCCATTCGCGATTTCTCATTTTCAGCCCATCCAATGATATGACTTGCGCGATTCACTTCCGGAATATCGAGGCCGGTAATGCAACAGCGATGCTGATAGATTTTGAGAATAATTCTA
>LWDU01032118.1_pt1 | contig 15373 bp, 10 predicted proteins | sample 727161 | NCBI WGS metagenome assembly LWDU01 (sample SAMN04566230, study PRJNA314399) | hydrothermal vent metagenome | isolation source: deep sea hydrothermal plume seawater | place: Mexico: Gulf of California, Guaymas Basin | collected 2004-07-11 | reverse complement strand
GATGGAGGTAATATTGGCAGTACTTAATACCTGATAAAACGCCATAGTTTTAGGCTAATATTTACGGCCATTTGAGCATTATTGCAGTTGTTTATTGAAGCATTTATAAGGCTCTACATATATACATATTTGAGGGGAGAGGAGCCCATGATTAGACACGAAAAAACAATTACCGTAGCCAATGACGCCACACTGAAACTGCCAGCATTGAGCGATGACAAACTCGCTCACATAAAGAGTAAGAGTGTTGACAAATATATTCGCGAGATCATTCACGCCACTCACACTCTCGGCTGGCCCGACGCAGCTGATATTTTCTCTACCACAGGTATTGTTATTCAAGCCCTTGACGAGCGAACTGCTCGTGTCATCTTAGTTGTCGACGACCACATAGTGCGCACCAACTTAGCAGTTTACGCTGCAATCTATGCTCATTGGGACTACACTCTGCTAATTGACCAAGCAACCTTTCTCAGAGCACCTTTCCGTGAGATTCCAGAGGCGCAACCTACTACCACCCCACCACCGACACCTGATACGTTCGGCATGGAGGTGGCTTGAATGTGGCTATACGTTTCAGGAGGCTTCTTGTCAATAGTGGCACATCGAGATAAACCCGAGCATTTGCTCGTCCGCGCACGCCATCCAGATCATATTGGAGCTCTGCTCCCTGGTCTTGAGCCAACGGTCCTAAAGACCGCCGATTATCGGTTCCGAGTTGTAGCAGATCGTACAGTTGTAGTGAAGGCAATTACTCACTACCTTACCAGCATGGATTATGATAACTTTAAAGCGAGTATTATTGACAAAGATTACCACGATGTTTGTTTGGACGTTTGGAAAACAATGTGGGCCTATGGATGCAGAGAGGAGGGGTATTGATTGCGTACAAGTATTAGTCACCCATTGTACATCAATTGGCTTCCCACCGAAGGAGACGAAGGCAAGATTGGCATGACATTATGTCCAGGAAAGTACCAACCTAGGTCTTGGACAGGGTCATGGGACCGAGACCTAGATCTAGATCTTGCCACCCTTCGGGATGCTGGTGTTGATCGGCTGATCAGCCTAGTTACAAACGAAGATATGGAGGTTCTACGCGTTCTTGACCTTCCTCACAAAGTGGAAGAGTACGGCCTAGAATGGAATCATCTACCCATTGCAGATACCACCGTTCCTGATAAAGTATGGCTTTCGGAAGCTGAACCAGTGTTTGCCCATCTGCTCAAGAGCATACCTAAAGGTGAGTGTGTTGTTGTACACTGCATGGGAGGGTTAAGTCGAGCAGGTGTATTTGCTGCAATGTTTTTCTGGCTACGAGGTATGGCAATGAGAGACGCAATCGCTCATATTAGGGCGAATCGATCTCTAAGGTGCATCAATCAAAGACAAGAGGAATTTCTTCTAAATCATGAGGCTGTTACTCCAATATCGCCAATTCAGGAGTTAGAAAATGACAAAAAAAACGAGAGTTTGCAGTTCGCACGCAAAATCTCATCCATGATAATCAATAATATCTCATATACTGAAATCAGTAAGGAACTAGAGGATGCAATAGGCTCCAATCAATCATTGGATTGGGAAGTGATTGGAGACCATATTTGCGCGATTATTCAGGTAGTCAAGAATCAATTTTTCACCAAATATAATCTTCTAGATTTCTCAATGCAAGCATATGAGGCAGATGGAGAAGACAGTATATTTAAAAGATTTCAATGCCAATTCGCGTTAGCGAAAATTTACTCAGATCAGTCCGGTCTGAAGAGAAAGATAGAACTCTACGAAGATTTGGTCGAGGAGTCCACCTCAAGAATGAAGGAAAAATCGACAGAGGATCCATTCTACTATTGGTTAACAAGGTCACTCAACCGACTTGCACAACTAACTCAGGAGTGGATGGGAAAAGAGACAGCAGAGCCATTGTGGCATCAGCTAGCCAATGTATGTACTGAAGCAAAAGAGGATGAGGGATTGAAAATAATTAAGCAGTTCGCTCCTTGGTTTGTGGCGACACATCCCGAATTTTTTTCACATCATACCGATTGACTGAAAAACGCCTCTTTCCCTTCTATTCCAGAAGGTCAGAAAACATCGCTCATACACCCTCTAAAAACCCTGAACATAGGGCAGACAAGAAGGGAAGTTGCGTCTGAAGCGTAATCGCGAAACGTAGTGAGAGCCCCTGAAAGGGCTCATGCAAACAGTAATAGGTTGGAATGAGTGCCGAATAATTAGGTGAATTAGATGGGAGAATTAAGTGGATTGAGCATTTTCTACATCCTTTATCTTGCAAAGATGCGTCGGACGAAAACAAATGCTGCTTGGAAACAAGCTGCAACAGAATTGGGATTCGATTTTACTCCAGTTACGCGAATATTTGGTAAATATAGAATGAGTGGGGTAATTGGAAAACAACTGAGTTGTTCGGTTTGGGCGAATACAGAACCTAACGGGCAGAGTAGTACTACATACATGAATTATGATGTGAGGTTTTCCCAGCCACTCAATCTCGGATTGGTGGTAAAGCGCGAGGGATCAATCCTAGGGAAAATCAGAAAGTTCGCTGACAAACAAGATATTCATACTAATAATCCCGTCTTTGATAAGGAATTCACAGTCAAAGGAACTGATGAATATAAGGTAAAGGAACTTCTCACGCAACAGATTCAATCTAAACTCTTAGAGGTAAGTAATGTGCTAAAGAATTTGGTAGTTTCTGATGTTTCTATCAACTCCACTCGAATGAGTGGTTTCATTCGCAAATCAGAGATTTTGGTTCAAAATGTCAAACTGCTGATACAATTGGCTGAGTTGATTGTTCCAAACGAATAAGTTGATTCTATCTTTGAGGAAATTTGATCCGGTCAAACAGGTGGAGCAGAAACGAATTTGATAATCAAATAATTGAATTCGGTTCATTCGCAAGGGTTCATCCGAATACCCATTGAAACGGATTTGGATTTTCAAAGGGCTTTCAGTGCGTCCTTCGTATCGCTACCCCTGATTCAAAGGTTAAGGAACTGAAATAAGAAACTGAAATAAGAAACTACCACTACCACTTACCAATATGGGTTCCTTTGAATCACTTGAGTGGCTCAGCCGTTTCCTCGATGAAACCCCAGGTGATATTGAAGTCGGAGGACGTCCACGTCAGGTTCCCAATGCTTGCTGGTCTCGCGTAAAACCCACGCCTCCACCAAACCCCCAACTCTTGCTATGGTCGGGGGAAATGGCTTCCAAATTAGGACTTGCCCGACCGGATGGAGTTATTCTTGGAGGGGGTGCCATCATCGAAGGCATGGACCCTTATGCTCAGCGATATGGTGGTCATCAGTTCGGGATTTGGGCTAATCAGCTTGGTGATGGACGAGCCATTACACTTGGAGAAGTACAACTAGAAAACGAAGTATTAGAGTTACAACTAAAAGGATCAGGAATTACACCTTATTCCCGATTTGCAGACGGAAAGGCAGTACTTCGTTCTTCGATTCGGGAATTCCTTTGTAGTGAAGCAATGCATCATTTGAGAGTCCCAACGACCCGGGCGCTTTCATTAGTCACAATAGGTGAAATGGTAACTCGGGATGTCATGTATGACGGGAACCCTGCCCCTGAAACTGGGGCCGTGGTATGCCGAGTTGCTCCAAGTTTCCTACGTTTTGGTAGTTTTCAAATTCATTCAGCATCCAACGACTATTCAACTTTGCAAACCCTAGTTGAACATACTGTTAAACATCATTTCCCTAACCACTCGGTCTCTGATGATACAGGGCGAGTAAGGTGGCTAACTCACATTGCAGAACAAACTGCAGTTATGATATCTCACTGGATGCGGGTTGGTTTCGTTCACGGAGTTATGAATACTGACAACATGTCAATTCATGGTTTGACCATTGATTATGGGCCTTTTGGTTGGTTAGAGGATTACAATCTTGGCTGGACGCCAAACACTACCGATACCTCAAGACGTCGTTATCGATACGGTCAACAATCACAAATAGGTGCTTGGAATCTTGCGAAATTCTTTGAATCGATGATTCCACTGATGGATGAACCTAACCTATTACACGAAGCGCTTGATGCTTACACAAATATTTCCCATAATTTACAAAATGATATGTGGGTCGCCAAATTAGGTTTAGATAGATTCAAAACATCGGATCAATCACTTATTGAGGAGTTGATTGAATTGTTGCAAGTAGTTGAAACTGATATGACCATTTTCTTTAGGTTGCTATGCTCGATTGAAATACCTCAGATTGACACATTAAGTAGTGCTTTTTACGATTCTTCAACTATTCCTACCGAACAATGGAATGCTTGGTTAAGTAAGTGGTGGAGGCGTGTTGGTGAGTCTCCAAGCCGCTCCAAAATGCGAAATGCGAATCCAAAATATGTCCTGCGAAATTGGATGGCACAGTTGGCTATTGATGCTGCTGAAATAGGTGATATTTCTGTTTGCGAGGAGCTCTATTTGGTGCTTAAAAACCCGTATGATGAACAACCAGAATACGAAGAAAAATGGTTTCAGAAGCGCCCAGAATGGGCTCGTAATCGTGTGGGTTGTTCCATGTTATCTTGTTCAAGTTAACACGCGTATATTGCCTATTCCCAAGTGCACATTCAATATCACATTTTTGCAAAATATTATGCGAATTTGATTACATGAAGGGGCTAAGTGAATATAATGTGCTCACGAGGGTTCTCCATAACATCATGAGTATGAAATTAGAATCCACAAGGGTTCGCAGCCCGTCCTATTCGGGGGTACCGACAAATGCGTATACGCATACAAGGACACCCTCTGATTCACTTATTATTGATCCATCAATCACAGATAGACTTCTTTTCGGTGAATGTTGTTTCTTGGACTCATATTATTATTACGAATATCCTCAACATATTGCTTTCCGTCATCATTTCGGCAATAGGTAATTTCACTCTTTCCAATGTAATAATTCCAGTGCTTCTGGAAGATTTCAGCGCGCTCCTTTGTATTAGCAGCAATTGATGGAACCATGTGATACATCTGCACGCTTAGAACAGTCTTTTTCAAAAACTTGCCAACAACTTCTGGTAATAATTTTGAGAGCCAAGTATCTCGCATATGCATTGCAGGTCTACTGATGATATATCTTGGATTATTTAGTGAACCAAGTACTTCTTCAAGGCTTTTGGTGAATTTTGCAGCACCCTCTTCAGTTGCATGTTCGAGATGAAACCTCAACCATCCCCCTCCTCTACTTCCACCAGCAGCCCTACAATCTCTATCAATTTCTCCAAGTTCTATCAGTGTATCAACAATAACCTTTGATATCTCAAGCATTAATGATTCATCCGTCCATGCTTTTCTATTGACTCCAAACTTGAAACCTCCACAGAAACCATCCCCCATTTTCGCCTCTACTGCAGAATTCGATTTCACATCAAATGGTAATCCGATTCCCCACAGATTCCAGATATGTGGCCTATTTGATGCCCTTTTCAGCATCTCTTCATTAAACAGAGCCATTCCTTCGTTAACACCTTCTGGTTTAGCATCGTTAAATGCGGCATGAACATGTCCTACTCCTTTCTCAATAGTTCCATCATCACAAACCCCATACAATTGTTTGTGCTTTCTTTTGAACCTATCATAGTCATCAAATCCTTTAGTAAATTCCTCGGCTAAGCAAACGATGTCCCAATTGTTAGCAACTTTATCTGTCCATGTTGAATCTAGCCTAATAGAGCGGCCACGTAATTGGTTGATACTCATACTTGTAGTCACTGTAGTCAAATCTACTAGTACATTGATTCTAGATGCATCCCAACCTTCACCAAGTAGTCCTCGTGTTCCTATCAAACATTTTGTCAATCCTTCTTGGAAGAATTCGGTTATCATCAACGAATAATAGCGGGGAACCCAGTCTTTTCCCTTGCCGTGAATTTCATGAAACCCTTGATGTAAGTGATCTTCCAATTTGATGTTTAATTCTCTATCAGAAATCCAAATTTTTGCGCGTGACATGAAACGTTCAAACAAATCATCATCAACTAATACAGTGCTTCCAGTCATTAGAATAGGATCAAGTGAATCACCTTCAGGATGGGATACCATGGAGCGGAATACAGCAATTGCCCCTCCCGCTTCATCATCTAGAATACCATCGACTAAAGTAGTTGCAGATGTCTTCTCAAAGTCAGTAACAATTACTGCTCTTATCTTATCTCCTAGCGTATTTATTTCAGTAGAAAATATCCGGTTCAATGCAGAAATTTTCGAGGAGGAATATGCCATTACCCGGCCTACTGGTGATGCGCATGGTCTTGAACCAGTTTCTGTTATTTGAATTCCTAATAACCGTAAGCGAGACACTACTGACTCTGAGATTTCGTGGTCTTTAGGGTCTTTAGAACGTCTCAATCCATGTCTAACATATCTATCTAAAACTGTTCTAAGCATACTTATTCTAGTCCATGATTCATCATTAGAATCCATTGGGATTTTTGGAACATCCGAAGGTAATAGATTGTCAGTAGTTTGCAAAAAACGTCTTGCATCATCCGCAAACGCTGGATTTTTCCGCTTGAATTCGTTCCAATTCATCGTCTTTCCACCAGGTGATTTTCTTTCAACCAATGATTGTAATATCCAACTATCTAAATCCAATACTTGATTTGGCCCTCTAGAAATATCCTTTCGACGCAATTCAGTGAGTAAATCTTCGAATTCAGAATCAACTCCTGCAATATATTGCAACTCCTTTGCATCCGGCCTGACAAAGTAGCATAAATCCTGGTATGGTGCTAAATTTGCCTCGCGAACTAATGCTGGAACTGGAACTTCGTAATCTACTGGTCCGAAAAACTCCTCATAGCGTTCAGCATCCTCATCATCAAAATCCCCTGGCACAGGAGGAGTGGCAGTTAATCCTAGGACAATTGGGTTTCCAAATAGTTCCTTTACTTCGGATAGTATTCTACCCCAATGATGCATTAGGTGGTGACATTCATCCAAAATGATTAGACCGATTCCAATTCCTTTCAGTCTTTTGAGATTTTTCTTAGCGCCTTCCCCCAATATTGAGAGTGCATTCCCTTGCTTTGCAACAATGTCACGAACTTTCTTACGATAGGTTCCTAGCCTTGTATCATAATAGTCCGGATTCCTTTCTTTGAGGTCATGTTGCCATGCTTCACAAGACTCATAATCATGGGCCTCCCCCTCGCTAATCAACTTTTCAGACCAAGCCATTAGTGCTTGTTTTTCAATATCTTCACCACCCTTACCCGGTGCAGTAATTGATTGATAGGTGAGAGAGGTGAGCAATCCTGGATTTTTAGGATCGGTACTGATAAAATCCTCCTTTCCATCCAAATCAAATAGTGAAGTTCTGGCAGCCCATTGCGCTTGAATTGCAGAATTGGGTGATAGAACAAGTGCCGGCTTCTTTACCAAATCCGCCCATACATAGAGCCCAAGAATTGTCTTTCCTGATCCAGGGGGTGCTACAATATGCAGTCGAGTTTCATCGTTGTTTAATTGGGGGATAATCACCTTGCTTGCAGCTTCTTGCGAAGGCCGCAATTTTCCGGCAAAATGAATATTGCCAAAATCCGGTAGTGACTCAGGCATGATGTAAGCACTAATATTGAAGTTTATGAAATCGATGATGCGTTGAGTGGAAGGTTTGGAGTTCACAGGCCTCCCTTCCAATACTCGTCAGTTACAGGGCTACTCTCGCGTACGGCCGCTTCGCGGTAACGCGGCGGTTTCAAGAACTCATGCGCGTTGGCAAGGTTGGTGCCTATGTCCAAGACCCCATATCCGAACCTGCCAAAGGCTCGTCTCGTTTTTGTGATTATTATCCCAATGTTACTTTCAATTGGTGCTCCAATAGTTGCCGCAACAGTCAATTTCCAAGAGGAGCCAGCCGGTAATGAACCTGAAGATTTGTGGACTGCTGAATATGCAAATGGAGAATTTCCTTGGTGTGATAATTCGGGCAATGGATGTAGCGATGCGGAGCAGTTCAATGCTTACCACACCTATTTTACTATGAAGGAAAGAATGCAGTTTTTGGCTGAAAGAAACCCCGATATTTTTGAATTCCATGAAGGACTGATGGGTGGGACAAATGCTCGCGGCGAGGATGTAACTGCCGATTCCTATGAGGGTTGGTATTACGACCATGCAAGCCCATGGATGAAGATTACTAATGGCGTGCAAGAGGGGGAATACAATGACTTTGTTGGAGATAGCGGGAATTATGCAGATAAGCCCGATGTCCTTCTCGTCGGAAACCACCATGCCCGAGAATGGATGTCTTATGAGGTTCCAATGTTGGTGTTAGAAACTATTGCCTTCTATTATGGAAAGGCAGGCATTGATAATGATGGAGATGGCCAAATTGATGAAGACCCTTGGGGTGATGCAAATGGAGATGGCCAACTTGACGATGATGGAGATTGTTTGCTTCTTGCAAATGGTGACACCAATGGCGATGGTACAGTGTGTGGACCAGGTGACCTTGGAGTCGATGAAGATTTCAGTGAACAGTGGATTACCGATTTAATCAACAAGCATGAGGTATATCTCGTGCCAATGCTCAATGTCGATGGAAACCGATACGACCGCGAGGAATATTGTGGAGAAACTGCTTGGGAAAACTGTGCAACCTCCGGTTGGAGAAAGAATCTGCGCGATAATACAATTACCGGAGTAACTCCTATTCCCGACCTTGATGAAGAAGTTGATGAGGGTTGTGACGGAGTTGACCTTAACCGAAATTATCAGTTTGAATGGGGTGCGCCTTTGGGTGCAACCGGCCCACTATTCCCTGGAATGTGTTATGCTGGACAGAATAATGACGTTTACAATGGTCCTGTTGATACAGTTGACCAAGATAAAGATGGTAAAATAAACGAAGATCATGTTGACGGCAAGGATGACGACGGCGACGGTCTAACCGATGAAGATTGGATGGGCGGAAATTCCGAGCCTGAAACAAAGTTCATTCAAGACCTTACTGAAATGAATGATGATAATGGCGATGGTTCTTCAGAATTCAAATCAACAATTACTTGGCATTCATTTTCAGAGTTAGTTCTCTACCCGTGGGGACATTGCACGAATTGTGAGTCTCCCGACCATGCTCAATTAATTTATCATGGAGAAAGAATGGCTGAAATGACTCAATACGAGAACATGCAGTCATCTGATTTGTATCCTACTTCTGGCGATTTCTGTGATTGGCATTATGGAGTTCATGGTTCATATTGCTATACGATTGAAATTGGAACTGCCTTTCACCAACACCCCGATGATATCAAACATATTGCCGTCCGCAACCTTGGTGTTGCCTTCTATGCGATTGAGATTTCCGATGGACCAAGAGAGCGCGCTGATTTTGCCATTGAAAATATGACTGAAGTTCAATGGCTTTCTAGTCCCGAAAACATTTCAATCCCAGCTGATGGTGGCGATGTTCCAGTGGAATTGTGTTTGGATGAAGATTTCCCTTACACTCTAAATGAAAACATTACTCATGTGATGTGGCGTTTGGTAAAGCCAAATCGGCAACAATCTGATTATGGCCCAACAGAGTGGGTGACTGAGAATTGGCAGCGTACCGGCTTTGAAGAAACTGCAAGGTCTTGTATTCTCGGTGACGATAGTAATGGAACAATACTAGTGGCAAATATGCCAATTCCTGATGATGAATCTGGGCTAGTTCATTACAAGGCAATGGTCGGCACAATCTCCGGCATCTCAATGATTCAATATCCTGAACACGGCCAATACCATGTATTGGATATTGTTTATCGTGCATCATTTGGCGCCCTCATCCCAGCCCTCTTGTTATTCACTTTGGTAGCAGTAATGGTTTGGGGTGGTTTGGCGATTGCTCTCAAGGAAATGGTCAAAACACCTAAACTCACTAATGAAGAAGAGGCTGCTGATGCGAGTAATGAGCGAAAAGGGGCTTGATTAACCATGGCTCAATCTGACGAATTCAGTGGCCGTCTTGGTCTAATTTTCGCCTCAATTGGTGCAGCAGTAGGTACTGGAAATATTTGGCGTTTCCCGCGTATGGTTGGGGCAAATGGAGGGGGTACTTTCCTTATCCCTTGGCTATTTTTCCTGTTTGTATGGTCTATTCCTTTGGTTATTGCCGAATTCTCACTTGGAAAGCGTAGCCGTACCGGTACAGTTGGAACTTTCCGTATTTTTGCTGGAAGAAATTTCGCCTGGATGGGATTATGGACGGCTTGGATTTCAACCGCTATTGGCTTCTATTATGCAGTCGTGGCCGGATGGTGCCTCAAATATTTCTCATTAGGTTTGCAAAATGGCCTAACCAATGTAGATACCACTCAAGTTTGGAATGAGTTTTTGCAAAGTGGCAATGAAGTAATTTTCTTCCAATTTTTAGTCATCATTATTACATTGGGTGCGATAATGGGTGGAGCCAAAGCAATTGAAAAAGTCAATGTTTATTTGATGGTAAGCCTATTCATTTTGTTATTCCTTACCTTATTCTTATCCCTATGGATGGATATTCAAGATGGTAGTCTTGATGGATTTTTATTCATGTTCTCTGTTGATACGGAATTGCTGATGGAGCCAGAGATTTGGATAAATGGTTTGAGTCAGTCTGCTTGGTCTTGCTCAGCCGGAATGGGTATGGCAATTACCTATTCAGTGTACATGAAGAAGGACGAAGATACGGTTCTAAACGCATTCGTCATGGGTCTTGCTAACAATTCAATATCAATTATCGCTGGATTAGCGGTATTATCTGCAATTTTCTCAGTTTCCTCCGACCCACTTGCAGTAGTTACTGGTGGTTCAAGTGCAATTACATTCCTCGCACTGCCGGAAGTTTTCGCTCAAGCACCAGGTGGAGAAATTGGCGCATGGGTAATGATGTCAGGCTTTTTCCTCGCTCTTTCTTTTGCCGCCCTCACCTCAATGATTTCCACAGTAGAATTGTGCGTAAGGAACTTTGTTGACCACGGGATTGAGAGAACAAAAGCAGTTTGGATGACCGCTTTTGCAATTTTCATGTTTGGAATTCCCAGCGCCCTTATCTGGATCCGTTTGGATTCAGAAGGTGTTGCCTTCCCCGCTTTCTTAGAAGTGCAAGACCACATTTGGGGCTTCGGTCTAATGTTCAGCGGATTGTTCATCGCTTTCTCAATTTGGAAGTATGGGTGGTCTCAGTGGCGTCGCAAGGTTGCCGCCGGTGAATCAGAAGAAGGACTCAGTGGTTATTTGCAAGATGGCGTTTCAGCGTTTAGGGATGAATTCATCAATACCGGCGATAATGACCTTTGGGTCGGAAAATGGTGGGATTACCTAATCTACTTGGCCTTCCCAATCCTATTCTTGGTCCTCTTCTTCTCTTACTTTGGTGACCTAATTTTCTCCTACGATCCGTGGATTACGGCCTTTAATCCTGTTGACCCACACGGTGCAGGAATTATCTTTACTTTCTGGGGAGTAGTTGCAATTAGTTTCATGTTGTTTAACAAGAAATTGGCCAACCGCCCTCTATTCAGAAACGTTCCAGATGATGCGGAATGCGACATTTCAACATTGCCTGGTGGCGATGATGAATTAGTTGTGCAAATTGGCGATGTCGTGCCAGGATGGGAGCATTTGACATCTGGGGAAGATGTAGTCGAAGCAATTCTCGATGCAGAAATATCTGCATGATGAATTAATTCTTTTTACTCTTAAAAAATCACATATATGCATTATTAGGAAATAGGTGATTGGATGAAGTTGGTTTGGCTCGGGAAAATCCTCCTCTACGGGCTTATTTTTTCACTAATAATGATTCCAATAATGAGATGGTTCTGGAAGCGTTGGGATAATCCCGATGAAGAAGTTAAGGACGCAATTGAGCAACATAAGTTAGCCAAAGAAGAAGAAATAATTTGGTTGGAAAAAGAGGCTGAACTTCAAGCCGAAGAAATGGAAAAAATGAAGTGGGTAAAGAGCCCAAGTTTGAAGGCACCAAGCGAAGAAGAACGACTGGCTGCAATACAAAATCTCGGCTCATCAAGTTCGACCTCGCTAATGTTAGCATCGGGCGCAGGTATGGCTACAGTTTACGATCCCGGCGCCGACCGAGCTGTGGCTCAAGCCGAAGCCGAAAAAGCAGCGAAATTCGCAACCGGAGAGGCCGATGGTCCAAGCGGGCCACCCCCACCTGAAGATGAGTTTTCTCTGCGAAGATTGAGCGATGAAGTCGCAAATATGACTGCCGAAGAAGCCGCCAAATTGGCTGAAGGTTTGGATGAAGGAGATGATACAGATGGAGGTGACGAGCCCCTTCTTGCTGGGCAGTTGTTCAGCACAAGCACGCAAACACCCCCTGCGCCACCAGCCCCCCAGCCTCTCCAAGGCCCCGGTCCACCAGATGCCGAAAAGGTCTTTCAAGCCCAATCAAACGCCCTTCCCGTAGCGCCAAGTTTACCGCCACTTGAATCATCTGCAAAACCTAAGCCTGCGCCAACCGATGTTGATATCAGTGGGGATGCTTTGTGGAATGAATCACGATTAGATGGTTGTGATTGGGATGTTGATTGGGAATAGTTACCCATTGCATGCTTAGGCTAGATGCGCTTTGATTTGCTCGGCATCAAGCGGAACCTCAACTTGATTGCCAGTTTGCAAATTTTTCAGCGCCCCTACACCTGCTTGCAGGTCATTTGGCCCAACGACCATTACATGAGTAGCTCCAATAGATTCAGCCCAACCAAAAGATCTACCTAATTTACGACTGCGTAATTCTAATTCAACCTTCATATCCGAGTCACGTAATTCCTTTACTAGAGGGAGGACCTCGTTCGCATCAATTTTGAAAGGAACGACTGCAAGTACCGGTTCTTCACTCGCTTCGCCCGGAACTACTTCGTCTCGCCCAAGCCGCTCAGCCTGAGCCTCAAGTGCGAGTAATACCCGGTCAAAACCGAGTCCAAATCCACAACAAGGATCTAATTCGTCCAGTCCAAAAAGATGCATGAGGCGGTAAGAACCACCTCCCAATACTTGCCCTTCTCCTCCAAGTTCTGGCACATGACACTCAAAAACCATGCCCGTATAGTAGTCTAACCCGCGGGCCACACACAAATTTACTGAAAGAGAAGGTGGCGCAACTGCTAATAGAGAAAGTGAATTTAACATTTCTTCCAATTCGTCAAGTGATGACAGTTCTACCTCAAATCTTGTTAGGATTTCCCGTGCTGTAGCAAGAGTTTCAACTCCACCTGCTAACCCTGCTAATTCCTTCAGTCCATCTACTGCACCGTCTTTTACACCTATGTTTGCAAACAGTTCAGTCAAACCTTGCCAATCACCCTTGTCTAGTAATCGCATTGCGGTGGCAATTTGCGGTTCATTTTCTCCTTTGTTTGTTTCACCTGAAAGGCCTAGACCGGTCAATAAGTCTCGTAGAATCCCTACGTTGCCTATTTTTAATTCCCAATCAACTAATCCAGATGAAGCCAACATGTCAACTGCTAGCGCAACAATTTCTGCATCCGCTAAGGGTCCCGTTGCGCCAATTAATTCAACGCCATATTGGAAAAATTCTCTATATCTTCCAGTCTTGAATTCCTCATAACGAAAACATTGGCCAAAATATGATAATTTCAATGGTTTTGGTTCCTGACGCATTTCTTGAGCAACAGCCCGCATGATAGGCGCTGTGAGTTCTGGGCGCAGAGTAAGTTTTCTCCCACCTTTGTCCTCAAACGCATATAATTGTCCAACTACTCCTGGTCCACTTTTTGCGGTAAAAAGGTCAAGCGATTCAAAGATAGGAGTTTGCACCCGCTTGAAACCATGCCGACTAGCCCGCGCTTCCAGCAGATTTTCAAATGCCAAACGACGAGCCATTTCGGCCGTACCGAAGTCACGGGTGCCGCGTGGACGGGTGAACATTAGTCCTTCCGAAAGGTGTCGGCTCTATGAGTTCATCGCGTAACACAGAAGAAAAATGACGAACTAGCCTGCAATAGAGAATAGAGCTAACCCTCTCTCAGTCAGAAGGAATAGAGCGGCTAGTGAAAATTTCTAGTGATGTTTGCCCATCAGAATCATTCATCTTTTGATTCGGTGAAAGAAGCAAATAGTCCACAGATAATGTCAGAGATTACCGAAACTATCTTTTCTGCAATACCTACTTCAACTTCATCATCTTCATCATCTTCAGGGGTAAGGACAGTTTGGCAATCTATAACTTCGGCCTCAATAATTATTCCATCTTCATACAATGCGCCAGCTATGCAGTATTCCCCACTTTCTAGGATAATTTCATCAGTTACTATCCATGTATCAGTTATTTGTGATGCAGATGAGTTTTCAATGCCTTCAGAGCCAGAAACTATTTCAAAAGTTTCAATGGAAACGATCATCCACTCGATTGTGTAATCTTTAGAGGAATCAAGATTGGATGCTGTTAGGTAGGCAAGAGTAGGTGTGTTGGTGACATCTAATTCTACTTCAAGTGTAGGAGGGAGGTAGGGTTGTTCATCTTCATCAATAGTATCGTTGTCTCCACCAGTGTTGTTATCTCCGCCAGTGTCGTTATCTCCGCCAGTGTCGTTATCTCCACCAGTATTGTTGTCCCAGTCACCAGTATCGTTATCTCCGCCGGTGTTGTTGTCCCAGTCACCAGTATCGTTATCTCCGCCGGTATTGTTGTCCCAGTCACCAGTATCGTTATCTCCGCCGGTATTGTTATCTCCACCAGTATTGTTATCTCCACTGCAATCTGCTTGAGTAATTGAAAGGATATTATATTCAACTATACCCCGATCAATACTGTCAAAAATTTGGAATTTGTTTGCATTTAATCCTCCGCCGTCACGTGCAAATCCATGTACATCGCTTGAAATTATTATGTCAGCATTGTTGTCATCAGATAGTACTAGAATACTTTCTCCTCCAAATTCAACATCCGTATTTGGCCCAAAATTGACGGGTTGACGGAAGGCAAATCCAACATATTGTTCTCCGGATGCAATCAATGCATTAACAAAACTTGTTACATCAACAGTTAATGTTTGCTCACCATTGTAGGAAACACTCGTCACATAAACACCGGCATCAAAATCTGCATTCGTTAATTGTCCATCTCCTACAAAACCATAAATCTCCCAAACTCGCAGAGTTGCTCCATCGTCACCTGGATCAGAACGTGTCAACTCAATATTTGCGGTACATACATCGTTATCTCCACCAGTATTGTTATCTCCACCAGTGTTGTTATCTCCACCAGTGTTGTTATCTCCGCCAGTGTTATTTCCAAGGTCATTTCCTAATACACATTCATAGACATCTCTAGTGGAATCATATGAGTTAGAGTTACCACGT
>LWDU01043131.1_pt3 | contig 15383 bp, 20 predicted proteins | sample 727161 | NCBI WGS metagenome assembly LWDU01 (sample SAMN04566230, study PRJNA314399) | hydrothermal vent metagenome | isolation source: deep sea hydrothermal plume seawater | place: Mexico: Gulf of California, Guaymas Basin | collected 2004-07-11 | reverse complement strand
CAGAAGATTAATGTTTGCGGGTGGTGATTTAACATGTTAACGAATATTCCTAATCTTTTGACGCTATCACGCATTGCATCGATACCTTTGTTAGTGGGGGTTTTTTATATTGGTGCGCCATTAGGAAATTGGCTTGGGCTTGGGATACTAATTTTTGCAGGTGCTACTGATTTTTTTGACGGGTATATAGCTCGTGCTATGCAACAGCAGTCATTGCTCGGGAAATTCTTGGATCCAATTGCGGATAAACTTTTAGTAGCATCATTGATCTTAATGTTGGTGGCATTTGATAGGATTCCGGGTATTGCGGTTCTGCCAGCTGTGGTTATTTTGTGTCGGGAATTATTGGTTTCTGGTTTACGTGAATTTTTAGCAGGCGCTCAAGTCAGTTTACCTGTTAGCCGTTTGGCACATTTTATTGTTTGGTTCTGCTGGCCCTATGTTTGGTCCATTTTCGACAACGGATATTGGGGTTGCTGGGTTGTGGATAGCAGCTATGCTGACTTTAGTTACTGGCTATGATTATCTACAAGCAGGCCTTCGGCATGTTGATGAAATGGATAAGGAGGCTTCGTTGAAGTTAGAAAAAATGCCTTCCAAAACAAAGAAAACAAAATCAGTTATTTGAAAATGCAAATATTTGGACTCGCAGGTTGGAGTGGTAGTGGTAAGACCACATTGATAGTTAACCTAATTCCTGAGTTGGTTGGTCGAGGATTATCCGTATCGACTATGAAGCACGCTCACCATGAATTTGATATAGATCAACCTGGTAAGGATTCTTATGAACATCGTCAGGCCGGGGCAAGCGAAGTCATAATATCTGCTTCTAAGAGATGGGCACTTATGCATGAAGTTCGAAATGAAAACGAACCCAGTGTAGAGGAGCTCATTTCGCAAATGACACCTGTCGATCTTTTATTAGTCGAAGGGTTTAAATGGCATGCTCACCCAAAAATGGAAATACACCGGCCGGCGGTAGGTAAACCTTTATTACAAAATAATGATCCAGAAATTATAGCTGTTGCAAGTGATGAGAAATTAACAAATCTGTCAGTTCCAGTTTTTGATTTAAATGATATTATAGGTATTGCTGATTTTATTATTAAAAAAAGGTAGCCTAGATTGTGAGTGATTTAGATGATTGTTTTAAAGTAACTGATACTCGGATTACGGTTGCTGAAGCGATCGAGAGATTTTCCAGTTTGCTCGGCGGGATTGCTGAGGTTGAAAAGATGCCTATCCGAGATTGTTTAACTAGAATTTTAGCTGTTCAGCTTACCGCTAAGCATGACATTCCCCCCCATGATAATTCTGCTGTAGATGGTTATGTTGTATACTTTGACGACTTAAATAAAGATACTGAAACACGGCTTCCAATCCGAGGCCGAATTGCGGCGGGACACCCTCTAAATAGACCCGCTAAACGGCATGAAGCGTTACAAATTTTTACGGGTGCTCCTTTACCTAAAGGCCTCGCAGATCGGGGGCCAGATACTATTTTTATGTTAGAAGACATTGAAGTTGACGGTGATGTTGTTGTTTTGCCATTGGGTATTAAGCGTTTTACAAACTGTCGCAAAGCCGGGGAAGATGTACAAATTAACGATGTTGTCTTATTACCGGGACATAAACTGCGTCCCCAAGATATTTCTATGGCAGCATCTTTAGGCTATGAAGAGCTGGAAGTTTATCGTCGGTTGCGTGTCGCCGTCTTCTCTTCCGGCGACGAAATTCAAGATGTTGGCACGCCATTGCACGATGGTTGTGTTTACGATGCAAATCGGTATTCGTTACTTTCTATGCTGCAGAGGTTGGGCTGCGAGGTAACAGATATTGGTATTTTACACGATAATCCAGACGATATAAGAGCCGGACTTTGGCAAGCTAGTCGCGATCATGATTTGTTGATAACTTCCGGAGGCGTTTCTAAAGGTGAGGAGGATCATATTAGGGGTATTGTCGAAGATTTAGGAGCACTTAATTTTTGGAATCTAGCAATTAAGCCTGGTCGTCCAATAGCGCTTGGGCATGTTGAGAGGGAGGGTGTGCAGGTTCCGTTCATTGGTTTGCCTGGAAACCCAGTTGCTGTCATGGTGACGTTTTTGCGCATTGCTCGTCCTTTGGTATTACTATTATCAGGAGCCCGTGATCTTGAACCACAGCTTTTTAAGGTTAAGGCTGGCTTTGATTTCAAAAAGAAAGTTGGTCGCAGAGAGTGGTTGCGCGCATCTCTTGAACAGGATGGGAATGGCGAAATTTTTGTTTTAAAATACCCAGCTAGTGGATCTGGTATTATTTCTTCCATGGTCGCTAGTGATGGTCTGGTTGAATTATCGGAGGAATGCGATTCTGTTAAGCAGGGTGAGTTGGTTAGTTTTTTATCTTTTAATGAGGTTATGTGAGATATGAAAATTCTTTATTTTGCTCATTTTAGAGAGAAGACAAATATCGCAGAAGAGACCATTGATCTGCCAAACGATGTAACCAATGTAGAAACCCTGATAGATTGGCTTGTGGAAAGAAATGATAGTTTTGCTGATGCATTTGTTGACCGAGAACACGTTCGTGTAGCCGTTAATCAAGAGCATGTTGAGTTTGATATGCCAGTAAAAGTGGATGACGAAATAGCATTTTTTCCTCCTATGACAGGTGGCTAATGACGATATGTATCCAGAAACAGGATTTCGATGCAGGTTACGAGATTAAAAGGCTTTGCGCTAAAAATACCAATATTGGCGGTGTTTGTAGTTTTATAGGTCTGGTCCGTGAAACTCAGTCAGGTAGTTCGGTTAAAGCAATGACGCTGGAACATTATGCGGGAATGACAGAGAAACAGTTAGTTAAGATCGAGGAAGAGGCGCTTGACCGTTGGCCACTTGAAGAGAGCCTTATTATCCATCGATATGGTAGAATGGTGCCCAGTGAACAAATTGTTCTTGTTGTTACAGCTTCGGCTCACCGCAAAGCTGCCTTTGAATCTTGTGAGTTTCTGATTGATTGGCTTAAAACCAAGGCTCCATTTTGGAAGAGTGAAGAGACACCTAAGGGTAAAGAATGGGTCCAAGCAAAGTAATTCATTTTGTCTAGGTTTCTTGGAGAGGAAATATGTTGTCGTTTAATTTGGCAATTTTAATCAGAAAGTCGCTACCGTGTTTTGTTCAGTGATTTATTATAGAACAATACCATCAAACTCGTATTTATCCTCAGGATCTTCGATTTCTAGGATCCAAAGGTCCGGGTCATATTTTTTCTGTTTTTCTAGATAATCATGCACTTCCTTATCGCCTAATGTAGTGCCACTGCCAGATTGTGACCAAGCAATTTGACCCGATATTGTTCGTATTTGATTATAAACCAGGTTATTGCCATTAAGCTTGTTGAGATGGAGAAAAATTGCTCCAGCATCTGGATCTCCTCTCTTCATAACGTAGGCAGATAGATTGGAAATTGAGCATATGCGGATCTGTGCTTGGATCCAAATACTAGACTTTAATCGGTCGAATTCCATCTTGAAATTTAAGCCGCAGATATTTCGGTTTCTGATCGACCTACAAGTTTTTCATAATCTCCGCGCAGTATTTTGGTTATTTCGCCGACTTCGTATTCTAAATCATCAATTTTACCAACTGGTGTTACCTCCGCTGCTGTGCCAGTAACGAATATTTCATGTGCGTTTTTGAGTTCTTCCGGTTGGACATGTCGTTCTACAATTTTGTAGCCACGGTCTTTAGCAAGTTGGATGACCGTTTGGCGTGTAATACCATTTAAAAAACAATCTGGTGGCGGGGTGTTAATAACATTATCTTGGGTAATCATAAAAAAATTTGCGCCAGTACCCTCAACAACATAACCGCGCCAATCGAGCATCAAGGCATCATCGTAGCCAGCTTTTTCGGCATCATGTTTTGACATCGTACAGATCATGTAAAGACCCGCTGCTTTTGCATGAACTGGTGCAGTATCGGGAGGGGGGCGACGCCATGGCGAGGTTTTTAGACTTATACCTTTATTGCGTGCCTCTGGAGAAAAATAAGAAGGCCATGCCCAAACCGCAATCGCTAAATGGATCGTAGTATCTTGAGCAGAGACACCCATCATCTCACTACCACGCCAAGCAATTGGACGAACGTAACCATCAACAATATTGTTTGCCTCACATGCTTGGATACAAGCAGCATCGATTTCATTCACTGTATAAGGAATTTTAAAACCCATTATTTTTGCTGAGTTTATTAGTCGATCACTATGCTCCCGAAGTTTAAATATATTACCTGAGTAGACCCGTTCGCCTTCAAATACGCTCGATGCATAATGGAGCGCGTGTGTGAGTAAATGCAAATTGGCTTCTCTCCAATCTAACATTTGTCCATCGTACCAAATTAACCCGTCTCGGTTATGGAAACCTTCGCTTGCCATGAAATTATCTTTCCATTCTTGTTTGTTTTTGCGAAATAATCTTGCTTTAAATAGCGTTATCTGGCATATATGTCAATAACACTGACTTAATTATAACTTTGTTTGAGAGTAGGCGGAGAATGGATGCTCCAACAACCAGAACGGATAATAAAGCATCAACTGAGTTATATTCCGATGAGGAGCTCCGGGATGCGATGGAACTATTGTTTTTTTCATATAGAGATTTAATTCGAGAGCCGGACGCCATTTTGGAAGAATATAATTTTGGACGCGCACACCATCGTGTGATCCATTTTGTAGGTCGAAATCCGGATATAACAGTGACCCATTTACTCAGTATATTAAGAATCACGAAACAGAGTTTGTCTCGTGTTTTAAGTCAGCTTGTGCGCGAAAATTTTATCCAGCAACTGGAGGGTCCAATAGATCGTCGCCAACGCTTACTTTCGTTGACACAAAAAGGTTATGAATTAGAAGACGACCTGTCTAGAGATCAACGTAATCGAATTACCAGTGCGTTTGTACGTGCCGGACCCGAGGCAGTGAACGCTTTTTATAAGGTATTATTAAATATGATGAATAATTCTGAAGAGTTTAAACAACGTGCAGGAACTTAATGAAAGGTGTCTTTGAGTGAGCCTGGGAAGTGAGCATATCTTAGTAGTCGATGATGATGATCGCCTGAGAGATCTGCTCAAAATTTATCTAAACGATAATTCTTTTCGTGTTACAACTGCAGATAATGTTGAAGTTGCTCGTGCTAAAATGAAAAATATTGAGTTCGACCTTATTGTTCTAGATCGCATGATGCCACGCGAATCCGGTTCGGACTTTGCTATTTCGCTCAGGCGTAATAATAATATACCAATTTTAATGCTAACAGCCATGGCTGAGACGGTTGATCGAATACATGGTTTAGAAGTTGGTGTTGATGACTATCTAATTAAACCATTTGAACCCCGGGAACTGTTACTAAGAATTAATTCGATACTTCGCCGAGTACCAGATGCGGTCCCTGATATTATTGAAACCCAGGCGCGATTTGGTGAATATCTATTTGATTTACGGCGTGAAGAATTAAGCCACGGAGAGAATAAGGTGAATTTGACTTCAACTGAAGCTAAATTATTAGCCATCTTTGTTAAAAACCCGGGTACAATTTTCAGTCGAGAATATTTAATGGATTTAGTTGCTCCAGGTGGTGCAGAGCGCACAGTCGATGTGCAAGTAAATCGCCTTCGACAAAAGATTGAGGCGAATGCAAAACTGTCTCGTTATTTACAAACGGTTCGCGGGAAAGGTTATATTTTCTGGCCCGATTGAAGAAAGGGGGGTGTCTGAATAATGATTAAGCACTTTCTACCAAAAAGTTTATTGGGACGCTCAATCTTGATAATTGTAATTCCGCTGATTTTGCTTCAATTAGTATCGGCATTTGTATTTTATGAAAGTCATTGGCATAAGGTAAGCCTTCGCTTGGCTCGCGGCGTAGTCGGAGATATTGCTGCTGTTGTTGATCTTTTAGCGCAGAACAATACTCCAAAAGGGCGTGCCGCCGTTCTTGATTTGGCTTCAACGCATTTTGCATTTGGAACGCGTATACTTGAGGGAGAGGTGTTGTCGAATGATGATGCCGAAAGCTCTGTAACCGATCCCGCTGGGTCCGTTCTTTTAGTACTCATGCGAGAAGCTATCAGGAAACCACTTAAAATTGACAGTAATAAAATAGACAAACATGTCGTCATTTCAATTCAGCTTTCTGAGGGTGTATTGGAGGTGGTGTCTAACCGTAAGCGGATATTCAGCTCCACGACTTATGTTTTTGTTCTTTGGATGGTTGGTACGGCTATGATCTTGTTTGGCGTAGCTACGGCTTTTATGCGCAATCAAGTTCGACCCATCCGTCGGCTTGCAGTGGCAGCTGATGATTTTGGTAAGGGTCGAGATAATCCTCTCTTTAAACCAGAAGGTGCGAGCGAAGTTCGACAGGCGGCCTCGGCTTTTATATCCATGCGAGACCGAATTCAACGCCAAATTAATCAGCGTACTGAGATGTTATCCGGTGTTTCACATGATCTTAGGACACCCCTAACCCGGATGAAGTTGGCTTTAGAAATGAAGTTTGAGCAAAACTCCATCCAAGATCTTAAGGAAGACATAACCGAGATGGAACATATGCTGGAGGCCTATCTTGCATTTGCTCGGGGTGAAGGAGATGAAACACCAAGTTTGGCTAATTTGTCTGCGATATTAAGAGATGTTGTAAACTCAGCACGGCGAAATGGAGCAACAATTGATTTGCACACTGAGGGTAGCATCCAAGTGCCGTTGAGACCCCGTGCCTTTAAGAGATGTGTCGCGAATCTTGTTGAGAATGCGGATCGATATGCTGATCGTGTTTCTTTAAGGGCAGGACAACGCGGTCAGGTAATTGAGATAATAGTCGATGATGATGGGCCTGGTATTCCTGAAAAGTACCGTGAAGATGCTTTCAGGCCCTTCTACAGGTTGGAGAATTCTCGGAATCCTGAAACTGGTGGGGTTGGACTAGGTCTTTCTATTGCTCGTGACATTATTCGGGGCCATGGCGGCGATATTCTTTTAAGTGATTCTCCGACTGGCGGTTTACGTGCTAAACTTACGGTACCACTTTAGAAATTCAAAAAAGTTTATTGCTATTATATGCTTTATATAGTTGTGAGATTAGTACCCTCGTGACTATTTATCTCGGAGAGACCAAGTTTATACATTCAGATATTAATAAACCAGTTTTTTTGGTTTTAAAGTAGAGATGGTCGCGACTTATTAATCAGTTAAGTCGGCTAAAAGATGAAAAAAATATAAATTTAACTTGATAGACCGTGGATGTTAATAGTTGTGTCAAAATCGATCTATATTTCAGTAACTGACCAACTCGTCTTTAAAATTCTCATTAGCGTAACATGCTAAGCATTTTAATGTTGCACCTGGAGAGATTCTTATCGTTTGAACCAGCGAGTGTTAGTCACACTCTTGCCAAGAGTTTCGGCTTTAGCTAGATCGTTGTCTAATTTAGCCATAGTTTTGGCCATGTCGGTACTATTATCTTCTAACCAAATTATAAAGCTACGAATAAATATTGCGCTAAGAACTTTAGTCCTTACACATCCAACCGGCGTACACGTTGGTATCCCTACAATATTTAGGACTATTTTCATACTGTGTATGAGATTATTAAGACCATAGGCGCTTGCTAACGGATCGAATGGAACGGTTTCTTTGTATATTAATTTAAGGGCGCTCTTGTAGCGGTTTAGTGCATCGAAACGAGCCATCAGGATCTCAAATAATTGTTCACGTATTGATCCTACGTTCTCGATATTAGAGAATTCTTCTGTGATCTGTTCATCAAGTTGGCGGTTAAAGGCATCTAATATCGCTAGTTTTGATGAAAAAATTTCCATTAGAACGCTTGATTTTACTTTTGCAGCCTTGGCTATGCTATCCATAGTTATTTCTTGCCACGGCACGGTTACAGCAAGCTTCAGGGTAGCAAATATTATTTTTTTATTAGGGTTTATTTTGCGTGTCATAAGATTTTTTCAACTATTGTTGCAGAATACGAATGTAGCCTCATTCTTCCGATTGCGGAAGAATTTAGATAAATATTTTCATATTTAAAAAATATTATGTATGATGCCGGGAGCAACAGTGAAAGGTTAAATTATGGCCGTGAGAGACCATAAATTATGGAATACAGGAAAATTATTCTCATTTCTTGGAAAAGAAGAAGAACGTGAACTTGCGTTGCTTGCTGGTAACGGCGATCGAGAAGCTACTGACCGTTTGATCACTAGCCACTTCAATTACGTTGTGAAGTTAGCTAAGGGTTACCGTCGTTCTGGAGTGCCAATGTCTGATCTTATTCAAGAAGGCATGGTAGGTCTAGTACAAGCTGTTAAGCGATTTAATCCGGATAAAAGCGTTCGTTTGTCTACGTATGCCATGTGGTGGATACGGGCATCTATGCAAGATCATATCGTTCGTTCCTGGTCATTAGTACGTTTGTCAACAACGTCTGCGCAGAAATCCTTATATTTAAATTTACGGCGTCTGACGGGTGATCTTATCAGTGGTGCCGATGCACTCAGCGACGAAATCGTTGCTCGGTTGGCTGAACGTTTTGAAACAACAGCATCAGATGTTCGAAATTTAGCGCGGCGTATAGCGAGTAAAGATCAGTCTTTAGATGCGCAAATTTCGGAACGTGGTAAAAGTGTCTGGCTTGATGTTTTGGTTTCGGATGAGCCAAACGCAGAGGAGGTTTTAACCGCTAAAGGGGAGAGAATGCAGTTGTACAATATCATAGCTAAAGCCTTATCAAATTTATCTGATCGTGAGCAGTTTATTATCCGCCATAGGTATTTCACGGAAGCTAAGAGAACTTTTGCGTCGATTGGTCAGGAACTTGATTTATCAAAAGATCGGGTTCGACAGCTCGAAGCATGTGCTCTTAAAACTTTGCAAGAACTATTAGGACCAGTCTTGGACCAGAATCAATTATTTATTAAATAATTCGTATGAAATTTAGCCATCTAATGCCTTAGAACGTTTGATGGCCTTATTGACAGCTTTGCTAATTAGTTTTTGCATACCATTCTTACCCATCAGAATAGAGAGCGCAGCCTCTGTGGTGCCGCCTGGGCTTGTAACATTTTCACGTAATATTGATATATTTTCTGAAGATTGCCGAAGAACTTCACCAGAGCCAGCTACGGTTTTAACCGCGAGTTCTGTTGCCAATTTGCGGTCTAGACCAGCCTCCATTCCCGCCAGAAGCATAGTTTCTGTTAATAGAAAAACGTAAGCTGGGCCAGACCCGGAAATAGCTGTAACAGCATCAATTAGGTTTTCGTCATCAAGCCACCGTACTTCTCCGACTGCTGTAAGTAAGGCGATGCAGGTTTCCTGGACTTGTTTTCTTACGGAAATATTTCCACAAGCGACGGTTATACCGCGCCTAACTGCGGCAGGTGTGTTTGGCATGGCGCGGATGATAGCATTATGTTTACCCAACTTCGTCTCAAAATAGGTAATAGATTTACCCGCTGCTATGGAAATAAATGCACTTTTCCCAGAGAAGCATTTATAGGCCGGGATTATTTCATCCATCATTTGTGGTTTAACTGCAAAAAGCACCAAATCGGGTTCGTAATGTAACTCTAGGTCATCTAGTTTATTGTATAGGGTCACTCCATGGCTAAGAAACGTATCTAGATTACTTTTCTGGGGTTCTATTACGCAGATGTTAGGACCTCCTATCTTCTGATCGAGCCAGCCACTTAGGAGCGCACTACCCATTTTTCCACAACCAACTAAAAGTATTTTTGATTTTATCTGTTTGTTCATTAAGCCTCGCCAATAGGCTCTATAATAGAAGCTACGATTGCTTGTTGAGGATCTTTACCACCCCAAATAACATATTGGAATGCAGGATAAAATTTTTCGCAGGCAGTTATTGCATTTTCAAGTAAATCTTCTACTTGCTGTGGCGCAAAGTTATCGACGCCGCGTAACGGAAATGCATGGCGATACATGGGTAAAGCTTCATCTTGCCATATACAGAAATGTCCTAGCCAAAGTTTATCGTTTATCAAAGCTAGTAAATTGTTGACCATCGTAGCTTTTTTGTCTGGAACACGAATATCAAATGCACATGTGAAGTTAATCGCATGGATCTCGTCTGACCAAGCAAAATGAAGAGAATAATCACACCACCGGCCGTTATAAATAGCCGTTATTTCCTCCTCGCACACCCGGTTTAAATGCCATCCTTGGTTACTTACGACTTCCTCAATAATGTCAAGTGGGGGTATTTCTAGCGTGTATTTCTCGTTAATATTGACTTGAGTCATTCCAAGTTTTCTCGCAAAAGTTGACCACACAGGTTCGAAAACAACCTATCCAGTTAAATCAAATTTGACCAGATATAGTACTTTACTCTTTTTAACACACTACAGGTAGCCTGACAGAACCCGTGGCCGTACGCAAGAGGGTCAACCTCAAAGACAAGTATTTTTCTGTGGATAAACGAGAAATGGAGCGTATTTGGACGAAGAACTAGATTTTTTTAGTATTCTTTATCGTTCTATTTTTTTTATCTGTTGTTTTTTTAGGGGATTTTTTCTGAGATTGGGTTTTAAATTTGGTTTCTAGTTCAACGATTCTTAATTTAAGCTTTTCCTGTTCTTCACGTGACTTTGCAGTCATGGCTTGTACAACTTCAAATTCTTCGCGTGTGACAAGGCTCATGGTACCAATAAAAATTTCGACGCGATGTCGGATCAATTGTTCTATTTCGTCTTTCATGCCTGCCACCGTGCCAACAGCACTATTAGCCACTTTAGCGAGGTCGTCAAAGAAGCGGTTACGTGTTTGCATAGCCAATTCCTATCTGAGACTGCGGTTATTATTGATACCCATTCAAACTAATATATAGGCGGATTATTCCGATTTCGCAACTCGCAAGCGTGTTCAGACGTAATATCTACTGTTTAGCGGCTAGTTTCACTCATTACTATAACGAGTACCTAAGATTGCAGCATGATGAAGAGTACTTTTTTGAAGTATTTGTATAGATGTGGACCAATTAAATCTTAGTTAGGCTTCGTAACTTGCGCCCCTGACTCTAGCATCATATAACTCACAAATGATTTTAGTGACAGGAGCGGCTGGATTTATTGGCTCCAACCTCGTTGCTGCATTAGCAGCAAAGGATGGGAGAGAAATCGTAGTTTGTGATCATCTGGGTGATGAAGACAAGTGGCGTAATCTAGCAAAACATGGGGTCGCTGATATAGTCGATCCTGAAGGATTGTTTAATTACCTCGAGAAATACAGTGCTAGTATTGATATGATTTTTCATATGGGTGCAATTTCATCAACGACCGAGACTAATGTAGATCTTATTATTAAAAATAATTTTCTGCTTTCCCTTGATTTATGGAATTGGTGTGCTGTTAATCAAGTTAATTTTATTTACGCCTCTTCCGCTGCGACCTATGGTGAGGGTAGTCAAGGTTTTGATGATGATGGATCGTGTGACGCCTTGGCTAAGCTTTTACCAATGAATGCTTATGGATGGAGCAAACATCTTTTTGACAAACGCGTTGCACGGCTAGTTGTCGATGGTGCAAAAAGACCGCCACAGTGGGCTGGGTTGAAATTTTTTAATGTATATGGGCCTAACGAGTATCATAAGGGCAGTCAGCAAAGTGTTGTTGCGCAAATTTTTAAACAAATCAGAGAGACTGGTGAAGCTAGTTTATTTAAGTCTCATAATTCGAATTATGAGGATGGCGGGCAATTACGTGACTTTATTTGGGTCGGTGATTGTGTTGATGTGATGATATGGCTGTCTGAAAATCCCAGTGTTAGTGGATTGTTTAATTGTGGTACTGGGAGAGCACGTTCATTCAAAGAATTGGCTGAAGCGGTATTTGATTCCCTAGATAAGAAACCAAATATTATATATATTCCCACTCCTGAGAATATTAGAGAAAAATATCAATATTTCACGGAAGCGAATATGGATCGATTGCGTTTGGCAGGCTATACTGGCAAGAGTACGTCACTTGAGAAAGGCGTGAAACAATATGTTTTGGAATATCTTCTAACAACTGATCCCTACTGCTAGTAGTTTTCCAACCTCATAAGATTGTCTGTTCGAACGAAGATACAGTAGCTGCAATTTTATTAGAAACTTAGATTTTTTTCGGAGAGATGATTGGGCATGACGTTAGCTATAGCTTTTCCAAATATTGATCCAGTAATCTTCTCTTATGGGCCAATTACTGTCCGGTGGTATGCTTTGTCATATATTGCCGGCCTTTTGCTAGGTATAAAGTATATTGGTACTTTTATTTCTAAGCCACCACACGCGATGGATAAAAAGGATGCTGATGATCTATTAATATGGTTGACATTGGGCGTAATTCTTGGCGGAAGGTTGGGCTATGTAGGATTTTATAATATAGATTTTTACATCGCTAATCCTATAACGATCTTTAAAGTGTGGGAAGGGGGTATGTCCTTCCATGGTGGATTACTTGGGGTTGCCGGTGCAATAATCTTATATTGCCGGCAGCGACAATTGAAAATACTGGCTGTTGGGGATGCCGTTGCTTGCGCTGCGCCGATTGGTTTGTTTTTTGGTCGGATAGCAAATTTTATCAATGGAGAGTTATTTGGCCGTGTTTCTGATGTACCTTGGTCTATGATTTTCCCCCATGGTGGAGCGTCATCACGGCACCCCAGTCAGCTTTATGAAGCTGGTCTAGAGGGTTTCTTTCTATTTATTATTCTGTTTATTCTATCACGACAGGAGGTATTCAGATTGAGATTAGGATTTCTATCAGGTGTTTTTATGATCGGTTATGCTTGTTCTCGTGGATTTGTTGAGTTTTTTCGCGAACCTGATTCTCATATTGGTTTTTTATATAGCAATTTCACGATGGGTCAGGCTTTATCAGTTCCGCTGTTAATGCTGGGAGTTTACCTCATATCTTCTTCGAAAAAACTAGAAGATTCTTCTTGATGTTATACTATGAGTGAGCTTCTTAACCACATAAAAAGTCGTATTGTTTCGGAGGGGCCTATCTCAGTCTCAGATTATATGGAGGAAGCCTTATTCAATCCAAAATATGGTTATTATATGACTGGTGATCCTTTAGGTAAACAAGGAGATTTTATCACTGCTCCTGAAATAAGCCAAATGTTTGGTGAATTAATTGGTCTTTGGTGCGCAGTTATCTGGGAAGAAATGGGTTCGCCTAAGAAAATTAATTTGATCGAAATGGGCCCTGGTCGGGGAACATTGATGGCGGATGCTTTGCGTGCAATGTCCTCGGTTCCACGTTTGTCAGCTGCAATTAACATTCATATAGTTGAAACTAGTCCAAGTCTTCAAAGGCGTCAGAAACGAAACTTAAAAACTTTAAGTTTTAATATTGAGTGGCATGAAAGTTTTCAGGATGTGCCGGCTGGTCCTCTAATTCTTATCGCCAATGAAATGTTCGATGTCCTTCCGGTTCGGCAATTTGTAAAGTCGACTAGCAGTTGGGTGGAGCGCAAGGTGGGCTGCAATGGTCTAGGTGAGTTAGCGTGGGTATTGGATCAAAGTTGTTTGATATCCGATAATTTAATTCCACCACAATTAATGCGAAGTAAGCTGGGAAGTACATTTGAGTTGGGTAAGATAGCCGTTGACCTTGTATCGAATATTACCCGATCGGTAGTTAAATATGGTGGTGCGGCGCTTATAATCGATTATGGATATTTAAAATCTGGGGTCGGAGATACTCTTCAGGCTGTAAAAAACCATAATTATGCTGATATTTTAAGTGAGCCAGGCAAGTCGGATTTAACGGCACATGTAGATTTCGAGTGTTTAGCTAAAAACGCACGAACTATTGGTGGCGTAGTTTGTGGTCCAGTTACACAGAGAGATTTTTTGAGGAGACTTGGAATTGAAAGTCGAGCTGCTCAACTTAAAAATTCAGCTTCAACACGTCAGAAGTCAGAAGTCTTAACGGGATTAAATCGATTAATTGGCACTGATGAAATGGGGAATCTTTGTAAGGTGATGGCAATCGTCCATCCAGATCATTTGTTTCCTGAGGGTTTTAGTATAAAAAATTAATACGTATTATGGTTGTATGAGATTGATGATTACCATTAAACCATTTGCTTCTTCACCAGGTATTAGACACGGATTTTTTACTCGTGAAGGAGGGGTTAGTAACGGGCTTTATAATTCTCTTAATTGTGGGTTTGGGTCCGGTGATTGTTTTGAGAATGTAAATACTAATCGGGATCTAATATTGTCAAAATTAGATGTTCCAGATGGAAATTTATTAACCTGCAACCAAATTCACTCTGCCAAAGCGTTGACAGTTACAAAACTGTGGGGTGGAGGAAATGCTCCAAAGGCCGATGGGATGGCGACAAATATTCCCGGCATTGTACTGGGTATCCTCACGGCAGATTGCGCTCCTGTTTTATTTGCCGATTTTACGGCAGGTATAATTGGGGCAGCCCATGCTGGATGGCAAGGTGCTTTAAACGGTGTTTTGGAAGCTACGACAGCTGAAATGGTTAAATTAGGTGCGTCTAATAGTCATATTAAGGCCGCGATTGGACCTTGTATTGGGGTAAGTTCTTATGAAATAGGTCCCGAGTTTAGAAAAATTTTTATTGCAAGTAATGAACAAAATAAAATTTTTTTTAAGCCCTCTTTTAAAAAGGGACATCACATGTTTGATTTAGCATTGTATATCGAACACAGATTATTAGACATCGGCGTCTCGGAAATATTTAAGACAAAATATGATACTTGTCGAGATGAGGATCTTTTTTTTTCCTATCGACGCTCGGTAACTCGGAGGCAACAAGATTATGGGCGGGAATTGTCTGCTATTACGTTGGTTTCTTAAATTTGGTTAAGAAGAAAATTTATGCCTTATATTGTAATTTTAATCTTTTTCTGTCTGGTTAGCATGTTGGTGACTTGCATTGCCTAAAATCATAACGACTATAGTTCTTTTTGGACTTACTTCATTACTTGTTGCTTGCGGTGATTTGCCTAAACCTTTTGCCCAATCTTCAGTTCTAAACAAAAATCCATTAATTACACTAGCCGGTGGTGGTGCAATTAAGGTGGAGGTTGATCCTGCTTTACCAAAATCTTTGTCCGAGGTTTTAAGCGAAAGTATGATAGAATCGCTTTGGAAAGAGAATGTTCCTGCCAGCGCGGCAATGGGGTTTAGCCCAAGATACTTGCTTCGGGGTGAGTTGAAGATTTTGAATTCTTCCCTGTTTGAGGCTGAAAAGGTTGAACTCATATGGACCTTATCTGAAGTGAATAAGCAGAAAAACAATAAATTTATATATAAACTCTCGGGGGATAGACCCGGCTGGTTATTACT
>LWDU01032125.1_pt1 | contig 15384 bp, 12 predicted proteins | sample 727161 | NCBI WGS metagenome assembly LWDU01 (sample SAMN04566230, study PRJNA314399) | hydrothermal vent metagenome | isolation source: deep sea hydrothermal plume seawater | place: Mexico: Gulf of California, Guaymas Basin | collected 2004-07-11 | reverse complement strand
CCACGATGTGCTGGTAGACAATGCATGAATTTCCAATTCTCATCCATGTGACTTACTAATTCCTCATTGATTTGGAATCCATCAAAATCACTTGCTTTACCTTTCATATCCTCTTCACCCATTGAAATAAATACATCAGAATATACTACATGAGCATCTGTTACTGCCTCAACTGGGTCATTTGTTTCAACTACCTTGCTTCCGTTCTTTTCTGCTAAATCTTTTGTCCTTTGAACTACATCTTCATCAGGCTCGTAACCTTTTGGCACTGCATAATGGATATCTATTCCAAGCATTGCACATGCTAACATCAAATCGTGCAACACATTATTTCCATCACCAACCCAGCAAACTTTCAAATCTTCAGTATCATCAAAGTTCTCAATTATTGTCATTAAATCAGCAGCGGCTTGACAAGGATGGTGCTTATCAGAAAGTGCATTGATTACCGGTACATCTGAATTTTTTGCTAATTCAGCAACATCTGCATGTGCAAAGCAACGATAGGTGATTCCTCCAAGGAATCGTGAAAGAACATTGGCTGTATCTGCAATCGTTTCCGACTTACCCAACTGAATATCATTTTTCAAAAGAGTTAACGGATAGCCACCTAAGCGATTAATTCCGACCTCAAATGAGACTCTTGTTCTTGTACTAGGCTTCTCGTAAATTGAGCCGATAGCCAATGTGTCAAGCGGGAAGAAATTATGTGCCACATCATCTTCATTTTTCCATGCACGTTTGAATTCAATTGCCCAACGAATAATTTTTTCAAAGTCATCTGCCACATCATCAATGGCCAATAAATGTTCTACCATGTCATATATGCAGCAAAGGAGGGCTTCTAAGTGTTATCAATTGATATATCGCTACGATAAGTACCATAACCTCTATAGAAGAGTTAACTAATCAATATTTGATTATTTCTTTCAGTTTCTTTCATCACCGATATCTGCAGCAAATCCATCACGGGCATCGCTCATTCCACCAAATAAGGCCTGAGCAAAAGTCAGCACATCTGCCAGACCATCCTCAAGTTCGGAAGAAAGAGGGGTAAGGCCAGGCAATAGTGAAAATTGTTGCATCATTCTCAATTGATTGATAGCAAATTCAGTTCTTTGTCCACCAGCTTCATCGTATAGCGCTATCTCTAAAATTTCAAGTCTTTCCGACCATTCTAGAATCTTTGCCAATTCTTCCTCGTCTAATAGGTCAGATTTAGATAAGAAATTCTTTGTTGGAATGCCCAAACGGAATTCCACAATACTAGAGAGGAGCATTTGTGAAACAAATCCTGAAATATATTATTGCGGCTTGGTCTCTTCCCAACACCTCAACCATATGACTACTGGCCTCTCTAAATGCAAATAGTTCCACTTGACCTGGTGTATCTATTATCATTAATTCACCTGTCATTGAATGCAAGTTTGCTGCAACATCATCTGCCTGTGCAGCCAGTAAATCTGCGGCTAAGATTTGAGCACCATTTGGACCCAAGTCATATTCGTTCATCACTTCGCTTAAGGAGATAATATCTCGAACATCAAATTCTGCATCATAATGTAGTCTTTCAGCACCAGGATCTAGATTTACAGCGATTGTATCTATTTCTTGAAAACGCGACCAGCGTTGAAATGCAGTCACTAGTGAGGACTTGCCTGCACCAGCTGTTCCTACCACGAAAAGTACTGGAGGTGTTCCGCTATCTAGACCGACCATGTGTGCGCCTCTCGCCAACCCTACATCAACCTCTCGCAATTAATTCTTTTAATCAAAATTCAGACAAAAAGAAAAATATTTGCAAAACTATTGGGGATAATGGTTATGTGCTATTAGACGATGGAAGGTTTGCCGCTTCGGCGGATATATTGGAGGAAATGAAAATGAGCGACGAAAACCCACCTATGCCTGAGATGCCACCTATGCCACCTGCCCCTCCGATGGATGCACCTCCTGCGCCACCTGGTATGCCGGAAATGCCGCCTATGCCGGAAATGCCGCCTATGCCGGAAATGCCACCTGCTCCTCCAATGGATGCCCCTCCTGCGCCACCTGGTATGCCGGAAATGCCTCCTGCTCCTCCAATGGATGCCCCTCCTGCGCCACCTGGTATGCCGGAAATGCCACCTGCTCCTCCAATGGATGCACCTCCTGCGCCACCTGGTATGCCGGAAATGCCACCTATGCCAGAGATGCCACCTGCGCCTCCAATGGATGCACCTCCTGCGCCACCGGGTATGCCGGAAATGCCACCTATGCCAGAGATGCCACCTGCTCCTCCAATGGATGCCCCTCCTGCGCCACCTGGTATGCCGGAAATGCCTCCTATGCCAGAGATGCCACCTGCGCCTCCAATGGATGCAGCTCCTGAGATGCCGCCTATGCCAGAAATGCCTCCTATGGATGCACCTCCTGCTCCACCGGGCATGCCGGAAATGCCGCCAATGCCTGATGAAGAGCCTGCTGAAGCAGAAAATTTCGATGCATTGCTAACTTCACCTGCTCCGCCAGAAATGCCGCCAATGCCTGATGCACCTGCGGATTTACTAGCACCTGCTCCACCTGCTGACTTACTAGCACCTGCTCCACCTGCTGACTTACTAGCACCTGCCCCACCTGAAGAAACGATTAGTGTCGGAGGCGAATTAGCAGGAGCAACTATTCGTTCTAGTGCTGAAGTAGACGAAGTACTTGGTGACAAACTTGTAGGTACAATTCACGAAATAGAAAAGTCAACACTTACTGCTGATGGTGAAATAGTTAAACAAACTGTAAAGGGAACTCTTACGGTTACTAATCCATCTAAGGATGATAGAATTTACGACATTGACGTAATATTGGACAGTGCAGAAGCGACTGACATCGGTGGAGACCAAGTTTCCGTTGATGAATTAGAAGCTGGAAAAGAATACAGTATGAAATACAAAGTTAATGGAAAGCGTATGCTCATTTTACGAGAGCGTTTAGACACACATCCTGCAAGAACAGAAAAGCGAACATTATCTGTTGCTACTGGAGAAGAAGGAGGGCCTATAGCCCTTGAATTAGAAGTCGAAAATGTTTCCACTGTTTCATTAAGAGATGTACAAGTAACCAGACCATTACCAAAGGAGATTTCGTTTTCAAATTCTGCTGAAGCCAGCATTGAGGATAACGTGATTTCATGGGATGTTGGAGTTCTTGCTCCTGGCGAAAAGAAATCGCTAAGCATTGAAGGACTAATTGTTGTCACAAGTACAAAAATAATCAAGGCTGGTTCTGCTTCTGCAACTTACGGTGCAGATTCAACCCTATCTTGCTTGGCATTCAAGGAATTAGACGCTTTCTGTAGAGGATTTACATATATGCGAGTTCGTGAAGATGAGAGGCCAGATAATTGGCTCTGTAAGGCAATATTTGAGAACAGATCTTCCTTTGCAGTCGATTTGGTAAAACTACAAGTTAGAATGAAGGGTAGTGATGATTTATTATTCGACATCTCAGATGTACCTGACGATGTTGCGCCAAATGGAAAGTGGGAATCGGAAGAGCGTGCAGTTATGGCACAATCTGAACCTGATTTCACCTATGACTTATCGTACACAATTTTACCACGTGCCACAAGTACTACAGAAGGTTCCATTAAATTAGAAGAGAAGAAATTCGAGGTCTTGGAAGCGAATATTGAGAAGACTTACTCAACGTCAGGACTTCGTTCTTATAGAAGCCAGAATATCAGTTCATGTTTGAAATTGACTAATACTGGTTCATCGGACATCAATTTACTACGCGTAACAGAAGACGTACCAGGACTATTCTCAGCACCTGATGTTTCAGCACTTAGAATAAAAGTGAACGGAAAGGAAATGGATGATGACCAGTACAAAGCTGAAGTTTCTGCGGGAATTACTTTGGAGAAGGAGCACCGTTCACCAGATGGCGATGGTCACACATTGACAATGACAATTGGAACGAATGCACCTGTAGGCCTAGTGCCTGGCAAGAGTATCACCATAGAATATGATTTGAATGCTCCAGACCCAACTCCTCAAAACACTCGAGTTGACGCTCCTGCGAGAATAGAATTTGGTTCTGAAGTACATGGACCAGTTTGCACACGTGATGTTGCACAACCGCCGAGCATCAAGGTAATTCACCACCGTAGAAATTTCGCTGCTGGAAAGCAAGCGATACCTCTTGGAGGCAATGGAAGATACGAAGTTCTAATTCTGTTTGAGAATAATGGAGATACTGCTCTGCAAGATGTGTATATCAATGATGTACTACCTAGCAACTTCGAAATAAAGGACTGGCATGTTAGAGGCGCTGGAGGAAAGAAGAGAGATGATGTTGAAATGTCCACTGATTCACAAGATGATGGAGCTCACATCACTTGGCATATACCAGTTGTTGGAAAGGGTGAGAGATTAGATGTTTCATTCGAAATTCTTGGAAAGGGTGAAATCGATGCTGAAGCACTAAACAGATTCCATGGCGCTCATTTCGGCGATGAAGTTGAAACTGAAGATGTTGCTGAAGTTGAACAACCTGAGGAAGAAGTTGCGGAAGAAGCCGCTGATGATTATCCAGATATGAATTGGAGAGAGGATGTTCTCCTTCGCGTTATGAAATCACATGGAATAGAAGATCGTGCTGGTTTCCTATCCCATGCAATGGCATTTGATTCTGATGATAATGGCTACCTAAAGAAGGCCGAGTTAGAAAATGCAGCAATTGCATGGAACTCTGAAGAAGAGGCAGCTGAGGAAGAAGCAACTGAGGAAGCCGCCGAAGAAGCAGCCCCTGAAGAAGAGGTAGTTGAGGAAGTCGCCGAAGAAGCAGCCCCTGAAGAAGAGGTAGTTGAGGAAGCCGCCGAAGAAGCAGCCCCTGAAGAAGAGGTAGTTGAAGAAGTCGATGAATCAAGCGAAGGTGGCAATAAATCATGTGCTATTTGCTCTACTGAGAATGAGGCCGATTCAGCAACATGCACTGCATGTGGATTTACATTCTAAGTAAATATCCAGCATTCTTGAATTAGAAATGACCCTTGAGTGAGTTCTCTATAGATTTTAAAGTGGTAATTGCCACAGAGGCCACTCAGTATTATTTGATGATGAACTTACCATTACTATCACTTGGCGACCAATTGAAGATAATACATCTGTCAGTGGTCGAGAAGTACTTGGAGGAATCACTCCATCTCTAAGATCTACAACTAACCAAGCATTCGGATATTGTTCGCACCATGCATCCAATTCTGCCTCAATACCTTGTGGTGGAACTCCTTGGCGAACACTTGCGATGAATTCCCAACCTTGTTTACAACGTCTTTCAGAATCGGTCCAAATAAATATTTTAGGATTGGTTGAAAGTTTATCAAGTTGCTCAATCAATTCTGTTTCTGTTGCACAGACCGGCTGATTTGGCATTGGCATTGGAAGAGAATTATGCCACAATTCATCCACATGCATTGGTTCAGTTCGGCGCATTCTATTCCCTCGTGTCAATACCTCTAACTCCACCCATAAAAGCCCTATCACCTCGCGTATTAGCGAATAGTTGGCTTATGTCAATTGCCCGAATATTTCTCAATTTATGCCATAAGCAATGCTAACCTTCATGCCCCTTATGCTACGCCCTTCAATTATGTCAGGTAATTCTGGGCCTCCACCACCTTCTCCTCCAGGTGGATCAATGGGTATGATGTTAATCATTATGATTCTAATGACTATGTTGATATTAAATCCTGGAATTAGAAATTCATTAGGAGATATTGCTGACCCAATTCTTTCTCCAATACTACCTGAACAATCATACTTCGTGTTAACTGTACTAATCCTCGGTACATTTTCCATGACAATAAATACTGTACTTCGTAATTTCTTCATGGACCCAATGGCTCAAGCCCATATCGGACACCGACAAGGTCAAGTTCGAAAAATGATGAATGATGCTAGAATGTCCCGTGACCCAATCTTACAAGAGAAGTCAACTATTCTGCAACAGCAAATGATGCCTGAGCAAATGAAAATACAGATGGGTGCTATGAAACCGATGATGTTTACAATGGTTTTCATTATTGGTATTTTTGCTTGGTTAACCTCTTCGGTAGAACAATTTAGAGTTGATTATGTTTCATTGCCTTGGACACCCGAATGGAATTTATTGGGCGATAAATTTCTATTCTTCCCTGCATGGATTTGCACATATATTTGCATGAGTGCTCCTTTTGGAAGAATTGTGGACCGCCATATCAAATTGTTTAGATATAGAAACCATCCACTAATTTCTGCTGGAGAGATGATAAAAGAGCCACTATTGCACTTGGTTGCGGTTAAGCCTAGTGAAAAATCTGAACAGGCAAAAAGAAGACAACGTTCACAGCGCAAGAGTGGACCAAAAAAGCAAGCAAATATTAAATCTGCTTCGGCAAAGAATCAAGGGGATAAATCTTCCGAATATAGTAGCAAAAAAATGGAATGCCCAGATTGTGGAAGCACTGCTTTCACAAATGATGGTCCAAGAACAAAAAGATGTAATGTCTGCCTAACTGAGTGGGTGTGAGTAATGGTCAAAATTACCGTATCTGGGCATCCAGGAAGCGGTACAAGCACCCTAGTTAACAAACTGGTGCAATCCAATAGTTGGACCTCATTAAACGGAGGCGATGTTTTTCGCTCAGAAGCAAAGAATCGTGGAATGTCACTTGCAGATTTTGGCGAATTGTGTAAAAGTGACTTGCAAGTGGACAAAGAATTGGACAATTTACTGAAGGAAAAAATGTCTGGTGATAATTCTATTGACATTGTAGAATCGAGATTGGCAGGTTGGTGGGCATACCTATTGGATATTGATTGTGTTAGACTTTGGATTGATGTCAGCGATGAAGAAAGAGCTCAAAGAGTGGTTGCTAGAGAGGGTGGAACGGTCTCTCAAGCGCTAGAGGCAAATGCCAAACGTTCTGCTATAGATGCTGCCCGTTTTTCACAACTTTACGATATTCTACCTCAAGACCTAGAGGCATACACCCATGTAGTGGATGCAGGTGAGATGAGCATTGACGAAGTGTTTTCTGCCGTCACTGTTATTTTGGAGGACTTTAATTGAATAGAATAATACTCGATTCCGAAGCAAAAACCGACGCTGATATCGGAAAAATCCCTGACATGCGTTCGGTTGAGGAAAGGCTCAATTCTGGCTTTATTCTTCTTGACAAACCTGCAGGCCCTTCCTCGCACCAAGTTGCTTCTTGGGCAAGAGATTTGTTTGAATTAGAGCGCTTAGGCCATGGTGGAACATTGGATCCATTTGCAACAGGTGTTTTGCCATTGATGGCTGGAAAATCTATGAAACTTACCAAGAAAATATTGACCCACAATAAGACATACATCTGTGTATTCCGCTTTGCATCAGAACCAGATGCTGACACCTTGGATGAAGTAATAACAAAAATGACTGGAAGAATATTCAATGTCCCTCCTGAAATTTCTGCAGTAAAGATACAGGTGCGAAGTCGTCGTATCTTCAAATTTGAAAAATTGGATTCCAAGAATAGCCAGATGGTTGCAAGAATTGAGTGTGAGGCTGGTACTTACATTCGAACAATGGCTCGTGACATGGGGCTATTATTGGGTATGAAAGTAGAATTAAAGGAATTAAGAAGAGAAACTTCAGGCGTTTTTACTCTAGATGATTGTGTAACTTTGCAACAACTGGCCGATGCATATTGGCTGTGGAAGGAGTTAGACCAACCTGAAGCATTGCTAAGAATAATTCACCCAATAGAAAAATTACTTCTCGATTATCCTAGTGCAACAGTAAAAGATAGTGCTGCTGCTGCAATCTCACACGGTGCGCCATTATTGCGCCCAGGAATAGTTAGCATTGATTCCTCCATTAGCGAAGGCAGAGATATTGTCATCAACACAATGAAGGGTGAAACTGTTGGCCTAGTCAAATTGAATGTTGCAAGTGATTCTGTAAAGGAAATGGAAAGCGGAGAAATAGCAAGACCTAATATGGTACTTCTAGACCAAGATTTGTATCCAAGACGTTGGAAAAAATCTGAGTGAACATACACTTATTAGTTATCCAAAAATGGATAAATAATCAATCGATGTAGATTCAAGCTTCAAAATATTCTTCATAAATATATTCATCTGTTTCAATACGAACTTTTAGTTCAGACATTATGGTTCACAACCTACTTTGTCACCTATGGTGAACGGCCCCCCAGCCTCAAAGCAAATTGGTCTGACACGGTCTGCCTATCAAGTTTGAGGGTGATTATTGCGTTATACGACAAATGCTAGTTGAAATCAATAGTATTTCTAATAATCACAATTTACTCTATTTTTCTTATTTTTGAAGGTGAAAATAGCGCAAATAATCCAATTATTGCAATTAGTGATGCAATCGTTAGAGTCGTCATTGCCGTTGAGGAAAGTTCCAAACCACTACTTACAGGCTGTTCTTTTATCGCAGCGTCAATAGTAACAACAACTTCTGCTTCGTTATTACTTTCATCCACTTCATCAATCTCCAATCCTCTATCGACTACAGCCGTTATTACTACTACTCCATCTCCTTCAGGAACAATCCAATCACAGGTAACAACACCTAATTCACCCGGTTGAAGGAATGAGATTGGTTGGGGAATTGATATTAAAATATTATCAGCATCACATCGGACGGAAATCAAATTGGCATTTGTACGTCCATTATTTCTCACATATACTCGGATACCGATGTGATCTCCTTCTCTAATAATGTCATCACCAATATCAATTGATTCAATCGTTAAATCAGGTAGTGCCAATACTTCCAAATCAAGCACTCTCTCTGAACAGGAATTTGTGTCACAAACAGAAATTAGAACTGAGTGATAGCCAGGATTTGGCGCAGTAATTTCAATCAGGCCTAGTTCTAAGTTGATTATTGCCCAACTGCGATTTGAAAAGGCAGTCAATGATGAAGAATCAATATCATAGTACAAAAATTCAACTTCGGTCAAGTAGTCATGTTCTACCGGTACCAAAGAAGGGAATTCGTTAACCACTGGTGCATCATCAACCGATTCCACAATTACCGTGAAAGTTTCACTCCAAATATTCCCTGCTGAATCACTAACGGTAGTAGTAACAACCGCCTGACCTGATTGTTCAGTTACCAGTGATAACCTGATATCTCCGTTGGTAATATCAACTGTAATAATATCAGGATTTGTGTTTACAAGGGAAATTTGTAAATCATCCAATGAGGTTCTATCATCAGTGCAACGATTTGTAAATGGCAAAATAATTCCACTTCCATCTTCGATCAATGTTTGGTCTCCCACAGCAATACAAACTGGGTCTTCATCCCACTCTAACTCGTATCCACCAGTAATATCAACCGAACTAATTTCAACAATTGTTGTGCTTTTGTCGCCATCTGAATCCCAATTAAACCAAGACTTAATTTCAACATCAATCGATGTTTGTCCTGCTGATAAATACTTGCCAATAGGGAAGCTTAACGAAAACGTACCCAGTGCTATTGCTTCATTAGAAATAACTTCACCTCCAACATATATCATCCATCTTGTATATTGAGTGTTAAATCCATCTACATCGCCAATAATCTGCCCTGTAATGCTAATTCTGGGGTCATTGATATCAATTGATACAGAAGTAATACACGCTGTTATCGTGCTCAACTTTACTTTGATGAAGGCAATATCCGGAAGTAAAATATTTTCATTAATCACTGTGAAATTTGTGAAAACAGTTCCATCGCTAGAAGATGCATATTCAAGAACAACATCGTTCAATGATTCATTTGCCAACTGATAATGAATACGACCGATTCTCTGAGAAGGTGGTGTTTCAAAAGACTCGCTTGTCCAACTTCCACTTGTTCCCTCAATACTCGTCTCTAATCCACAAGAAGAATATGCAATGTTTTCAAATGTGCCCGTTGTCAAATCAATGGAACTAATAGGCACCTCAAGGCCGGAAAATGTTGAACTCGCTTTACCCACTTCTCCACCATACCAAGGTGAACGGTATTCTATTCTCAAACCAACAGCATCAACATTCAATTGGCTATCATCAGTAGTTCCAACTGAAACATAATCCAATGTGACGACTAGTGATGATAAATTTGACCAACTATTATTTTCTCCATCTCCAAGTTCATATGTCCAAGCGGTATTATTCATGTAATCCAAATTACCTGTAGTGTGAGCGAATGTTTTGATAAGATCATATTGACCAGAATATTCCGTGGAGATTCTGACTGAATCTTGGTAGAGAGCAGCTGGAATCTGAATATTTAGCAATAATTCAACATTCAATAATTCATATTGTTCATATGAAGTAAAATCAAATCCGCTAACAGATATTTCTGGCCCTTTGCTCCACGTATATGCCATGTCTGGAGCAAATCTCGACGCATTGGAATCTGTTTGAGAAGTTTGCGCCCAGAATGTGTATTGCTCTGTATTCAGTGGGCGTTGGTGAATAAAGGACAACTTATTTTCTGCGACCATTGTTTCAGTATAAGTTGCTGGATTATTTGAATATGTAAGGGTATCATCTACTGACCATTGAGTTGAATCTGAAAAATCTCCCATAGGAAACAAATCCACAGAATGAGCATCATGGATTGTTCTTGCTGCAACGCCATTAAACGGTGCTATTAGCAATAATCCTAGAACGACCAAGACCAGAGCGGCTGGATTTAGACCACTTCGCATGAAATAGCCAGAATAGACAACACACTTGAGCATAGGGGTTGACCGATTCACTGCAAGCCAAAAACAGATTGACGATTTGAGGGGGGATTATTGAAATACCACGCGCTTGACGGCAGGCTACCTCTTGGCTGTGGTGGTGTAGGGGTTAGCACGGCAGATTGTGGTTCTGCCAGCCCGAGTTCAATTCTCGGCCACGGCCCCTGTAATATCAAATAGTGTAAACTATAGCATTTTCAACGCCTTCACAAATCTGAAGGTTTGATATGGTGGCCCATTCTTTGTCCTTTTGTTTGTAAATAATCACGGTTGTGTTCCCCAACCCCGACAATCAATGGAACCATTTCAGCCACATTGATGTGATGGGAGCGAAGTTGCTCAACCTTGTTTGGATTATTTGTTAGCAAACTTACTTCATGAATCTCCAAAGCAGAAAGCATACTTGATGCAATTGAATTCAAATTAGCATCCAAAGTATCAGCGCCCTTATCTTGTAAATGATAGGCTTGAATTTTTGCATGCAGACCGATTCCTCGCCCTTCTTGTCTAAGATATAGTAAACAGCCCCACCCACGGTCAGATATCGCTTGCAATGCAGCTTGTAATTGTGGACCACAATCACAACGACGGCTAGCAAATGCATCTCCTGTCAAGCATTCGGAATGGACTCTAATCAATACAGGGTCAGGCCCTTGCATATCCCCAAGTGTTAGTGCAACATGGTCTAGACCTGTGCTTTCTTCATGGAATACTCTAATCATAAACTCCCCATATTCAGTAGGCAATTTTGCCTCACTTGGAACCTCACTACTCTCGATGAGGATTATGCCTCCATCATCATCTCTAACATTCATTGTTTCACCTCAATGACAAAGTTATACTCTCCAGCATTCTTTTCTATAGATAATAAATTGTGTTCCATTCGCAATAAAAGAAGTGGTATATCGTGATATGTTTCTGGATCGTCTGACAATACTTCCAATATATCACCACTCTTCATATTTTGTAATGCTTTTTTTAATTCTGCAACAGGAATAGGGCACTGAAAACCTATCACATTAAGTCTGTGAGTAGGTTCATTTTGCACATCTGCGCTAACCTGTGAGACTTCCACCACATAACTGCGATATCGCTTCATGCTTTCAACGCATCCATTGAGTGAGATTACAATAATAATAAAGTAATCTAACGATTACTCAAACCTCACTTTGATGTGTGATGAATGTTTGACTAAATTTATGGGAAGCACGGCGACTCCACTCAATTGGGATTAGTCTATGGCAAAATACCAATTGCACTATTATTCGTTGAGGCTTTTTACTGGTTCTTAACTATGCCAACAGATACTCTAGGGCCAATTCAAGTAAGCGAAGCATGGTTGTGGAATGAAATTGGAAATGCGCTATATGGTGCAGGTTCACACACATTATCCACAAATAATGGATGGCTAACTAGAATCGAATTTCACCATGTTAGTTTCCCAGGGGCAATGAATACTGTTTCACTCTATGTATCCGATGAATGTGCTGGAGTTCATGAAATGATTTTCATTTCTACGTTAGTGGCGATGACCGATGGCGTTTCTCAAAAATTAAAAATAAAAACAATCGCTGTAATGTGTACTTTAGTATACATTCTAAATTTAACACGATTAATCTTATTTTATCCGATTGCATTGGAAGATTGTTTAGCCAACCCCGACCAAGCATCTTGCCTATATGGAATGTGGACTTTCCATACTGCCGTCTATGAATGGGGCTTTTTGTTAGTTCTAATCGCAATGTGGGTACTATGGTTTTGGAAGGTAGGCGGTCCATCAAGAGCTATGGACAAGAGTCTGGCTGGCAAGGATAGTTGGAGAATTATTACAAGAAAGAATTGGAACTCAAAACACTTTGTTGCAATTGCTTTGGTAGTATTATTCATTATTTCTGCAGCATACAATGTTACTTCAAATGAAGAAGCAATGAAGGCAAAGGAAACATTGGACGACTGTGAATTGTGGAATTCGGTTAGCGCACAATGTGCTAATGCAAGTAATAGATGGGATGATGCAATTGGTTATGCTTGGTCACTCAGCGCTCTTGCATTGGTTGTCGCTGCCATGACTACATTCACAATTGAAAAACCAAATAGTGACGGCAAATGGCCATCGGAAGTAGAACGAATCGCTAAAGAAGAAGAACGCTTAGAATTGCTCAAGGAACAAGAATTAGAATCTGCTGTACTCGAAAAAGAAAAGAAGAAGGCGCTCAAGAAATCTGGTTCTTGGAAAAAACGTAGCAATTCCGGTAGCGAAGAAGAATAATTTTGTTAAGATTAGATAATCTCTACTAAGCCGGTGTTTATTTTATTAGATGGGTTCATTACCACTATATGGGAATGACAATGGAATCAGGTGACAAATCCTCTCCAGAGCAACAAAAGCCCTTTTGGGATTCTGCTCAAGCACCACAAAGTGCAGCATCTCCACAGCCAGAAGTACAATCAGTTTCCCCACCTCAAGCGCAAATGGTTGGTAATCTCGGACAACAGCAATCCACTCACTTTTCTGCGACAGTCAATAATCCTGCTCAGAGTGCCTACATTAGTTCTGCCTCTTCAATAACTACTGGATATGATATGACTGAAAAAAAGAAGGGTATGAATTGGGGCCAATTCGCAATTGGTTTTTTTGCACCCATTGTCATCATGATGTTATTGTCGTTTATTTCTGATGTATAAAATAGAGAGGATTACAATGTTTTCTGAGAATGGTACATTCACACATACATTTGATGGAGAAGTTACTGAGAATGGTAGATTTGTAGTCAACTGGTGCAATTCAATGGATTGGAACGAAGGATATGACTATAATTGTGATTGGAAACCTGCAAGTGGTGATGATAGAAATATTGTTGAAAGATATAATGATGATTGGGAAAACGAAGCAGTGGTAGGGGAATATACTCAACATAACCAAACCATTTGGATTAGCACGGACTCGCATAATAGCAATGATCTGAAATTTGAGTTCGAATTTTATGATAGAGCACTTGAAGAAGAATTATATGATTCAGATGGAGGTGGAGGTGGAGGCGATATGGTCGATACCTTCTTTTGTTTGATGCCACTAATCGGAATTGGTGCAATCGTTATTTCTTTTGCAAGAGGAAACAAATCATTAGGATATGGATTGATTGCTTCAGTATCAATTCCAATTATTTTAGGTGGATTAATGCTCACGCTATTAGTGATGTTTGGATTTTAATCCAAACTAATCTGAGTTTGTTTTATTATATGATCTACTTACCACCGTATGGGAATAATTATGCAATCCGGCGATATTTCTCCTTCAGAACAACAGAGCCCCTTTTGGGAATCTGGCCAAGCACCACAAAGTGCAGCCTCTCCACAATCTGAAGCGCAATCAGTTTCTCCACCACAGGCGCAAGTGGTTGACAATGTCGCACAACAGCAATCTACACAATTTTCTGCAACTGTGAATGTTCCTGCTCAATACGTAGTAACTTCCGGATATGATATGTCTGGAAAAAAGGAAGGTATGAAGTGGGGTCAATTTGCAAAGGGTTTCTTTACACCGTATGCTACCATGATGTTATTGACAATTTTTTCGGGTGTTGAATTCACTGATTCCTTTTTGTGCTTGATGTTACTAATCGGAATTGTTGCAATCGTTATTTCTTTTGCTAGGGGAAATAAGTCATACGGCTATGGACTGCTTATTTCAGTATCAATTCCAGTACTATGGATTGTGTTCATATATGGATTCTTAATACTGCTGATGTTTGGAGTTGCCTAAGCGAATCAAACAATAGATGCTGAAACTATTTGTCCAGCCATCTCTCTCTTTTCCAGAGCCTTGATAGCAAGACCAACTTTGCTTGTGTGAATACTAATCAGTGTTTTTTGTTGCTCAAAGGAAACATCGCCAATTTCTAATTCCTTACAATTTAATGCTTTGATAAACCAATTTGAAATAGTTCTTGAAGAACCTGCAACACTTTGAGGAATATCCAAAGACAATGTTACGAATCCAAACACATTTGCAGTCTCACCATAATCATCTTGCTTTTTGACAGGATCTCTGTCCATACCTTCAGGAAGTTCAGGTGCTTCTGACTCAATAATATTAAGCCCGTATGTAGCGATAATTTTGTTCAGTTGTGCTGAATCATCTCTTGAAACAAGACTCCATGCTTCTCCCTTTCTTCCGATTCTACCTGTTCTACCAATCCTATGGATAAATGAATCCGTATCATTAGGAATATCATAATTGATAACCATTGTAATGCCGTCAACATCTATTCCACGTGATGCAACATCTGTTGCGATGATTGTATTGTACTGACCTTCTTTGAATTTACCCAATACCTTCTCCCTTTGGTTTTGGTTCAAGTCACCATGTAATCCAGCAACATCAAATCCATGTTTGGAAAGTCGTTGAACAGCCAAATCGACCATCCTTTTTGTATTACAAAAAATAATTGTTTGACCATCATCCCCTGTTTGAGCAAGAAGACGTCCTGTAACCCACAACTTATTGGCACGACCAATTTGAACCATATACATGTCAATAGGAGGAATGTCTAATTCCTCAACATTGGTTAGAACAAACTCTGGTTCATTCATGAACTCATTAGCAGCATCAATAATTTCCTGCGGAAATG
>LWDU01041847.1_pt1 | contig 15386 bp, 17 predicted proteins | sample 727161 | NCBI WGS metagenome assembly LWDU01 (sample SAMN04566230, study PRJNA314399) | hydrothermal vent metagenome | isolation source: deep sea hydrothermal plume seawater | place: Mexico: Gulf of California, Guaymas Basin | collected 2004-07-11 | reverse complement strand
TACGGTCCAAGAAGCCACTAAAATATACATAGAATAATACGGCAGCAGTTGACTGCCAAACCCAAAGAAAACGGCTAAAGCCAAGGTCATCACAATCACCTTAACCTTAAAAGTTTTAAGGTATTCAACATTGCTAGTCATGACAATTGCACTGGCGACAATATGCGGAATACCAAATAAGATATTAAAAAAGACAAAATGATTAGGGCTGGTCGGCAACGCCTCTTTCAAGGACTCGCCCCAGAACTGACTATCAACTAACTGCAAAAGTAAACAAATAGGAATAATGGCATAAACACCCAATAACCAGCGAAATGAAATCGCTAACGGCTTTTTCGGAAGATGATCTTCTGGAACTTGTTGCAGTACTTCTGTCGTCATTATAAAACCTAATTACTCTGAAATTTGTATTTTACTAAAGGGAAAAGTACACTGGATCACATACCTCAATCAAGTGCTATTTTAAAATATAGAGAATTAATGACACGCTAGCCATGGCCTTTACCTTACATTCCCAATTAGCCCAAGACACCATCTCGCTTGGCCGTTTTAAACTTTGTCACGTTCGCCTAATGAACGAACGTCATTACCCCTGGTTTATTCTGATTCCGGAAGGTGACAATCTTCAGGAAATCCATCAACTTAATTCTAACGATCGACTGCAATTCATCCACGAATCTTGCTATTTAGCAGAACACCTTCAACAACACTTTAAAGCAGATAAATTAAATATCGCCGCTATTGGCAATAAAGTGCCTCAACTACACATCCACCATGTCGTGCGTTTCGAAACGGATCGCGCATGGCCTAATCCTGTTTGGGGACAATTTAAACCTGAACCGTATAGTGAATCAGCGCTCACCTCTATTCTTAATTTCACGCAATCATTAATCACAGCCTATAAGCCATGACCTACCAGCAACCCATGGGGCCTGTCATGATTGACCTTGTCGGTCAATCCATTTTAGACCACGAAAAGGAAAAAATACGCCACCCCAATACTGGCGGCATTATTTTATTTCAACGTAATTTTCAAGATGTAAAACAAGTTACCCAATTATGCCATGACATTCGTAGCATCCGAAAAGACAACATCCTCATTGGTGTCGACCAAGAAGGGGGCCGCGTTCAACGATTTCAAGAAGGCTTTACCCGACTACCGCCTGCCAATACTTACCAATCCTTCGGGAAAGAAGCCGAATCATTAGCAACCACAGCCGGCTGGTTAATGGCCACTGAACTCTTACAGTGCCAAGTCGATTTCAGTTTTGCACCCGTTCTAGATGTTGACAGCGGTGTTAGCGAGATTATAGGAAATCGTTCCTTCTCTCAAGACCCCAGTCAAGCAACCCAACTCGCCACTGCATTCCGGAATGGAATGAGACGTGCGGGCATGGCCGCTGTCGGAAAACATTTCCCGGGTCACGGCGCCATTGCCGCGGACTCCCACCTGGAATTACCCGTCGATAAGCGACATTTACCTACCCTCCAGTCTCATGATCTACTACCCTTTAAAGCACTCATTGCAGATCAAATTGAAGCTATTATGCCCGCACATATTGTCTATTCTGAAATCGATGACCAACCCGCTGGGTTTTCATCTTTTTGGCTTAACACTATTCTTCGTGATCAACTGAACTTTAACGGTGCCATTTTTAGTGACGATTTATCTATGGCCGGTGCTGCTTTTTCAGAAAGTTACCCAAAACGCGCACAAAAAGCCCTCGACGCAGGCTGTGACATGGTTCTTGTTTGTAACAACCCCGATGCTGCCAGTACTGTTCTCGACTCTTTGCCCCTTAAAAACAACACCTTGCGGCACCACCGGCTTGAAAAAATGCGCGCAACTAAAACAACACTCACCACACCCTTGAGTCAATCTGAACATTGGCTCTTTGCCCGCAACCAAATCTTATCACTGTTAAATAACTAATTATGCTACCGCCAGATGCCATCAAAGATATCCAAAAAAATGCCGATTTACTTTATGATAAACACCAAATAGAAACGGCCCTAAGCAACATCGCTCATCAAATTAATAGCCAACTTAACGATAAAAACCCCCTCGTTATGTGCGTCATCAATGGCGGCATTATTACTGCCGGGCATTTACTCCCCAAACTTAACTTCCCCTTAACGCTTGATAGTATTCATGTCAGCCGTTATGGTCATAACACCCACGGCGATAGTCTTCATTGGCTTGCAAAGCCACAATCTTCTTTAACTGACCGCACTGTACTGTTAGTGGATGATATTTTAGATGAAGGCATCACACTGGATGAAATCGCTCATTTTTGTCGAAAACAGGGGGCTAAGGAAGTTTTCAGTGCCGTTTTAATCGATAAGCAACTGAATAAACCCAAACCTATAACCGCTGATTTTATTGCACTCACATCGCCTAATCGCTACTTATTTGGCTATGGCATGGATTATCAAGGCTACCTACGAAATGCACCCGGAATCTTTGCCTGTCAACACAATTAACCCACTCCACCTCCCACCCGGTTAAAGTAAGTTACCTGATTTCACACCCCTCATACACACATAGCACCTGAGACTCTGACTATTCAAACCGGCAATGAAAAAATTATCACCTCCAAAAAACAGCACCGACAAAACCCTATCGCCCTGGCGTGAATCGTTAAATACTGTTATTTTTGGCGCCGAAACCACCGCCGGTAAAACTTTTGATATTATCCTTATCGTCAGCATCCTATTCAGCGTCATTGCGGTCATGTTAGACAGCGTAGCAACCATTCAAAAGAGTTATCGCACTGAACTTTTCTACGCGGAGTGGTTTTTTACTTTATTGTTCACCGTTGAATATTTTTTAAGAATAATTTGTGTCAAAAAACCTCTCCGCTATTGCACGAGCTTTTTCGGGCTGGTCGATTTATTATCCATCTTGCCCACTTATATTTCTTTATTACTACCCGGTGCACAGTACTTACTGGTCATTAGAATTCTCCGCCTATTACGCATCTTTAGAATCCTCAAACTAACCGAATACATGGGCGAAGCCAGCGTACTGATGGATGCCTTAAATAATAGTAAACGTAAAATCTTAGTTTTCCTTTACACCGTCTTAGCCGTTGCGATCGTCTGTGGCGCTCTCATGTATGCTATTGAAGGTAGCGCATCAGGATTCACCAGTATTCCACGTTCCGTCTATTGGTCTATTGTGACACTCACGACCGTGGGTTATGGCGACATTGCCCCCCAATCGCCCCTCGGCCAAATAGTCGCTTCGGCTATTATGATTTTAGGTTATGGTATTATCGCTGTCCCAACGGGCATTTACAGCCTAGAGTTAGTTAAATCGTACCATGCCAGCACAGTACGCAACGACTCTTGCCCTTCCTGTGGAGAAACCGGTCATGATTCTGATGCCGAATTTTGCAAATTTTGCGGAAATACACTAGAGGAGAGCCCCTCATAACGCTAAAATAAAAATTAACCTATCCACTCTTAAAGAGGCACTGAATCCTTATGCGTTTTCTACATACAATGATTAGAGTCCATGACTTAAACAAATCGATGGATTTTTATTGCACCAAACTCGGTCTTCTGGAAAGCCATCGCATAGAAAGTGAGGCCGGTCGATTTACTTTAATTTATCTTTATGCGCCCTACGACGAACAACAAGCAAACTCAATGCAAGCCCCCTTAATTGAATTAACTTATAACTGGGATCCCGAGCACTATACCGGTGGCCGTAACTTTGGTCACTTAGCTTTTGAGGTCGATGACATTTATGCCACTTGTCAAAAGCTTATGGAACAAGGCATTACGATTAACCGCCCTCCTCGCGATGGTTATATGGCCTTTATTCGTTCCCCTGATGAAATTTCAATAGAACTGTTACAAAAAAAACAACCACTAGAACCTCAGGAACCCTGGGTCAGTATGGAAAATAGTGGATGCTGGTAAGATGTGCATGGGCTAATAACAGCCATTCTGAACAACATTACCATGATTATGAATGGGGCGTACCGGTTCATCATGACCCAAAATTATTTGAATTCCTCATCTTAGAAGGTGCGCAAGCCGGACTGAGTTGGTCAACGGTTCTCAACAAGCGTGATGCCTTTCGCCTTGCCTTTGACCAATTCTCTGTTGAAAAAGTCGCGTATTATGACGACGTTAAAGTGAAACAACTGCTCCACAATTCGACTATTATCCGTAATCGACTAAAAATAAAGTCAGCGATCAATAATGCTCAAGCCTTTATCAAAGTCCAACAAGAATTGGGGTCATTTGACCATTACATCTGGCAATTTGTTAATCACCGAACCATTCAAAACAACTGGAAAACAGAGACCGAATTACCTGCTCAAACCCCATTATCGCAGACGATCAGTAAAGACCTTAAACGGCGTGGTTTTACCTTTGTAGGCCCAACCATTTGTTATGCCTTTATGCAAGCAACAGGAATGGTCAACGACCATACCCGTGATTGTTTTCGACATATCCCCTTACAACAAACCAATTAACAATCGCCAAATAAAACGAAGCAATGGGTTCTAACCTGAAAAGCAAAAAATATTGCTATAATGTGCGGTTAGATTTAACTCTATTCAAACATGAGGACTGATTGTGGCAATAAACGGTGAAGAATTTAAACAAGCTCTGCAAAACTGGGCCAGTGGTATTACTATTGTGACCACTCAAAGTGATTCTTTTGGTCTGCAAGGCATGACAGTTTCTTCCTTTTCCAGCGTATCGATGGACCCCCCTCAGGTTTTAGTCTGCATCAACCAATCGGTTAGCACCGGTGACGGCCTTAAAGAAAGCGGTGTATTTGCCATTAATATTTTATCATCTGAACAACAAACCACATCTAACCTGTTTGCCAACCCGAATAAATATGAAGAACGCTTCGTAAATACCCCATATACCCTCGGTCACAATGGCGCACCCTTGCTAACCAATAGCCTGGCTTCACTGGAATGCACCGTCATTGAACAAATAACTGTGGGTACTCACTGGATAATTATTGGTGAAATTCAAGACACACACCTGAATGATGGCGAGCCACTCCTTTATTACAAGGCCGACTATCACCTTATTCAAGATAATTCGTAACCGCCTAAGCCATAAATCGTTCTAAGGCCACAGTATAGCGTTCAATCAAGCAATGTTTTAACCGCTTGCTCTGTAGTCAGAAATACTCGTTCTGGTGTTAATTGTGCTAAGAACTCAGTCCGCTCAAGGCGGTCCATCACCGGGCCCTTTACCTCTGACAAACACAACTTAATATTGGCTAAAGATAATTCCTTATTCAAATTCACCAGCACTTCCAGTGCTGTTGAATCAATATTACTCACAGAAGCAAAAATCAAAACCACGGAGCGTGTGTCTGGGCGTTGGGAAAGTTCCCCATTGACAAACTCTTCAATAAAAATAATATTGTGATAAGTCATGCTTTCATCAATACGAAGTAACAATAAGGTATCCCACGTTTGAACGGTGTGACGACGTTCATTACGAAAATGCTCAGTTCCCGGGACCCGCCCTACGACCGCAATATGTGGATGACTGACTTTACGGATATGACTAACAAATGTCATGATCACTCCAATCGCTAAGCCTTCTTCAATCCCTAAGAGCAAAACACCCAACAACGTAACAACCTCAGAAGCCCCCTCACAGTTATCATAACGCCATGTTTTTATAATTGAATTCAGGCGAACCAACGGTAAAACAGCCATAATGATAATAGCTGCCAATGTTGCTTTGGGGATAAAATAAAACCCCGCTGTAAAAAACAACATTGCAATTGTCACAATCGACACCGCAACCAGCATTGCTAACTGCGTCCTGGCACCTGCTGAGAAATTAACCATCGTCCGACTAAAACCACCGGCCACCGACATACCGCCCGATAAAGCCGTCATCAGATTAGCCCCCCCTAAAGCAATAAGTTCCTGATTAGGGTCAATTTTTTGCCGCGTAATATTGGCAACCACTTTAGAAATGGCCACACTTTCTATATAGGCAATTAAGGCAATCATGGCCGAAAAAGGCAGTAACATTTGCCACTTAGGCGAACCGATAAAATCCAGACTCAATCGCGGCAAGCCAGCAGGCACATCGCCAACCACGGCCACATTAAACAGTCCATTTAAATCAAACCCGTAAACCGCTGTAGATGTGCAAAAAACTGCTAAAATCGGTGCACATTTACTCAGACCGACCGCAATGGCTTCAGAAAAAGACAGCCTTTCCAGCACATAAGCCAAAGGCTTTCCAAAGCACAACATAATAAGCAACGTTGTACCGGCCAAAAGAAGGGCCATTGCATTAAAATTTGTAAGCGTGGTAGCCAAACAACTTAACTCCGGTTCACACGATTTAAACTGAACACCGATGACATGAGAGAGTTGACTCAAGATAATTAAAATAGCCGCACCACTGGTAAAACCCGTTAAGACCGGATGGCTAATCAGTTTAACAATCCCACCTAACCGAAAAAGCGCCATCAAAAGTAAAATAATACCGCCTTCAGCAGCCAAAATTATCGCACTTTCCATAGGGTTTCCTAAGGCACTCACCTCAGGCGTTGATAACGCGGCTAACACCATAATCGCAGCAATAGAAACCGGCCCCACGGACAGCACGCGACTGGTTCCTGTTAATGCATAAAAAAACGGCGGCAAAATACTGGCATACAAACCCATTTGGACAGGTAACCCTGCCACCATGGCATAAGCAATACCTTGTGGAATCAATAAAATAGCAGTAATAACACCGGCGAATAAGTCGCCGTTCAGGTCACGACGAGAATAAAACCTGAGCCAGTGAAAAATTGGAAAATACCTTGCCATCCTTGGACAAGGTATTCGGGAGAAAATTGAGAATCGCGTCATACACGTGAATTCCCTTTCTGATTAAGCATGATTAGTCCTGATCCAGAAACTCTTCTGGAAGCATCCAATACCAATACAGCCAAGGAAAACCTATTTTCTTACCAATCCACCAGATAAAACGATTTTCCCGTGGATCTAATTTAGGAAAAGAAGGCGTCACTTTACCACCGTAAGAAAATTCCGCCAACATAACTGTATTTAACGAGGTGGTTAAAGGACAAGAACCGTAACCCTCATAACCTTCCTGAACAGCCTCATTGTTAATTAATCTCAAAATGTTTTTTACGACAACCGGCACCTGCTTTCTCACCGCCGCAGCTGTTTTAGCATTAGGTGTTGAGCCCGCATCCCCTAATCCGAATATATTGGCAAACTTATTATGTTGTAAAGTTCGATCATTCAAATCGACCCACCCACCGGCGTTAGCCAATGGACTAGACTTAATGAAATCAGGTGCGCTTTGTGGCGGTGTCACATGAATCATATCAAAGTCTTTCGTGACTTTACTTTTCTTACCATCTCCGTCGGTCACTTCAAAGGTAGCCTTTTTAGCTTCACCGTCAATCTCAACAAGATTATTGCCAAAGTTGGTGGTAATACCATAGTCTGCAATCACCTTACTCAGTGCTTTAGCAAAGAAAGGGACTCCAAACATTCCGGGACCGGCATTGCAAAATTGAATATCAAACTTATCTAAGATACCTTTTTTACGAAAACGATCCGCTGCCAAATACATGATTTTTTGTGGCGCACCGGCACATTTTATCGGCATCGGTGGTTGCGTGAACAAGGTAGTTCCTGACTCTAATCCCTTGATACATTCCCAAGTATATTCAACATGTTTAGGTGAATAATTACTACACACACCATTCTTACCTAACGTTTCCTCAAGACCGCTAATTTTATCCCAATCCAGCTGCAAGCCCGGACAGACAACTAAATAGTCGTAGGTAATACTCTCGCCTGATCTCAGTGTCACAGAATTTTTCTCTGGCTCAAACGTTTCTGCAAAATCTTTAACCCAAATGATACTCGGGTGAAGCAGATCCGCTTCCTGCTTAGTGGCTTTCTTTAAACTATAAGCACCGCCCCCAATAATCGTAAACCCCGGTTGATAATAATGCTGCTCTGATGGCTCAATCAACGCTATTTCAAGTAATGTGCTCTTCCGACGCAAAGTATTCGCCATAGAAACACCGGCTGCCCCACCGCCAACAATCAACACAGGGTAATGGCTTACCTTAGGCTCACTTTTAGGCGTTGATGTTACCTGAGCCTTTACTTCTTCAACTTTTACTTCTTCAACTTTTACTTCTTCAGCCTTTACTTCTTCAGCCTTTACTTCTTCAGCTGTTGCTTTTATTGCCGCTGCAGCCTTCACTGTACTTGCTTTAACTTTCGATGCACTGGCTTTAGTCTTAGCTTTTGATGCGCTAGCCTTAGCCTTAACTTTAGTAGCACCGGATTTAGTCTTCGCCGCCTCCGTTTTAGCCTTAGTCTCTTTTACCTTACTTGTTGCCATTTATAACCCCCCTCGGTTTAATTTAGATATTTTAATTCTTTTAAGTCCATACCAAAAATCACTGCTGTAATATTTGCGCACTCCACGCTTTATAGCCTCCACTTAAAGACATAACCTTACTGTAACCTAATCGTTGCATAGCAACAGCCGCTAATGCAGAGCGAGAACCACTTCCGCAATATAACAGTACAGGGGTCATTTTGTCCGCCAAATTATTGATATTTTGTAATTTAAATTCCAAAACCCCGCGCGGGACATGTATCACACCGTCAATATGCCCTGATACAAATTCATGTTCTTCCCGTACATCAATGACGACTAAATTTGTCAGTTGCTGCATTTCCACTAAAGCCTGATCAACACTAATCTCACGAATTTGTTGGCGCGCTTCTGAAACTAAAGTAGCCGTTGACGCCACAGAAGAAGTCTTCCCAAATTGATCCTTTACGATTGCATCTTGGCGTTCTGACTCATCCAGCCCACACACTTTATTAGCCGGTACCGCTTGATCTATGTATTTAGGGTTAGGTAAATTTAAATTATTCATCAAATCAATAAATTGTGCTCTGGATTTCCCAACTAACCGTGGGTTGTACCGACGTTCCTGCCCAATGCTACTGACTTCATTGCCCTGATAATCATGCCCGGGGTATACTAGAGTCTCATCCGGTAAGGTAAATAGTTGTGTCGTAATGCCATCATAAAGCGCACCGGCATCACCTCCTTGAAAATCTGCACGGCCACAGCCCCCTATAAACAATGAATCCCCGGTAAAAACTCGATCGCGCCAATAAAAACTAACACTCCCTGGGGTATGCCCCGGCGTTGCAATCACTTTAATGTGTTCATTTTCTCCAAAGGTAAAAACATCACCAGAATTTATCTGAATATCAGCACATTCTGCACCACAAGCTGCGCCGACACCGGTTTTGGTGCCTAGATGATTTCTCAATAACCCACCTGCGGTAATATGGTCGGCATGAACGTGCGTCTCCAACGCGTACTTTAAGGTAACCCCCATATCGTTAATTAAATTCAGATAATTCTCTATCTGCTCTTTAACCGGATCAATAATAACGGCTTCCTGGGTAACAAGGTCTGCCAAAAAGTAAGTAAAAGTCCAAGTATCCTCATCAAACAACTGTCTAAAAAACATTTAATCTAATCTCCTAAAAGTAAGCACCGATCTTAAAATAACACTGCTACACACCATCAATATATTATTTTAAACAAATATCATGCCATTCTAACGAAAACACCTAAGTGCTTAATAATAAAATAAATAAATTAATATTTGCACTGTCAACATCGTTCCTATAATGTCTCAATGAAACATTATTGAAACAATATTGAGCGTAGCAATGAAACCAGACACCCTTATTAATCATTGGCTTCTAGAACACCGGGATCATTCTACAGCCCTCTCTCTATTACAGGCCTTTGAAAACAGCTATTTCTTACTCGTTAATAGCCATCAAACCATTTTATACAGTAACGTTAAAACAACTCACTTATTACAGCCGGTCAGCACCCATCTAATCGGAAGAACTTGCCCTCTCGAATTATTTAACCCTGCCACCGACAACAACTCCGAAGCTAAAACAATAAATATTAACGGCTCTTTATACCAAATAACAGTTTATCCCTTATTAGCAGCCCAACAAAAATGTATTGGCCATCTTATTGTTCTATCAGCCCCCCCGCCAACACCTAAAAAACCCCTGTTACCGAATACAGATGCTCCCACACCACATACTAACTTCCACGGTATCCTGAGCCAGTCATCTACAATGGAGCCCGTTTTCCAAATTATCAAGAATGCCGCCAGAACCGACTCCACGGTTTTGGTTCGCGGCGAAAGTGGTTCAGGAAAAGAATTAGTTGCACAAGCAATTCACACCCTAAGTAGTCGTCACGATCAGCCCTTCCTTGCCATTAACTGTGCCACGTTATCGGCTAACTTGCTCGAAAGCGAACTGTTTGGCCATGTCAAAGGTGCTTTTACCGGTGCCGTAAATAATCATACCGGTTTTTTTCAACGCGCAGCCCAAGGGACTTTATTTTTAGACGAGATCGCTGAGCTTCCTTTAGAATTACAAGCAAAATTACTCCGCGTCATTCAAGAGCGCACGTTAACCCCTGTCGGGGGTAGTCAAAGCATTGCGATAGACGTGCGACTTGTTACAGCAACCCATCATTCTCTACGCGAACGCGTTGCCCAAGGCCAGTTTCGTGCTGATCTCATGTATCGACTCCGCGTGGTTCCTATTTTCATACCCTCTCTTAAAGAACGCCGAGAAGATATCCACTTATTACTCTGGCATTTTATAAAACTAAATAATCTGAAAAAATTTCGTATCATTACTAAGATTGCCCCCAAAGCAATGCAAGCGCTACTCAATCACTCTTGGCCCGGCAATGTCAGAGAACTACAAAACGTCTTAGAATATGCCTTTATTGTCGGCCAAGGCAATACGCTTCATTTTTCAGAATTACCGCCAGAGTTTAAAGAACCACAAGAACGTCCAACACCCCCCTCAGAAAATTTCCCCTGCATATTAACCTCAGAACAAGAAAAAACCGCCATTCAAAACGCACTACATCAGTACCAAGGTAAAATTAACCCGGCAGCAGAAAGTCTCGGCATGAGTCGGGCTACCTTCTGGCGCAAAAGAAAACATTATGATCTATAATTTTGAGTCTGTTTCTGAAAAACAAGTAATTGATTATTTGCCGGCATAGCAACCTTTTTCATCAAGACCATCCCTGCATTAGCTGCTAAAGAAACGATATCCTCAAAATGACGAATGCCGCTTCGTGGGTTTCTCAATTTTAACCACTGATCAAAACGAGCATTACTCTCACTACTGTATTGATTGTTAAAATTAAAAGGACCATAAATCACTACTGCTGCACCGACTTTCAAATTAACATTCAACTTTTCAAAATATTCTGACACAACGCCCCAACTCATAATATGCAAGGTATTTGCTGTAAATACCCCCTCGATACCGGTTTCAGGCCACACCTCCTCTCTAACATCTAATACCAGTGGCGGATTAATATTAGGCAAAGAACTTTGCTTAACCCACTGAGAAATACCCGCTAAATTCTCTAACAGGTCGGTCGGTTGCCAAATGATGTGCGGTAAATTTTGCGCAAAAAAACAACCGTGCTGCCCAGTACCACTGCCAATTTCCCAGACCGTCATTGGCGCAGTAAAAATCTGTTCTATTTGCTGAAGAATCGGGCTCTTGTTATTTTCACAAGCTTGTGAAAAAGGCTTATCAGCTATCATAAAAAATTATGCCTGAAACCAAGAGACCGGAACCAGCGTAATAACCGTTACCAGCCACCAAAAAATAACTCTCTGAATGTAATTACTGAAGCGTTATTTATTACTTTATTTTTCTCTAAATGACTCATTACATCTCCCCTAATAACCATCGATGCTCGTAACGATCAGAATAAATTCTTCAATCACCCATGACACGATAGCCCATTAATCGACTAAAAAACAAACGCCCCACCTCAAAATACAAGAATCATTTTACCTTCAAGCACTATTAATCCAAAATAGCGATTAATTCTATAAAAAAACGTTCTAACAATGGATATCAAACTCATTCAAAGGATCGACGCAGTTAATGCTGATGAGTGGAACCATGTTACCGGAACCACCGATCCCTTTGTACAACACGCCCTATTACTCGCCTTAGAAAAAAGTTCATCAGTTTGCCGCAAAACCGGCTGGCAACCCCATCATCTCTTAGTCTATTCTGACAATCATCTGGTCGCGGTGATGCCTTTGTATTTAAAATTTCATTCTCAAGGTGAGTATGTTTTCGATCACCTCTGGGCAAACGCCTATCACAATCACCAACAATCTTATTATCCAAAGTGGCTCACCAGTATTCCTTTCACCCCCTGCCAAGGCAACCGAATCATCATAAAAAAAGGCGGGGATCCGTCCTTAATAACACACGCTATTTTTAATTATCTGCAAGAACATGCTGAACACTATCATGTCTCCTCATGGCATTGTCTTTTTCCTCATGCCGAGCAAGCAGAACAACTGAGGAATCTCGGTCTAAGTATTCGCCTGAGCTTTCAATTCCATTGGTTTAATAACAACTACCGCGATTTTAACGATTTTCTAGATACCTTACGCTCTAAAAAAAGAAAACAAATCAAGCGAGAACGACAACGTATCGCAGAACAAGGTATTAAACTTATAACCGTTAAAGGAGGTACGATTACCGATCAACAATGGCGCTACTTCTATCAATTTTATCAATTAACATACCTGAAAAAAGGCCATGCCCCTTACTTGACGTTTGAATTTTTCAAACAAATCTCTAACACCATGCCAGAACAATTATTACTGATCATCGCTGAACTAAACGAAACACCTGTCGCTATGGCTCTATTTTTTATAGGGAGCGACACCCTTTACGGCCGCTACTGGGGATGCCAAAACGAATTCAGTGGCTTACATTTTGAAACCTGCTACTATCAGGGCATTAACTATTGTATAAAAAACAAGCTGATCCGATTTGATGCCGGCGCTCAGGGCGAACATAAAATAGCGCGCGGCTTTACTCCCATTACTACCTACTCAGCGCACTGGATTAAAGACCCGCAGTTCTCAAAAGCAATACACCAATTCATTCAAAAAGAAAAAGCAAGTCAGTCGTCTTACGAAGACTATTACCAGGCACTACTTCCCTTTAAACGAAAGCCACCCGACACACCTTAATTAATCGACAACTCTGCCGAACTGACCTTGAATAGGTCTAGCATTATTGCCTTCAATTTTATTAATCGAATACATTTGTTTAGGCGATGCCTCAACAACATGCTTTAAAACAAACCAATTCACCGTTGCAGTGTTGGGCGGCGACGTTAATGCCCCCTTTATAATGGTAAAAATTATTTAACTCTTGCTCCCTCAAAATCAAGTTGCACCGTATGCTCTAAGTTTTCAATTTCATTAATAGCATCTTGAAAATGCAACGTTACCTTATAACGACCTAAATCATGGTTTTCCATTGATAAAATATTGATGGGTGATTGAATTAAGACATGATCAAGACTCGGTAACGAATAAAAACCTTCCGAATCATTTTTCTTTGCTAACGTATTAGTACAACTTATCAAAAGAAAGCTGACCACTAAAAAAACTACGGAGCTGACTACAAAACTGTGGCCAAAATCACTTGACCGCCACATGTACGCTAAGCAAGAAAAAGTGGTTAAGTTATCCCTCAGCTACTCTTTGCCGCTATGGTACATTCATAGACCTATTAGAATGCAAACCTTGACAGTATCTTGTGTTTTCTAACGTCTAATCCCGTCTCGCGAAAAAGTCATCATTTGCAGCAATCAGGAAACGATTGATAAACGGTCAAAAAAAAACCACCCCGCTACAAAACGGGATGGTTAAAATTTACATAAAATGTAAAAAAATTCTAATTTAAAAGGAGATCTTAAATATGGTTCTATTTTATGCAAATTATTCACTATTGAAAATGTGGCACGTTGCCGCGCGGCAATTTGTCTCACAGCGCCTTCACTTGCAACAACTAGGAAACACCTGATAAACGGGCAAAAAAAAACCACCCCGCTACAAGACAGGATGGTTAAAAATTACATTGAATGTAATAAAAATTCTAATTTAAGAGGAGATCTTAAATATGGTTCTATTTTATGCGAATTATTCACTCGTGAAAATGTGGCACGTTGTCGCGCGACACTTTGTCTCACACCGCCTTCACTACTCCACTCTCTACTACCCTTTAGATTTATTGACATTAACTATGGGTTTCTTTAGGCAATGACCCAATCCTTCAATCTTCACTCACGGCAGATATCTCAAAGATTATTATGCACAAAAGCCGTTAACGGACAACTTGTTTATAACAAAACCGTACGTTATTGTTTTTTCAAAAAAATTCTCATAACCCATTGATTTTAAATCTATTTGTCTGCGTATCTTTTCGAGTCATCCGAGTAGAAGGGTAGAGGAAATACGCTCTGTATTTCTAAATGAACAAATAATCCACAAAGTTATCCACATTTTTGTGGATAACTTTATCTCCATTCACATAGCCAATGGAGATAAAGGTAAAATGGTATTATTACGAGTAGTAAAAAACTCAGTCGTCAAAAAATACTAGAACTAGAATCAACTCATAGGTACTTTCACGTCTCTTTACCCTTCGATTGCAAAAAACACACCCCATTAATCCAAAATTTTTAACTCGTTCTGCAATGTTCTAGATTCATCAGTCGAGATGTGCGCACTATTATCTCGAATATGATATTCGTCTTGGGTTACCCTAAGATTGATAGCCGATATTTTAGCCTCTATCACCGACATTCTTTCATTAAAGTCGTTATGCTTAACTACTGCACGTAGTTCATTATTCTGGCTCTCAAAATAGAACCCACCAAAAACTATAACCAGCATAAGCACTCAAATAACAATATCTTTCATACCCAATATCTCCTATAACAACATGGCAACCCCGCAAATAAAGTTAATTAATCAACAACTCTGCCGTACTCACCCTGAATATGCCTAGCATTGTTCCCCTCAATCTTATTAATGGCATAAATCTGCTCAGGCGACGCCTCAATAATATGCCTTAACACAAACCAATTCACCGTTTCAGTATAGGGCGGCGTTGTTAATGAGCCCTTGTAATGGTAAAAATTATTTAATTCTTCCTCTAAGGATGCGCTAAAAAGATCATGTAATCGCACAACTCCTTTTTTTATAGCGGCGTGACTATGCGCCTTTTCCGGTATTTTTCCTAAAAACTCACTGATAAACTTATTTTCCTGACCCATTTTAAATAAGACACCGATCACTAAATAATGCGGATGATCCCCTTCATATAAGGGACCTCGGTAATTAACAATATGCATTTCCATGGGGTAAGTCACGCCATCAACTAAGTGTTCTGAAGGGGGATGAAAGTGCATTTGTT
>LWDU01035753.1_pt1 | contig 15390 bp, 24 predicted proteins | sample 727161 | NCBI WGS metagenome assembly LWDU01 (sample SAMN04566230, study PRJNA314399) | hydrothermal vent metagenome | isolation source: deep sea hydrothermal plume seawater | place: Mexico: Gulf of California, Guaymas Basin | collected 2004-07-11 | reverse complement strand
TGTGCCAGTAGCATCTTTATCTACCCACTGCTTAGCCATTTTCCATCGCTGAATGAAAGGCATTTTTGGGTTTTTAGTATCCATGGCGTCAAATATATTTAATTTAACTTTCTTCATGTCATCAATATCGGTTTGATTCTTGTGGGTATGCTTTCTAACCAATCCCACTACTCGCTGGAAATCTAAATCGTCAGAATACAATTCACCATCTAAAATAAATGTTTGAGGTAATCCTACTGCTTGCACTGCTTTTCTAATCTGATCCAAGAGTTGAAACTCTTTTCCCTTTCGAGATAAAAGACTGACACTACCATCTGATTCCATTTTAGCAGTGCACCTAACTCCATCGAGTTTTGGCTGGGCGATTGCAGGGAAACTAATTTTGTGACCGTGCTTTTCATAATTTTGAGCCAACATAGGCACAGGTGCAAGATTGACATTTATTCCATCAGTGTTGAATGTGTAGCCTTGGTCTCGATGTTTCTTCACTTTGGAATCAAACTCTAAGATGGCTTGTTCATCAGGAGTTCTCCCTGATTTACCACTAACAATAACGACTCCAGCATCTTCAATAATTTTACCACCCTTTTGACCATGAGATGTCTTGATGGTATAGATTTGTTTATCTTCTTCAAGCCAGATAGTCCATTGAACTACGTTTTTACTGGCAGTGCGCCTGTAAAAAGTTTGAGGTTGACGAACAATAGTTACCATAGTCAGAGTAGGTGTGGCTTCCTATTTATACTTTATTCTTCGTTCTTGTAAAAAGGTTACTAAAGTATCTTCTGGAGATGATTGCCCCACTGGAGAACAGGATCATAAGTTCCATCGAAAGCAACTACATGACAATCATTCCACTTGAAACCATATTCTTTACTAATGGATTTAGAAAGATTCTTGCATCCTTCTTGAGCATCTTTCTCTGCGGAAATATCAGTAATGATGCAAACATAGACAGGACCTAAATCTCCAAATGCTTTGAAATTAGTTTTATTCCCACTTTGGTTTGAGGAGTCGGCCTGCAATGCATTAAAAATATAAGATCCGGGTTTATCCCACATATCGGTAATAATAACTGTGATATTCTTCTCTCTCTTATCTGCGCCTGCCAGTGCAGCCTGTAATCCTGCAGCAATATTAGTCCCCCCTCTGGGGTAAAACAACATCTTATTAACTTCTCTATTATATGCTGTGAGGGCTAAAATAACACCACTTAACTCTTTTGTGATAGGAATGGCGACTGTAGGCTGACTCTCAAACTCAACTATTTGAACTGAATCCCCTTCCCTAAGTTCTTTAATAGCAATAGCACTAACAATTCGGGCTACTTCCCATCTGGCAAAAGTATATTTTTTCCATTGGGCTGCATCTGCAGCCATACTTCCAGAGCAATCTACGATAAGGTTAAGGTGCACCATGTAAATATATTTATCTTTCGACTACTTATACTTTGCTTATTTTAACAACATTGATAGATTCGTGGAAGATTTTGATGACCAATGCTTTTTTATATCTTTCAAGGGCTACCTCTCCTGTGTTATCATAAGAGGTCCAACTGTCTTCATTATCATAATCTGCTTTATCCCAAAAAAGAATCTCCGTTCCAACTGTTCCCACAACAGCGGAACCAAATGGCCCAATAGACTTATTGAAAGCATCAACAATTTCATCTTTGCTCACCAAACCTTGTTCAATCGCCCTCGGTTTCAGGAACTTCTTTATTCTCGTGAGACTCGTAAATGCCATCCATGTTGGATTGTCGTAATCATCGGTGTGATACACTAAATCCGATCCAGATACTTGACCATAATTTTGAGTGGTGGTAAATGGCATTAACTTAGCATCTTTTGCGTCAGGTGGAAACTTATCGGGGAAGAGGATGTGGGCAAGCCAATCATGGGGTGCTAACCATTCATTATCTTCATTAGTAACCATTATCGTGGTTTTCATATGTGGACCGGCAGGTCGAGAAGGCATAATAAATAATTATCTACACAACTACTTATACTTTAACAGGTTTACGTCTACGGTCTCGATCACAAACCGTGCAAATAATTTCTAACTGGTCGGTATGCGTTTTTAGCGTCTCCCATGACTGGTCACAAACCGGGGTGGGTAACAACACTCGGTTAAATGAACGAACTAAAAGATATTCTGGATTATTCTGTGGGCAATAATAACAATGGCCTGTAGTAGAATGAAGACACCATTCTTTCTTCTCCTTCCTTAGTTTATTTTTATTTATGTTTACACGGGGGATAATGACCTCTCGCTTCTGTTCATAATATTCAGAATTGTAACGAGCCATATACTCTTGTTTTTTGGCAGGGTCTGCATATGGCATATACCCATATGGTAAATACTACTATTTATAATTTGTCTTCAAGACCGCTCCGGAACCAGTCAAAAATAAGACATATTAAAACAAAGCACACTAAGATACAATAAAATACGGTGCCGCTCAAAAATATCACAACACAAGGAACACGGCAACTACACCGGGGAGAGCGGTTAAAAATAACTCCCAGTATTTTCTTCTGGTGTTTTCGTCTGTGCTGGCCCGTTCTTCTAATATGGCCATACGGGTCATCAATGGTGCTTGTCCATTTCCATCACGAACAATTTTGGTAACTAATGAGATATCTTCATGTAATGAGCAAACGTTTTCTTCCATGCGGGCCAAGGAGTCACTATATGATTCATAATCCTCTAAAAAAGCCGACATCATGTCAGTAAACTCCATGACGAAGTTTTCTACTAACTCTTTATCTTTCTTGGCTGTCAATTATTAAGCCCCCAATAGTTGCTGCATCTTTTTTAATAATATCTGGCAGCAGGTATTGAGGTGGGATAGCCTGTGCTGAGCGTAAGTGCAACTATCGTGAATTATTTCAGAACGAACTTCTGCACTAACTAATGATAATTCGAAGTCCATTGTATAAAATCAACAGACCCACTATTTATATTTTGTTGTTGGTCCAAATAATATAATTTTATAGTTAATTATAGTTAATATCAATTCGTCCCCATAGACATACATCATGTGAACGTGTGCGAACTAAACTTCCTACTTTCACTTTTCCCAATTCAAAAAACCGTTTATCGGTGCGTAATGCAAAGGTAATTTCTCGAACTGTGGGTAGATAATAACACCCTTTTTCTCTCAACGCCGAATAAACATCTTGTGCGGTGGCCGGATCTTTAGACATCATCTTGATAGCCATAGTGGTGATTAACTGTGCTTTACTGCGTCCCATATAACTTATTGTGTCGGACTACTATTTATACCTTATGTTTAGTAGTATTAATGTCTATTAAACAGTAGTAACTTCAACATCGGTTTCTTCAATTTCTGTTAATGGTGTGGCCTTAAAATCAATTTCACACACATCATTATCACAGAATCTTTCAATGATAATTTCTTCACCACGGATTCGCCCGAAGTTAAGTTTGCCAAGTGCATCGTGCCGAGTATGATAAGTGTCGGCATCAATAGCCTCATAAGGCATTTGTGGATAAGCACCATGGTCTAAGCGAGGCAAGAAAGAAATACCTTTGAGTTGATATTGGAAAACATCGAGAGCATGGCCTAATTGGTTGCCTTCTGTTTCAGGATCGAAAGTGACGGTGCAAGACACTTGATTATCTGCCCAGTAACGTTGGGCCACAGCAGCCAAGGCTAATTGTTCCCACATAGAAACTTCGGAAACGGTGCGAACACCTTCACCTACGTCTACAGGGATTTCAACTACTACAGTATCTTTCTCGGCTCCAAAAGCAGGTTCGATTTTATATCCTGCCTTTTTCAAAGGAGCAATTAGATTAGAGGTGGCTCCAATTCGCATACGCCTAATATAGTATCTACTTTCTGGGAAGTGAATGCCGGGGGTGGAACCAGCCAAAAGGCTGACGGTTCCAGAAGGCTTAATGGAAGTAGTCTTAATGGACTTAGGGATAGCAAACCAATTGGAATATTCTTCATCCAATTTCTGAATATGGTGGTAGCCAGTATCCATCCATTTAATGAGTGGACTCATTCCACGGGAAGTAAGGAATTGTGCAATTCCAGACATAGAACAACCAATTCTTCGATTACGAAGCATAACTCGGTTGGTCTCAGGCCAATGGGTTTTACCCAAAGTTACAGTTTTGGCATACAGGTAAGCATACTTAAGAGTCTTAAGATAATCTTCTAAAGAATCATGATTGGTTGGAAAAGTTTCTACCAGACAACAAAGTTCATAGGATTCCAGAGTTTGTTCCAAACACGGATTTCCGCCACAGGCTCGATGGTCTTTATAATTAGGTTCATCAGCCATACGACCATATGCCCTCATATTATCTAACCATGCAAATCCGGGTTCACCATTAAGTTTGATGCGCTCTGAGGATTCATTATAATCCATACCAAGTTCGGCATAAATAGAATTATTAGAGGTCCATCCATAGGTTTCCCTTTGTGGATTAACTTCATAATTTTTGAGATCAATATATTCTTCAGAATCAGGTGGACCGAAAACAATTTCTGCAGTTCGGCGGACATTGCCTGACACAACACACTTACCAATGAGGTTCATAATATCAACAATAGAGGTTAATGTAATAGGGCTGCCAATTTCTTTATCTAAAATATCACTAATTAATTCATGCATCTCAATGAGTGGTCTGGGACCACTGGATTCTCCTCCAAAACCTTTAATGGGCATTCCTACGGCTCTGATATCAGAATAATCGAAAGTAACGGGGGCAGTGCCTACAAAATAAGATTCAATTAGCATCCGCAGGGACTCGACCCAGCCTTCTCGAGTGTCAGGGATGACAAACTCATCAGTGTGTCGGTTCTCTGCGGGGCCTTTAATTATGAGTTGACCAGCACCCTTAGTATCAAAGCCTACGCCTACGCCCAACATAGAAGCATCCATAAGGAATGTAAAAGGCTTAGCCAAATCATCCTTGATGTTAGCAGTAGAAACGAAAGCACAGTTGTTTAAAGCAGCATGGAGTTCCTTTTCTTCAGTAAGTGGTGTTCCCATAGCCCATAGACCACGACCGGGCGGTAAGAACTTCATATTAAAAATACGATCATACATTTCCTGTGCAGAGTGTTGTGCTTTCCAAGCATTCCATCCAAGACCATTATGTTCAATGTGCCTCTTTTGCATATTGAAAGTTCCTTCGACAACACGCTGAACGGTTTCCCACCATTGTTCGTTCTTTCCATTTTCCTTGAGTCGAGAATATGTTCTATTATACACCAATTCTCCCAAACCATTGAATCCAAATGGGGCTTTCTTTCGCTTGTATTTATCAATGAAAGTTTCGGTTAAATAGAATCTTGAACTCATGCAATCTCCTCTTATTCCCACCAACTATATATGCTTTTCTTTAAGGGGTTCAAAACCCTACCAACCATAAGCATAGTTTGTTATACACCATTTTGATTGTTTGGCATTATTACCAAATCGGGTTCAAGACCTTCAAGAGATTCTTCGGAAGGTGGTTGGTCCACGAGAGGAGGTAGTGGGAACAGTTTCAAAATCCCGATCCTTCTTCATCATAGCACTCAAACTACGCTTGGTTGGAATCTCACGACGACCCAAATCAATCAATCTATCTATCAATAGTTGGGCGGTCACTTCTTCTGTTACAGTTACTAAAGACTTAGCAGCCTCATAACTTGTTGGTTTACTTTTCTTTCTACGAATTACTATTTTCTTATTCATTTTTTCAACTCCTATTGGCAATTAAGGCAGTGAATTGGCATCCTTCTATGTTCCAATCGAACTCCACAGGGGATTTAACAGCACCCCTGATATCAATATCATTTTTACCAACGGCGGTTAGGCTACTGGCAACTTCTGTTGTAGTAAACAATGTTGGCCCTACTTCTCCAGATAAATCTACTGGATGTTTCCAGATAACGGGTTCGTCTTGAGAATTGGATTGGAAAACAATGTTGGAGGTTTCTTCTTCGACCTCGGCAGATAAAGTAAATGAAATAGTCTTTTCAACGGTTCTTAGGAAGTCTTTGACGTTTTTGCCGGGGATTGTGGTCTGATAGTCCCAATCTCTCTGTGGCCATATGCTCACTCGGTTCATCAAATCAAGACGCAATAATTTTACTGTCTGACTAATACCATTGGCCAGCAATCGGAAACGAAGATTCTCATTGTGGTGATCGAGTGCTAAAGTCAATTCATCTTTGGCAATCAAAGTCTTAATGATAGCACCCATTCGAGCAAAAATTACTCCGACTTCTTGTGGTTCAGTAAACTTCCATTCATAAGATTGGAAAGCGTCAGCAGGGATAACTACTCTTAACATTTTATAATGATTACCATCAACTAACATCACAGAAAGTCCTGATTCATCAAAACAAAGAATACCTTCTTCATTGATGGCCTCAAATCCACGCAGGATATTCTTAGCGAGTGGAACTCTAAGAGTAGCGTTAAGACTCATGGGTTAAAGTAGATGTAAGCACCTATTTATGCTTATGGGTGTTGAAGACGATATATTCCTGAATACAATATGTTTTCCCAATTAATGGATTCGTAATGCATCATTCCGGGAAAAATACCTAATGACCAAGTGCCTTTAGCACCCTTAATCTCTCGCATAACCCATTTTTCTATATCTTCACTACCCATGGCTGGTGGTTCCATCCATACTTGCCATACTTGATCTCTGGCCCCTGTAGTCCAATAATAAGGATATTGGGGGTTAGTGTTGCCAGTAACATTTGAATCTACATCTTTACGAACCCACGTTAATCCCTCAAACTCACTAAGGATTGCTTGTTCTCTATCAGATGCGGCATTGGTATGGCCAGATAATAACCACTTTTTTAAGGTGTTGGAAGAAACTGTAGAACCACTTAACCTTTTCGCCGCCATAGTATATTTTACAATCTTGCTGTTATTTATGCTTTAGCATATACGGATTCCAATGTTTAACGCTTTTGAGAATACCTTTTAATGGCTTCTCCCGGAAGTAAGTTAGAATTGTAAATATAATATTTGGGAGATTGATCAATATCATAGCCCTTATTAATAGAGATTATATTTCGACTTGCCCATAACCTCATAATATGAGCAACCCCTAAAGTGGTAGTGTTTTTGTGGAAAGCAGAAGATATTCTGGCCAGTTCTGAGGCAAACATCTCTCCTCTTTCTTGAAGAATACACAATAATAAGAAATCCCGATGACCTCCTTTATATTTAGTTATTTTATCATAACATTTTCGGCCACAAAATCGTTGATTGTTCTTAAATCCCTCGAACTCAAGAAGGTATTCAGTTCGACAAAGATAGCACTGTCTTAATAGAGGTGGGTGTTTAACAGAAGGGACACTTCCTTTTATATTATTGGGGATGGGTTTAATATTATCTCGTTCTGCTTCATGGCAATATAGGGAACAATGCCTTTCAAATACTTTATTTCTACTCAGTTTTCGGTAAAATAAAATCTCCCTATCACAGTATCTATAAGCACAGATACTCAACTAAATCACCTCAGTCATGGTGGTGTCCTTCTAAGAACAAAGCCCCTAAGAGCATAGTTAATGCACCAAAGGCAGCAAATGTAGCGGTGATATATGCCTCTTCATATAGTGCGGAGATAAACTCAATACCGTGTAATGCCCCGTGGGCTGCTAAAGACACTTCCAAGATGCGAATACCAATCTTTTTTAAACTCATTCCTCTTCCTCGCCTTCAAACTCTTGGAACTTCTTCTCTGATTCGGGGTCTAAGTCGATAAGTATGGCATTTCTGCCATAGTCATTAGCCACAGGCCACATACTGCAACTTCCAGCGAATCCATCTAAGACATAATCACCAACTTCGGAAGTAGTCAAAACCATTCTTTTAATGAGTGCATATGGGATTTGATTATACCACCCATTATGTTCTCGAGATCCGGCTTTAACCATATTTATATTCCACCAATCGTAGGCATGAGTCCCAGTCTTACCCTTAGCAATTTGGGTCTTAACTCTGGGGTCGTTAGGATTTCGGTATGGTTGGGTGTCTCTTTCTGGGTAAAATAATGGTTGTTTACAATCATCATGAACTAACCAAAGCAAGGCTCGGTGAGCAGTAGTAAATCGCTTCTTGGTATGGCCGATGTTAGAAGGGTATACCCATGAAATCCATTGCTGGAGTCTAAATCCTTGTGCTTCAATAATGGGAAGTAAACGAGCACAGGCTTCTGGATAGTGAACTAAGAAAGCAGAACCATTAGCACTAAGCCGGGGTTTGAGTGCAGCAAATGTGTCGGAAATCAGTTGGTGATACTGGTGTTCAGGGAGATTGTCATTAACTTTATCAGAATAACGGAATCCAATGTTGTAAGGTGGGTCAAAGAATGCACTCTGGATTTCAATATCGGAATCTAAGTTAGTGATAGCAGACACAACATCATTAAGAATAAAGATGTGACTCATTTCAAACCCTTCTTGAACGATTAATAGTTTTATGTTGTAGTTCTAAGTTTTCGGGGGATGTGTCCCCACCGTCAGCACGGGCTACTTTATGTCCTACGTCTACCATACTGGGTTCCAATCTTACTCCTGTGATAGCATCTTCTACTTTACCATCATCTCCTATGGCATCATCAATAATTTGTTTTCGTTGAGTGGCACTAACTCCGGGCTTGATTGCAGGAAGGTTAAGATACTGATCCAAATCAGCAAGGAACTCTTGAATAACTACATTAAAGGTAGCAGGAATAACATAACTACGACGAGAGTCTGTTGCATCATCCATAAACTTAACTTGATTATCAACCATCCATGTATCCCAGAAACTACGGACGGCTTGAATGTCTTGAATAAGTGCGCTATTGCTGTATTTATCCAACATAGAGCGTAGCACAATGTTAACGAAAATATTTTGTCGTGCTGATTTTTTATCAGTGATTCTCTCAGCACTTCCAGCAGCAGAAAGTGTGTTATAAAGGGTAATGAACTTGTCTACCTTTTTCAATTCTGTCCTTATCTTGTTTTCAGACCATGTAGCGATGTCGTTAATATAGAAATCCATTTCAAGATTCATCTTGTTATAGTCTTCACCCCTACAATAGAGGGTATAATCCATCAAATGTTGTAGCAAAGCACGAACATGGTGTCTTTTAGGTGCGCCCATATCATTATAACTCAACCATTGAGCATCAGCATACTTGTAAATAGACTGATAATTGGGTTCCTTGTGGTGTTGAGCATGGAAACGGTCAATCTTAGAAAGTTTGTTTCCGCCTTGATTCATTTTCAAAAAGATTTGATCTGCATCAAAATCCTCATCATCTTCGAACTCGTAAACAGATAGTGTAGAACCTGAAAGTGCTTGTTGGAAACTACTGGGTAATTCACTCCAAACCTTATTACCAAGATGCTCTTTGTTAGTATGCTCTTGCCAACGAGCACTCATTTTTATTTGACCGTCCATATATCTCATCAAGGTTACAAGTCGATGCTGACCATCTACCACAAAGTTCATAGTATCTAAACCATCTTCGGAATTAATTTTTTGAATCATTACTTCACCCAAACTAATGCCACAAACCTGAGATTCAATCAAGCGAGTATTCCATTTGGCTCTGCGGTCATTAAAGATTCGTTGGTATGTATCCATATCCAGTTTATCATTTTTCCATAGTTGGTAGAAATGGGCCACAGTGAATTGTTTCTTATCAGATGATGCGACCTTGGTGTAGAGGGGATTCTTTGCCATACAATTAGATTTATGTGATTACCCTTATAAACATTATTATTGTGGGTTGTTTACCAGATGTTCAATAAAAGTGATAACTTCATCATATTGGTCATCGGGAATATCTTTATATGATACTCCAAAGCGGGATTTGATACAAATAGCAATATGGGCATAAGGGTTGCGTCCTTGTGGGTGTCGAGGAGAATCGGGTAATTTATCTTTAAGTTTATCTCCAGCAGATTTAATCTCTTCCCACAATATTTTGGCTAATTCTTCATCCATGATATCACCTAAGTAATGATTTGACTGGATGTGATTTATACTGTTCTGCCATAGCATATTTATGATATCCAGAATCACCAGTTCTTTCGATTATCCCTTTCTTAGAATGTATGCGAAGAATATTACAAATAGCATGTGAAGTAAATCGATGTGCTCTTTGACTATCACATTGTTTAGCGATCTCTGATGCTAACAAAGGTTCCTTAGTGTGTTTTAAAAGTTTAAGTGGGAAATACTGTTTAGGGCTACGACTCTTGACTTTTGCACTATTACATTTATGGCTACAAAATGCTTTACTGCTATCTTGTAGCCTCCAACGCAGTATAGTATCTTCTCCACAATTTTCGCAAGAGATTACTATGGGTGGATAATATTCAAAATGTTTGGTATGTGTATTTTTACTTGGTTTATATTTAGTTAGTTTTAATTCATAAAAACGCTGACAATAATAACTACAATAATCAGAGTCCCAAAAAACGAAACAGGATTCAATTAAATCTCGGCCACATACTATGCACATATCAATCACTAAAATAATTTTGTTTGCCTCTTGGAATTGATGTCTTCAAGACCCTGAACATCGGGCTCGATTTCGCCGGGGGTTGTTGCTTCGGCTTGCCAAATGATTTCACGGTCAATTTCAACGTTCCAAACTTCCTTTAAAAATCCACATATTTTCTGATAGGTAACTGACTTAGGTTTGACTCCGACTTCTTCAGAAGTAGTAGGAAAGTAAACCATGAAATCTACTACTGAACCATAGTGTGCATAAATCTTTTTGGCTAATGTTTTCCCTACTCGTGGAATCTGTTCCAATAAGGCATGGTGTTTATTAGATGTAGAAGTTACTACAGTCACTGGACGGATCAATTGGTGGACTTCACCTTCTGACATTCGGAGGGCATGACTTCGGATGAATCGGATTGTCTCATCCAAAGAATCAGTGTAAACTACTGGAAGCACTTCAGAACTCATACGGTTCAAAAACTGTTGTAATGACCTAACTTGATTCTGGTTAGCAGTAAATATATCTTTATTTGTTCCTTCAATAATGAGATATGTTCGAGGGGCAGCAGTTACTAATCTACTGACTTGTTCTTGCATTCGGCGGGACTGCCATGAGCCATAAGCATCAGCCCATGTTTTCCGTTCAAAAAGCGCACAATCTTCGGGATTGTCATAATCCCAAACTTTGATATCACCTGTATCGAGATTCTCGATTTCAGCATTAAGCAACATCTCACAAAGTTGCTTGGTTTTTGGCTTTTCTTTGGAATCAACACTGATAGAAATAGTTTTCTTATCCACTTCTGTTGTTACCACCGGCATAATAAATAGTAGTGTAACCACCTATTTAACAGTTAGGTTGGGGTAGGTTAATAAGGGTAGTCGCTATAAGGGTTATTAACAACCTCGCCGGTTTCGGCTTCTTTGGGGTTAAAAATAAATGATGGAGAGTGAAAGCAAGATGAAACAATACATAGTGAAAACAGTAAATGGAAAGGAACAGAAGGTTGTTGATGAGATGTTATCAAGACTAACCGATTTTGGTTCAATGAAAAAGATACGGGATCAAATTGGCGATATGACTTATGTTGAACACATGAAGGGATATATTTTTGTTGAGGCAGAATCACAAATAGTTATTGAACAATTGGTCGGGAAAACTATAGTTCGCACAAATATATTACCAATGAAAAATGTAAAAAGGGTTATTGGGGAAGTTAGTAATGAAGAATATAATAACTACACAAAACCAAAAATACCAACAGATGGGTTGGAGATAGGAACAATTGCCACAATACAAAAAGGTGCATTTAAGGGTGAACAAGGAATTGTGTTATCAAAAACAGAGGAAAGAGTAAAAATTGAATTACTGGGCGATATTCCTATGATAATGGAATTAGATGGAAAAGATGTAATTTAATACCATATTTACCAGACTATTAACAAGACAACCATAGAAGCAACAGCGGCTATTGCAGAAGTAAGTGTTCTTAATAGTTCCATTTTGTGGTTGTGTTTATCCAGCCAACGTTCCAAAACGCCTCGTTCAGCCATACTATTACTTTTTGCTATCACCTATATCAACTTTGATAGCGTAACCGCACCCACATTCCCAAGTATCCCCTTGCTTGGATAGTTTCCGTGGGCTAAATGTAGAACAACATGGACAGATAGGTATCATTAGTATTCATCCCCCATATCATGCCCAAATGTAATACCAAAAACAATTAAAAAAACTATTATTTCCCAAAACATACTATCATTCCTCTGAATGATATTCTACTGATTCAATTTTGGCTAACTTCCGTGCCTCGGTAATTTTATCCTGTGCTACTAAATCCAACCATGTTGCTAATTCATCATCAAAGTCAGCCTCATTCCCCTCATTAGTAATATTTATAATAGGAGGATCTCTCCATACGCTACCATTTATTAAAAGTGTTTTAATCAAGTGTTCACATTGTTTTTCACCACGGGATTCAAAATAATCCAGTAAATTACACAACATTCTCAAATCAAGATTAATCTCATTCATACATATCCCTCCTTTGGCTACCTTTATCACTCTTTGCTTTTTCGCACATATAGTCGAGAGGGTAAAGCGATAATCTCCCTATAATCCTTGATAGTATCAAAATAAGATTCTTGAATAAACCAAAAGTCCTCTACCACATCAGCAGAGATAATTTTGTGATATTGGGTTTCATTCAAAATAAATGTATCTTCATTTTCAATTTGAGACCAAACAACTCCATACTTACGCTTAGCCCAGCCTTCAGACCTGTCATTATCTTCAATATATTTTTTTAATTTATTGGCGGCTTCCTTTTGGAAACCGATGGCCATACTATAATTGTTGAATACCTCTACAGGAATATTTTCGGTTTGGAATGCCGGGGATGTTATCAGAAGCATCTCCTGCCATGGCTTTCCAATCAGAATACAACTTAAAGGTAAAATTATTCACTGGTTCTACTGATTCAGTAAAGTTATGAAACTTAATTCCGGGGTGTATGGCTAATAATTGATGAATGTCTGAATCTTGAGTAAATATAATTATATCTGCTGTCAAATTGTCAGCCACAAAGTCGGCCAATAAATCGTCTGCCTCTAATTCTTGGGTATAATGGCCAATAAAGTTTTTACGCAACTTCATGGCGTCTAAATTAAGGGAGTTATAATCTTCTCTGATATCTCTATTAGTATAGTCCTCAGCATCGTAGTCTTCAATTCTTGCTTTGGGAACTCGGTTAGCCACGGTGGTTGCGTCCATTACTACCGTCCCAACAAACTTGCACATCACATCCACCGTATCCGGCTTGATTGATTCTCATTTGAATATAATTAAGATCTTGAAATACAGTTCTACGGACTTTGTTTAGAAAATGGCCATAGTTCATTTTCTTGCGTTCAACTTTCTTCATCCACCGACTAAATCTGCCTTTAGGTGCCCAATGTTTTGCCATACGGGAGACGAAATAACCTCCGTCAAGCAATACTAATTTTTCAGTCATGTGAACCCTCAAGGTGGTGTGGAAAGCATACCATGAGATTGTAAGATATCATGTGCCTCTATTCGAAGGCTGGTTTTAATCTTCTTATTCTCATATGCCCAAAGGAGATTGGATGTTGCCATGACAGTAACTTCACAGGTTTTATAGGGACATTCTAACTTCCCATGATAACCTTCATTATCAACCCATTCGTTAATAATTTTCATATTCCAACCGCAATGGGGGCAATTCATAACGGTTATTACATCGATGACTTACTTATATCTTCCTACTCTTCAGGGTCTTTATCAGAAGACTTGGAAGTTAATAATCTCAGAACTCCCCAGACGAGTAATCCACCACCAATAGCAATTCCTGCAAATACAGTTAATGGGTCTACATCTTTATTAAATCCTACTAATTCTAATTGTTTTCCTACTTGTGCCGTAACTTCTTTTACTTCTTCCGTTTGGGTTTCAATAGTTGGTGCACTTTCATCCCAATCTGCTGGTTTTGGAACATTGATAGTCCAAGACTTGTCGAGTGCAGGTGTTCCGCATTCTGCGTGGGATGCCAAAGACTTAACTGTGACTATCCAAGTGCCGGGTTTGGTAATCTTGAATTGTTTGAGTGTTGGGTCAAATCTCATTGATTTGCCTATTGTAGTTCGATCCGAAGTTCCGGCTAATTCGGTGTCATACATAGATTCTCCATCACAGGTGATAGATATATTTATTTTATGTCCACGACCATTACTATTGTGGAATATCATTCCAAGGATATCGTCCCCACATTCCTCGCCAGATTCGGTAATACCTTCATCACGAAACTCACGCTTTAAGACAGCACTCATTTGATTGCCTACTGGACTATAATTTGTCTCAGCCATATGTTGGCCTTCTTCTGCACAAAGGTTATACCATGAGTCTCCGCAAATAACACTTTTTGCTCCACTATATGCTCCACTGCCAACATAGGCAATACCTTGACCAACATAAGAAACACCAGTAGTAACTCCTGCGAGTCCTGAATAGACTCCCCATTGGGCATAATCAGATATGCAATCCCCTGCACCAGAACAATCTTTCCTTCTTTCATTTAAGATATCATATCCTTCGCTAATGGTATCACGCCATTCCTCCGGATCGGTAACGAAAATCATAGAACCATCTAAAATGGCTCCAATACATCCAGTTCCAGAAGTATCGGTGCCAACAAAAGAAACAACAATGTTATCTTCGCCGGGGGTGATTGCACCGTCGTTTCCAAAATCTGTAGTATAAATCCAAACTTCATGTTTGGAATCACATATTCTATAAACATCAGTTTCGTCTTTGCCTTTAGAACCTACTTGGGTCACAGCGGTTCCGAATATACCTTTATCTAAGTCTGTCATTTAATCACCTCATGTTAAAACCCAAATCAATACTCCAATACATACTGCACCTCCGAGAGCGTATCCAACGAAGTTTTCGTAAATCTGATTCTTGTATGCATTAGCAATCTCTGTATCACCAGTTAAACTGGTTAGTAAATCAGCACTATCTTCTATGGCTTGTTCAAACCCTATGTTAATACCATAAACATGGGTGAATCCAACAATTGGGAAACTACAACCATATTTATTCTGATCGATAACACCAAATCCTTCAATAAGATATTGTTTAGTAAGGATGGCTGCATCAACTACGGCAGCAATCATGGCTCCGGCTCTGGCTGCTCTGGCTGCCCAGACAAGTCCTGCTGCCCATCCGGCTGCACCTGCGGTAAGCACTGTGGCCACAATCATTAAACCAATTTCGGCTACAAGGGGTATAACTTCTTCCCAAATAAACTTAGATGCTTTCTCTTCAGTAGCAGATTCTCCTAAGTTTGAATACCCGTAGTGTGCAGAA
>LWDU01044729.1_pt2 | contig 15391 bp, 11 predicted proteins | sample 727161 | NCBI WGS metagenome assembly LWDU01 (sample SAMN04566230, study PRJNA314399) | hydrothermal vent metagenome | isolation source: deep sea hydrothermal plume seawater | place: Mexico: Gulf of California, Guaymas Basin | collected 2004-07-11 | reverse complement strand
TCCAACTCCATAGAGATGCGACCGGTGCGAACTGGTTGTGGAAAGCGAAAGCCTAGAGTTTTTGTGTTAGTCATAGTTTCGATGCGTTCCATTTTATTGAGCATCTTGATTCGGCTCTGAACTTGAGTAGCTTTCGTATTTTTGGCGCGAAAACGCTCTATGAAACGCTCAATTTCGCTGATGCGCTTTTGCTGATTTAATGATTCTGCTACGAGTTGAGTTTCTCGTTCTTTTTTCAAGCGCTCAAAATCATTGTAATTACCTGAATAGGGCGTTAAGGTTCCTCGATCTAACTCAACAATTCTTGTAACCATATTATTGAGAAATCGTCGGTCATGGGAGATAAGCAGAAGGCTACCGTCGTAATTTTTTAGAAATCCTTCAAGCCATTCGACTGATTTTAAATCAAAATGGTTAGTCGGTTCATCTAGTAAAAGAATATCCGGGTTTTGTAAAAGGAGTCGCGCCATTTCGACTCGCATACGCCATCCACCTGAAAACTCGTTAAGAGGTTTCTTGAATTTATCATCACTGAAACCAAGTCCCGAAAGAATAGAGCAAGCCTTAGGTTCTAGTTCGTAGCCATTTAACTGTTCAAACTTATGCTGTAGTTTTCCATAATGTGATGTTGTGGCCTCGGAAGTTGGGCCGGAGGACATTTGTTTTTCCAAGTCGTCCATTTTTTGACGAATAACTTGCAAAGAAGAATTTCCTGATATTACGCGTTCTAAAACGGAACCGTTGTAAGCATTGAGTTCTTGTTCGAGTGTGGCAGCTTGGGCGCCTTTTCGAAAAACAATTTTCCCGGAATCAGAGGACTCTGTATTCATTATAATACGAAACAAAGTGGTTTTCCCGGTTCCATTTTCTCCAACCAGTCCCACATGTTCGCCTGGGCGTAAATGGAAATTAATATTTTTAAGAATTACTTTAGAACCAAATTGCTTGTGTAGATTTTGCAGATAAATCATGGCTTTTTTGCTCGGTAAAAAGTCATATTCCTTCTTTGAGTCTGGGATTAAAGGCTTCACGTAGGCCTTCGCCGCAAAGGTTGAAGGCGAGCACTACAAATAAAATACTAAATCCTGGAATAAAAGTAATCCATGGAGCATCGAAAATAAACTGCTTCCCGTCGGCAAGAATATTTCCCCATGTGGCGTCAGGTGGTTGAACTCCGAATCCAAGAAAACTGAGACTTGACTCAGTTAGAATAGCGGTTGCGACACCAATGGTCGCTGACACCAAAACGGGTGCCATAGCATTTGGCACCATGTGTATAAATATAATTCTCCATTCTGGAATAGCTTGACTACGAGCTGCAGTGACGTAGTCCAATTCCCTCAGTGTTAAAAATTCAGCCCTTACGAATCGGGCTGTACTCATCCAACTAGTCAGCCCTATCACAATCATGATGTTGTATATGCTTGGAGGTAGTAACGCCACTACGGTTAGAATTAAAAAAAAAGTAGGAAAACATAGCATGATATCGACAAAACGCATGATAATGGTATCTATAGTAATAAATCCAAGCTTTAGTCTGCCGTAAAACCCCGCGATTCCCCCAAAAAAAATCCCAAGAAAAATCGAAATACTAACAGCGACAAAACCCACTGTTAATGAAATAGAAATTCCCTCTAGCATACGTGCAAATATATCGCGGCCAAGTTCGTCAGTACCTAAAAAATATATATTAAACATTGGAGCGTCCTCAGCAGGAACAATTATGCTGGTAAAGAGGGTTAAAGGAGGAAGGAATTTTTCCGGTAGCCTAACTAACTGTGGATCAAACACAACGATCCATCGAGTCAGCACTTTTCCTAAAAGGGCAAGCACTAAAAGAAAGATTAAAAAGATAAAACTAAAATAGGCGAGGCGATTTAGTTTGAAGATACTCCATCGCTCTTCGAAGAGGCTGGCTACTGGTTTTAATCCCTCAATGTTTTGCGAATCTTCTATTTTGCTCACCTTAGAACCCTTTACAATTTAATACGTGGATCTACTACCGCGTATAGAATATCTGACACAAAAGTACCTATGAGTACCAGAACGGCTGAAATAAAATTGAGTGTAAGTATTACCGGAAAATCCCTGGCAAGAATTGCCTCGAATCCTAGTCTACCCATTCCAGGCCATGCAAAGATAGTTTCAAATATGACGGAGCCACCGATTAGGCCTGGGATAGTTAGGCCAAACATAGTTATAAATGGGAGCAATGCATTCCGAAGCCCGTGTCGGTAAATAACAGTATCTTCCGATAGCCCCTTAGCTCGAGCGGTACGAATGTAGTCTTGATTGATGACTTCTAACATTTGTGATCTGACGTAGCGAGAAAGAATAGCTACCCCTGCCACGGCTGACATAAAAGCTGGTAAAGTCCAATGCCACACACGATCCATAGAGCGTAGCATCAGCCCGGCATGTTCAAGACCAAACGTTCGCATGCCAATTACGGGAACGTTAAATGTTTTAACCATAAAAATAATACAAATATAGGAAAGGAAAAATCCTGGGATTGAAATTAATGCGTAGGATAGAAAGGTTCCCACCTTGTCAAACCTCGATCCGCGACGGAGCGCTGCCTGAATACCAATAGGGAAAGCTAGAAACCAGGTAATAAGAGTTCCTAAAATAAACAATGGGAGAGAATTAAGAAAACGGTCCCATATTTTTCCGAGAACGGGCTGGTTATCTTTGAAAGATTTGAGTTCGCCGGTAAACAGATCGTTCATCCAATAAACATATTGAGCATAAAGTGGTTCATCTAAATGGAAGGCCGCACGTATTCGTTGGATGTCCTCAGCTTTCATTCTAGGATTGGAGGGGTCGACCAAACTGGGTTCTCCAGGCGCTAGGTGGACTATCGCATGAGAAATGATTGAAATGAAAAATAGTAGGACAATACGTTGTCCTAGGCCTTTGAAGATAAACTGAATCATTTTACTGTAGCATTCACTAATTAAAAGTGCCCGTTCGACCCTTAATTATTGTGGGTAGAGAAAGATAATTAAAAAATTTTGTTAATTACTTTTGCTCGTTTATACTTTTTTTATGGACATTTTACAACTTAGTCATTACCTCGATAACTTACTTGGTATTAAAGAGGTCAAGGATTCGCCTAATGCAATGAATGGGCTGCAAGTACAAAATACTGGAGACATTAAAAAAGTCGGGTTAGCTGTGGATTTATGCATGGCAACGATTGAAAAAGCTATTGCAGTAGACTGTAACATGATGTTTGTTCATCACGGGATGCTTTGGGGTGGGGTGAAACCAATCCGCGGAAATTTTTACGATAAGGTTTCTACCATGATGCGTGAAAACCTTGGTCTTTATTCAGCGCACCTCCCATTAGATATGCACCCTGTATTAGGAAATAATAAGGCATTGGCAGACCAATTAGAACTTTATGAGCTTGAGCCATTTGGGGAATATGGAGGACAGAAAATTGGGATCAAGGGGCGACTAGATCGAATATCAGCTGAAGGTCTACGAGTTAAACTAGAAGATAAACTAGGATCCCCTATTAAAGTAATCGGTTCAGGAGAGGTGCAGACAATTGGGATTGTTTCTGGTGGGGCAGCAGATATTTTAACGCAGGCTGCTGAAGCTGGCCTTAATGCCTATCTCACGGGAGAGGGTTCTAATCACCATTACCACGAAGCTATAGAAAGTCAATGTATGCTAATTTTAGCTGGTCATTATGCAACAGAAACTGGAGGAGTTAAGTCTGTTGGAAAACATCTTGAAGAGCAATTCGGAATCAAGGCTGAGTTTTTAGACTATCCGACGGGCATATAAAAAAAATTCTATCGAAGTTTGTTTTTTTTGATTTTTACTAATGCTACTTTAGCTTCCCAATTAAAAAAAGCAACTATAGTAGCTAAAATTCCTAGTCCAATAGGGAACATCCACTCTACTGTAAAGTCCATAATTTTCCTTTCGGTTAAAAACTGAATCGATACCTTTCAAATAGTTCCATCGTAACTTCCTGGTCGGATCCTTCATTTTTTTTAACTTCCTGCTCGATACGTTTAACTGCCATATTACGAATAAATGAAATAGGGATACGCATAACTTTTTGAAGAGCATCATCATGCCACTTAAGTTCAAATTCAGGTATGTCTTGAGGAGCATCGGTCTCAGTTTGTTCCTCCTTTAATTCATCTTCTGTGACCTCTATGCCCATGGCTTGTTTGGCAGATGCAGGCATTATATTTGTAAATACTTCCTCAATTATGCCGGCGGTAACCATCTTATCTCCGCGTTCCCTAGCTCTCGCTTCAATTGTTTGTTTTGCCATTCCGAGTACAAAAGGAGGGACTTTTTCCATTTTCTCAAGTGCTTCTTTATTCCAAGGAATCCCACTTGATGGCGTGACTTCCATATAACTCTTAAATTTTTCTACTATGTCGTCCTTTTTTTCTGTTCTCATTGATAAGAAGTCTTCAATCTCTTCAATCACTTCAACTTTTCTTGGACTTTGTCTCATTTTTTCTTTAGCTACTTCAAAGGAATCCATTGTTAATTCTTCAAAGCCGAAGCCTTTAACTCTTTTGGAGACTAACATCATCGATTCATTTCTAATTTCAGTTAGAAAGTCAGAAGTAACTAGTTTATAACCTCTTTTAACACAACGTTGAACCATTAGTTTGCGTATGCCGGGACGAACAAATTCAGGAGCGTGCTTTACTCTTTCCCAGGCGTCTGGATGCCATTCGACATTATTTTCACGAGCATAGGGATGGTCAATAATTTCCGTTGATGGTGTCTTCTCGTTCATCAGCTAATTCTCAGATAGATATATCTGGTATATTATTTTTAAAAACCAAAGTATGTTTATACTTCAAAATTACTTGAAGCTGATTTAAATGTCAATTACTTTGGTTTTTTTAGGCTAACTTACTCTTAAAGAACCATCAGAATATAAAAATGAAACGTTCACCAATTGTATATTTTCTATTTTTGTTCTCCGGAATTACGGCATTAATTTATGAAGTTGTGTGGGCTCGAATGCTCACTCTTGTATTTGGCCATACGGTTTTTTCAGTATCCATTGTTTTGGCTTCATTTATGGCTGGCCTAGGATTTGGTAGCTACTTTTTTGGTCACGCGATCAACAATATTGATAGTAAAAAAACACATCCAGATAGTAGCAACTTTAGCCGAGAATCGTCGGAAGGTTTGGAAACGTCTCCTCCTCTTTTATTATATGGTTGGATAGAGATCGTACTCTTTTTGCTATGTTTGGTTGTTTCTTTAATTCTTTTTAAGTTTTCTATAATTTATTCATGGTTAGGTTTTTTTATTCCAGAATCCATCGTGATTCAAAACATATTCAAGTCTTTTTTAGCTTTTATTTTAATGTTTCTCCCTGCGTCCTTAATGGGGGCAACTCTACCCATAATAAGTAAATACTACATCACAGATAATATTAGATTGGATAGTCGATTAGGCCTTCTTTACGGTATTAATACATTTGGTGCTGCATTGGGTTGTTTGCTGACAGGATTTTTTCTGATTGCTAACTTTGGGGTTTTGCAAACAGTTTTGGTTGCCACGTTAATGAACCTTTTTGTTGGGGTTTGTGCAATTCGAATCTATCAGGAAGGAGAAGAAACCAGCCACAGCTTTCGTTTGCCACGTTTTACGATTCCTAAAATATCTTTGAAAGGGGATCAATGGTTGTGGGTAGCTGTAAGTTTTGTATGCGGTTTTACAGCTTTGTCGTATGAAGTTTTGTGGACACGGTTGTTAGTTTTTAGCACCTCCAGTACGATTTACTCTTTTAGCATGATGTTAGGCGTATTTCTCATAGGAATCGCACTGGGAAGTTTTTTGGTCATAGCCGTCTTTAGGTCGAGTTTAAATTTAAGAACGGTATTGATATTTCTTCAGATTAGTATTGGGTTCTATGTAATTGGATCTTTGTATAACATAGAGCAACTCCTTTCAGCGCCGTGGAATGGCTACAACTTACAAAAACCGGGTTTTGTTTTTTGGCAATATTTTTTGGACTCCTCAGCCTTAATGTTACTCCCGACGATTGCGTTGGGAATGAGTTTTCCTATCTTAATTAAAATAATATCTAATGGGTACGAAGATATAGGGAAAGGAACCGGCCAAATATACGGAGTAAATACATTTGGCGCAATTTTAGGTTCTCTTTTTGCGGGTTTTCTATTTTTACCTAGCTTGGGGGCACAGCAGAGCTTGCTCCTTATTGCGACATTAAATCTGTTAATGGGGCTGTGCTTATTCCGATCAGGGAATTACCTTACGGAAATATCACGTAAAACCATAACAGCGATACTAGCAGGCTTAGTTCTTCTTGTGAATATGGGTTTGCCTTCTGGATTGCTTGACCAATTTTTTATGCGAGATGGTACGGGTAAAAAAGATGTTAGAAAATTGTTATTTTTTGAAGAAGGACTTACCGATACGGTAGCTGCTTTTGAGGACAATTACGGTATTTTGGACGCTAATAACAAATGGTGTTTCTATGTCTGCTGTCAACTTTATTGCTTCGAGATATATGAAGCTTTTAGCGCATTTACCTATAATGTTGGTAGAAAATCCTGAAAAGGTTTTGGTTGTATGTTTTGGTACTGGACAAACAACGGGAGCTGCTACCCTTCATCCAAAGGTAAAGTCAGTCGATAGCGTAGATTTGTCAGAGAGTGTTTTAAAAGCAGGCAATGTGTTTTCATCACATAATTACAACGTGCTGAAAAGTGAAAAGGTCAGTATTATTCTCCAAGATGGGAGGAATCATTTGCTGACCACTCAAAAAATGTATTTACGGTTACTCTTTACTCTAAAGAATATTATGAGTTAGCCCAAAAACATCTAAATCCGGGGGGGATTATGACCCAATGGATTCCTTTGCATAGCCAGGGAAAGCAGGAAGTGTTAATGCACTTCAAAACCTTTCTTTCTGTATTTCCCCATGCAATAGCTTGGATGCCGGTTGCGAATGAATTACTTATTATTGGGTCAAATAGTAAAATTGATATTGATTTTGAAAAATTAAAGGGACGGTTTTTAGATCCAAATGTGAGTCTTGCTATGCAGGAGATTCAGATTCCAGATGCTTTTTCATTCCTAAGCAATATCTGGTTTTTAGAAGACCAGATGAGCAACTTGGCTAGCCATCAAAAAGAAATCACAGATAATTGGCCTTTTATTGAGTTTTATCTTGGTCTAGGGAATGTGGTGAGTACTTACGGGCGTGAAGATTTTTTGTTTGCAAGAACTCCATTTAAAAATATTTCTGACCGGATATCCAACATTACTTACGATGAACAAAAAAGGCTTAAAGCTATTTTTGATGGTATGAACCTTTATCAACGAGGCGTTACTTATAGCAATCGAGAGCTGCTTTTAGAGTCTTTATCTCAGTTAGAAGGAAGTGATTTGGTGCGGTATCATTTGCAAGCAAGTTCAAGGCAAGTGTCTAGTTTGATGCAGGAGGTGAAATCGAACCCCTCAGACTTGGAAGCTTTGTTGAATTTAGGCCATGCTTATTATCAGATTGGTGAATACGAGAAAAGTTTTGGAATTTTAAAAATTATTTTAACTAAAAATCCCTCACACTCATACGCCAATTTATACGCGGGTTATAGCTTGGTAGAATTAGAAAGGTTTGAGGAGGCAAAAGTTTTTTTTAAAACAGCCATTAAAAACAATAGAGCTCAGTTTAGTTCTATTCTTCAAGAAATAGCATTGGTCGATTTGCTTGCCAAATTGAATGACGACCTTGAAAACATTGGTTTGCTAAACAGTGTAGCCGCATTTTATAATATTAAAAAAGAGTATAAGAAATCTCTAGGTTACTCTTTTCAAGTTTTGGAACAAGAACCGCTTAACAAGCAGGCATTAAAAAATATTGTTTTTGGATATCGCGGAAGAGGAGAGCCTGGAAATGTCCTGGAGTATGGGAACCGCTATTCCATGGTTGATCCAGACAATATAAATCTTCAATATCTCTTTGGCGAAATGCTTGTAAAAACTCTACGGTGTGAAAAAGCAATCCCCTATTTGCAAAAAGTATTAAAAAAAGACGACACTTATCGCAATACTGAGTCTCTACTGAAAGAATGTTTATCTCGCCAAGTAGGAGAAGGTATTACTGCGGGCTAAAACGAAAAAGTGTTTGATGGTTATTTTTTCTAAAATAGTTGGTGCTTAATGTGGATTTGGGTGGTTCTCAATTAAAAATAAATTTCCAGAGTTTTAAAGTCTTAAGTATTGATTTTATAAAGGACAGTAGTTTTTGCTTTAAATATTCAGATTTGTTAAATAACTTTTTATGAGTTCCCATTAGCAGTTTTGGGATATTCAAATCTTCTGGACAGCGGGGAAGACAATCTCCACATTCTGTGCAATGAAAAGCAAATGTGCCAGGAAACCAGTGTCCCTGTCCTTCAAGCATATTATAGCGAAAACGCCCGTAATCTAACATGTCATAACCTTCGTTGAGATTCCTAAACCTTAGAACTTCGGGGATATTTATATTTTCAGGACAGGGTAAGCATTCATTGCATAGGGTACATAAATCCGTAATTTTTTCTAAAGGAGCATCCATTGCACTTTTAACTTTAGATAGATCGCTATTAAAATAATTTCCCCCATTCAAAATGGCTAGGTTTTGAGAAAAATGTTTTGGTTCATGCATACCCATACTTAAAGTGGTGATTTCAGAGTGAGATAAACAGAACCTTCCATTAAATGCAATAGGTGTAATAGGCGTACAAAGATTTTTTACTTTTTCGGAGGGCTTAAATAGCATTCCACCTTTTTCATTAGGAGAAATTATAAAAACACCCATGTCCATTTCCCCAGCTAATTTTACTGCTGGAAGATTATGTTGAAAAAAATAATAGTAATGAAGGTTTATAAAACTAAATAAGTTTGTTCTCATGGCTTCCATTATTATGTTAAGCGAGCCATGTGTTGAAAATCCAATATGGCGTATCAACCCTTCATTTTTTAATTGATATAAAGTCTCGACAGGACCATTCTTTTCCAAGGCTCTTTTTAAGAGCTCCTTGTTGTTAATGCCATGCCACCCATAAAAATCGATATAATCCAATTTAAGAGCCTTAAGTTGTTCTTCTACAAGTCTTCGGGTCTCATCACCCGACATCGGAGCTCCTTTTGTCATCATCTTGAACTGGTTTCTCGGAACACCGAGTTCCTTTAAGGCATGACCAAACAAGAGTTCACTTTTTATATACCCGTGGGCGGTTTCAATATGGTTGATTCCTAGGTCCAATGCCATACGAGTTGTAGAAATACAGTTTTCAATGGAATCTTTAGGTAAGTGGTTTCTGGGAGGAGTCCATCCATGTTTAAATCGCATGCCACCAAGAGTGATAACAGAAATCTTCTCTTCAGTTTTACCAAATCGCCTGTATTCCATTGGGAAGGTCATAACTCATAGCATTTATAGTTGAAAATCTTTGAGTGAATAAGATGAGCTTTTGTAATGGCATTTTCAAGTAAATTTAAAGGTGATTTTTCCGATTAGCGATAAAGTATTTAAAAATTTCTATATCAATATTTAAGGAATCTAAGGAAAAAAAAAGTGACGTCGTATATAATGTCAGGACTAAAGACTTTGATCTTATTTGTTGATATTTTTACATTTTTTGAACTAAATTGAAGATGACATTTAAATTCATTCATTGTTCTGATCTACACATTGATAGCCCCTTCAAAGGGTTTTCTTCTGTGGAAGGTCCGCTAGTCGAAACCTTCCGCAAATCAACTTACCAAGCCTTTCAAAATATTGTTGAACTTGCATTAAAAGAAAACGTAGAAGCCGTTTTGATTGCTGGTGACATATACGACGGAGCTAATAAAAGTTTGGAGGCGCAACTTAAATTTCGTCGTGGATTGCAGAAACTTTCTGAGGCAGAGATTGATACTTTCATTGTTTATGGTAACCACGATCCTCTTGATAGTTGGTCAGCTTCAATTAAGTGGCCTAAACGGGTCCACGTATTTCCTGGAACGCAGGTAGAATGTCTCCCAGTTAAAAAAAACGGAATACTGAAGGCATATATTCATGGAATAAGTTACCCCACGCGTGACGTGAGGGGAAATTTGGCTCAAAAATTTTCTCGAGGTAATAATGACGAAATTTTTGCTATTGGTCTGCTGCATGCAAATGTGGGACATCAGTCCGGCCATGATAATTATGCCCCCTGCTCCATAGACGACCTAATCGCTGCAAAAATGGATTATTGGGCTTTAGGTCATATTCATGGTTTTCAGGTGTTGCGTGACAGTAATCCTGCCGTAGTTTATTCTGGGAATAGTCAGGCTCGGCACATGAGAGAGTCTGGCGAGAAGGGTTGTTGCCTTGTTACCTTAAACAAAGATACGGCTCCAATAATTCAATTTATACCTGTTGATGCGATTCGATACATTCAAGGTGAGGTAGACCTTACAGGAACTATTTCATTAGAGGAAGTGATACATGTCGTGCGCTCGAAGTGCGAAAATTTTGCAGACCAAACCAAACAGAGAGATGTTTTTATTAGTTTGTCGTTAAATGGAAGAACACAGGTACATTCTGAATTGAAAAGAGGAGACACGGTACAAGAACTTCAAGAAGAAATCAGAACTTATTTTCAAGGACGAACGTCTTCGATTTGGTTGACTCTAAAATTAGATACTGCGGGTATCTACGATATTGAGTCTCTACGAAAGGGAAAAGATTTTATTGCTGACTTTGTCAACCTCTTTGAGTTAGAAGGGAAGGAAAAATCTTTCGCAGATTTAAAAGAAGTGCTTAAACCAGCATTCGAAACTTGGCAAGGTGAAAAATATTTAAACAATCTATCTGCTGAAGAAATGAAGGATATTTTAGTTCAAGCAAAGTCCTTATGTCTGGACAAACTATTGAAATAAATTGTCATTAAAATAATAATTTAGATAGTTTTTTAATCGTTGGGAAAATAGATGGAAATTAGAGAAATTCAAATTGATGGGTTTGGAATTTTTTCTGCTAGAAAATTGAAAGGCCTGTCTTCGGGGCTAAATATTATCTATGGTCCCAATGAATTTGGAAAAACTACGTTGCTTGAGTTTATAAGATGCGTGTTGTTTGGTTTTCCCGGGAAGAACCAAAGAGTAAATCAGTACACTCCGGTTAATGGAGGTCGTTTGGGTGGGGGGTTGCAATGTGTTTTAGCATCGGGGCAATTAATCTCAATTGATAGGCAATCAGATAAAAAAGATGGCCCTGTAATCCGCACGGATTCGACAGAAAATCAGGGGGAATCATATCTTAATTCTCTTTTAGGATACGCCACTAAAGAGGTTTTTAAAAACCTTTATGCATTTACTATTGATGAACTACATGACATACAAAGCTTGCGAGGTGAAGAAATTAAGAACCGTATCTATGGTGTGGGAATGGGGTTAGGGGATGTGTCTTTGGGGAAAATAGAACAAGAGATAGACAAATCCTGTTTAGAGATATTTAAGCCTAGAGGGCAGTGTCGAATGCGGGGGATCCTTGGTGAAATAAATGAAGTTGAAAAAGAGATAATGCAAGTTCAAAAAAATCTTGGCAAGTATAATGAATTAAATAATACGTTGTCCCAGATGAATGATGAGAAAAATAAAAAGATCAAGGAAATAGACAAAGTCAATTTAACAAAGAAATTGCTTGAAACTCAGCAAGAACTATTCCCAGTGGTTGTGGAAGTATTAATTGCCGAGGAAGAAGTTAGCCAAATGAAAACTATTTCTAATTTTCCTGAAGATGGGATGCATATATTATCGTCTATTCAAGTAGATAGAAAAAATTTACTTAAACAAATCAAAGAAGAGGAACAAGCTTATGAAGAATTAAAAATAAAATTGTGTAGCATAGTGGTGAACGATGATTTGCTGGCATGTGAAGGTGATGTCTTATTTCTTCAACAATCCCTTAATGAAATACAGTCGGTCATTAAAGACGAGTTGAAAGTGAAAAGTGAAAGACGAAATATAAGTGCGCAAATCATTATTGATCTTAATGCTATTGGACAAGGATGGACGGAAGAACAAATCAGTGGATTTGAGTTGTCAGAGTTGGAAAAAAAAGAAATCCAGGAATATTATAATAAGTTATCTGAACTTAGACAGAATGAAAGTAGTACGAAAGACAAACTAAATTTACATCAAGAACAGAAAAGAGCCAATAAACCAGAGCCAAAACCACCTCTTTCTCAATTAAAGCGTGTTTTCCCATACGCATTGATCGGGGTTGGTTTTTTTGGTTTGGCAGTTGGTGGAGTTTTGGTTGATTATGTTTTTCTTGGGGCAGGACTAGTTATGGTCGGTTTGGGAGCACTATTTCGAAATAAAATACTAATTGAAATGCAACCGGAGGATGAACCTGAAGATAGTTTAGAAGTCTCGCTCGTGAAACTCATGGAGGATGCCAGTAAAAAAAGAGAAGAAATTTTTAATGAATGGTCTTCATGGCTTGGTGAAAGAGGCCTTGATCGACACTTGAGTCCGCTAGCCACAGAGAAGATAGGTGATAAGGTGTGTGCCCTTAAAGTTAGAATGGTGCAAAGAGAAAGCATTGATGAGCGGCTTGACGAGATGTCTAAAACGATAGGAGAAGTTTCAAGCCGCATAAGTAAAGTCGCTCCTTTTTTGAAAAACTTTATTGTGGATAGTAATATTCCGACAAGTATACAGGTGATTTATCGTCACTTTGATGAGACTCGTGTTTTAAGGGAAAAAAAGGAAAATTTGGAAGCTCAACTGCGGGGGATCAATGAAAAAATAAACACATTGAAGAGGAAAGTAGAGGAAAAAAATAGTGAGATGTCAGAATTCTTAAGGTCAGTTGATGTGGTGGATGAAGATAGTTTTATTGAGAAAAATAAAACTATCGAAAGGCAAAATTACTTAGATAAAACTATTGCAGAGAAAAAAGAATACATTCAACTGCGAGTTGGTTTAGGAGATTCTTATTATAAATTCATTGAATCTGTAAAATCAAGCAGTCAGGAAGAAAATCATCAGAAATTAGACGGTGCTTCGAAAAGATTGAGTGAGTTAAACATCGAGAAAGACCAATTGCTTCAGACTATAGGAGAAACAAAGACTCAGGTTGATTATTTAGTAAATAATGAAGATATGTCAAAACAACAGACTGAATTAGAGATTGGTCGACAAAAAATTAGAGAGTGCGGTAAGGAGTGGGCTGTTGGTAAAATTGCTCTTCATATGTTGGACCAGGCCAGGAAAAAATATGAAAAGGAGCGGCAACCTGAGGTGATAAAAGCAGCCGAGGGAATATTTGGCTACGTGACAAAGAAGAGTTACTCTAGAATATTTAAACCGATGGACTCGGAAGATATTTTTATTGTTGATAAAAATGAGCAAGTAAAAGGTTTGCTAGAGATGAGTCGTGGCACAAGAGAACAATTATACCTTGCTCTTCGGTTTGGTTTAATAGAGGAATTTGAAAAACGAAGCGAGCCACTGCCACTAGTTATGGATGATATTTTTGTTAACTTTGACGAGAATCGCAATAGTCAAATGCTAGATAAAGTTTTACAATTTTCCAAAAAACGACAAGTTATAGTTCTTACCTGCCACAAGGGTGTCTTTGATGCTTATTCTTCCTTGGGCGCAAATGCGGTGACAATCTTATGACGATTTTTCCCCCTGTAGAACAACGAACGAATAGTTTGAGTATTTTTCTACTGGGAATAATTTTATTTTTTCTTTCCTCGAGTGAATCTTTTGCTAGTCCCCCTAATAAATTTAATCAACTGGTACTTGCTAAGAACTCTTTGGAGAATAAGTTTGGTGTACGTTCCGTTGAATGCTTTCCATTTAAAGAAGATATTGGGTTTACAGAAGACCAAATTCAGTTTATAGAGCAATGCTATGTTGGTGTCCAACTTTTCGCATCGGCATTAGATAAGATACCTAAGGTTGAAATTTTTTCAATTGGTATTAGTACTCGATTTTTGAGGACTGGCGGATTTAATACAATTTTGATTCCGTGGGATGCTCCTTTAGAAGAGGTAGTATCTTTTTTAGGTGAGAAAATATCAAAAGAAAATCAAAAGCTCTTTTTGGAAGAAATATCAACTCTAAAACATAAAATAAATAGGAAGTTTAGAATTTTTTCTTTGTATTGCTCCCAGCAAATTTCTAATGAACAATGTATGTTCGGATATAGTCGCTTGGCATCAATCGAGACTACTCCGAATCCAAAGCCAACCAAGTGGCAGGAAATAGTAATGGGTAATAGGCAGGGTTTAGGAAAGGATTCCCATTCATTCAGAATAAAATATAATTCCTCTCCAAAAGAAATGCTTAATGCTCTTCAGCAAGATCCACAAAGAGTGTGGCTTCCTAGAAAAAAAATGTACGAAAATATCAACTCAAACCATAAACAAGATTTTGTAAAGCGACTTCAGGTTGCTACATATTTTTGTTCCACTGAATTAACGGAGAAAAAATGTTTAGATGGAGTAGCAACTTTGAATGAAGTCAGTAAAAACCATATAGAAAAATATAATACGTTTATTAAGGATGACTTTGATGTTTCTTTTCGGTTTGATCTTCCGTTGGATAAGTTTGTGAAATATTTTTCTTCGAAAGAAAATCGGGTAGAGGCAACAGATAATGCTGTTCTTGCTGAAAAACTTGAGAAGCGGACCTTGAATAACTCTAGTGGTCTTCGTACGGTATGTGACCTCGAAGGAATGCGCTCAAAATTATGCGTAAAAGCTTTTAAAAACTTCATAAGATTTGTGTCGGGGAAACGCGACTATAGAGTAAAGAGGCCATGGACAAATGTCATGTTCGTTGATGGGACACAACTTGCTCGTGTAAACTTCGCTTTAAATTCATCGGCACTAGGTCTCACCTGATGAAATATGGGAATTAATATTTTTTTAGGTTTGCCCGTTTGGGGTTAGTTTGGGGTGTGGCTTTTGATTTAACTCCAAAATTTTAAGATTATAGAAAAAAGTTACAGAATAAAAACTATCGTGGAGATTTTTAAAAATATTAGACTTAAATTCATAATCAATAGTTATTCAACTTGATTATGAATTAATTAGAAAGAGTGTTTGTGAGTTTTTCTATAACCTAATCATACTTATATTGTATTAGATAGTTTTTCTTAAAATTTATTGGAAAAGGTATGTTGAAAAAAAACCCAGAATACGATCAGACCCGTGTGGAATTCGAGGATGAATGGTCTAGGAATAAAATAGAAGATTTAATACTTACTAATGACTACAAACGTGCTCGTCAAGAAAGAAATTTATACGAGAATTACTTACCCAAAGGTGGACTAATTCTAGAGGCAGGTTGTGGATTGGGTCCTAAAGTTATATATTTTAAAAAAAAAGGG
>LWDU01040432.1_pt1 | contig 15392 bp, 12 predicted proteins | sample 727161 | NCBI WGS metagenome assembly LWDU01 (sample SAMN04566230, study PRJNA314399) | hydrothermal vent metagenome | isolation source: deep sea hydrothermal plume seawater | place: Mexico: Gulf of California, Guaymas Basin | collected 2004-07-11 | reverse complement strand
GACGAGAATGACTCGGGTGCAAGAAATCGCCGTGGCAGTCGTGCAAGCGGACGACTATTTCTTGGTTGGGATTCGTCCGGACGGCGTAGCGCTGGCTGGCTATCACGAGTTTCCCGGCGGGAAAGTTCGTTCCGACGAGACACCCAAGGACGCCGTCGCGCGAGAAACACTGGAGGAAACGCGGCTAGCCGTGGTCGTGATAAGAGAGTTGATCCAGCAGGCCCAAAAGTACGATCACGGTACTGTCCAACTGCACTTTTGGCTGGCGACTCCCGTCGGCTGGACACCCGGCGAGAGGCTACCGCCCGTTGTTGATCCCTTTCGTTGGGTATCTCGAGGCGAACTCGGTCAGCTCAATTTTCCCGACGGCAATCGGCAACTGCTGCAGATTCTGGTTGAGGATCAGCGGCCGGCTTCGTAACCCGACGCGTAAGCGAGGGAGCGGCTGATTTCGGTACCCCTCGCTAGCGGTTCGGTTCAGGACCTGCGGCCGGCTTCGGTACCCCACAGCCCTTGTAAACAACAACACTGTTGTGTTCGTATAGCAATGGAAGACGCAACGGCGAGAGGCGAAGGGACGGTTTAAAAAAGCCACTTTTGCCTAAGATGGACTTGATTCGCCTTTGCGTGTCGACATACAACGATGTGTGGCGGCCTCGATTGGAAGCCAGGCAGGATGCCGAAAAACTCAATGGAGTGACAGAGCATGGATGCTCAAAAATCGCGAGAATTGATCGCCGTACTGCTTTGCTTGGGATCGGTTCAACAGGCGGTACACGGTGCCACCTTTTCCACCGACAACTTCTTGGTCCATGCTTCCTCTGTCCAACTCGCCAAGGGAATCGGCTTGGCAGCTGAGTCCTTTCGACGAGACCTGGCCATTGAGTGGTTGGGTTATGAATTAACGACCTGGCCCGACCGTTGCACTATTGTCGCTCACGTCAATTCGCGACTGGGGGCTCAAGGAGCTACCACTTTCTTGACCGGCAATCGTCGCGCCTGGGACTTCAGTATGGAGGTCTGGGGCTCGAACGAACGAGTACTCGACAGCGTGCTGCCACACGAAGTCACTCACACCGTCTTTGCCACACATTTTGGACGCCGCTTGCCCCGCTGGGCGGATGAGGGTGCATGCACGACCGTCGAAGACGTATCGGAGCGACGAAAGCACGACAAGTTGCTGGTCCGATTCTTGAAAAGTAGTCGGTCAATCGCCTTCCACCAACTGTTTGCAATTCAAGAATATCCGGACGATATCCTGCCACTCTATTCTCAAGGGTACTCGCTTTCTCGTTTCTTGATCGAGCAACAGGGAAAGAGGGCGTTCGTAAAATTCATGGAGCGAGGGATGGCGCGAGGAGATTGGCTGCGCGCGATCGAGGTCCAATATGGATACTCTTCCTTTACCGAATTGCAGTACACCTGGCTGGAATGGGTGAAGGAGGGGAGTCCGGTTCTGGCGGGCAAGCGTTACGAAGCTTCATCCGATCAGCGAATTGCTGGGCGGTCGTCTGGCCATAACTCCCGAACTCGGCAGGTTGCCACGCGCAATGGATCAATCGCCCTGGATCAGCGATCCAAGGATGGCGGGAATCTGGCGGTCAATGATCGTCCTTCCCGTGCTCCCACCAGCGTCGTCGCCGACACCGACGGGTGGTATTCTCGACGATATTCTGAGCTTCGATCCGTACCGAGGGTTCATGCGAAGTCCCATACCCGCGGCAAACCGAGTACATCACCGATAGCGGATGCGTCGGTGCCAACGATACGCCGGTAAGTGCTTGTATTGCCAATGCCGTAGTCTTTCAATTCACTGCACCGACAAGATCGATTAGCCAATCATAGTTCTTCGTAGACAGCCAAGGCGCTATCCAGCTGGCGGAGAAATTCTTCGGTTTCGAGATATCCGTCAATCCGAGCGAAAGTTTTTCCATCCTCACTCTTCATTATGATGTTTGGCACGCCCTGCACATCTAACTCTTTGGCCACATAGATTTCGGCGTCGATGTCAACCAACACCAACTCGAAGCGATCGAGGAGTTGCTTCACCGCTTCATCGGTGAAACTCTCCGCAGCCAGTTTCTTGCAGTAGCCACACCAGCTAGCCGTGGCGAAGACGAAGGCCGGCTTTCCGGCGGCTCTTGATTTTGCCAGTCCGTCATCGTACCCAATCGTCCAATTGAGTCCTTGCATATGGTGCGCCCATTTGTCTTTTTCGTCCTCTTGGTTCGAGGCAGTGGCGCATCCCAACACAATAAACAAACCAGTCAGCAAGACGCACCGAGTCCAAGTCATGATCACGATCCAGTTTTATCGGTTGAAAAAGTCGAGAGCCTGTTGGCGGATGTCGCGGCCAACCCGGTCGCTCCATGATTGTAACAAGCTGGCAAAAACCGGACCGGGTCTTCCGCTTCCAAATAGGATGTCATCGCAGCGAATCACTGGCAGGACACACGGAGACGTACTCGTGAGGTAGACCTCGTCGGCACGAGCCAACTCGTCCATTCGCAACACTCTCTCAACGTAGCCGATTCCGAGTGACTGTGCGATCTCTCGCAAGAAAGAGATCGAGATTCCTGGGAGCACCGAGTCGTTTGGGGGGGAGACCAGCCCCTCGCCATCAAAGTAAGCGACGATATTGGCGGTCGATGTCTCGAGCACATTGTCTTGTTGGTCGAGGATTAAGGCCCGGGCACCGGGGATTTTTCCGGCAGCCTCCCGATCGGCCAAGTAATAATGCATGCGGCTTCGGCACTTCAATTCCGCTGGCCAACTGCTGCTGGGTACTTGCCGCACCGATGGAACGGATAGACACTGTCCCTCGTCATAGTGAGCGGCCCACAGGCGAAAGGGAATCGGAAACGTGTGCATGGCGACCCGCGGTTCGGGAACCGACTCGACAAACGTGCCGTAGTCGCCAGGAGTGACGAAGATACATAAGCCCAGATCATCCCTGGCAGCCAAGAGGGAGTGATTCCGTTGAACCAATTCGGTGGCGGGTCCCTCGAGACTTGTGACTCCGCCGGGGACGGACACGCCAACGATCTGCAATGAGCGGCTCAACCTGTCGAGATGCGACTTGAGTTGAAAGATCCCACCGGCAAACGTCCGCAGTTGTTCCGCGACCGTTACTCCTTGGACGAATCCGGCATCGGTGACTGGCAGGCGGAGTTCGCTGGCTGCGATCCAGTCTCCGTTGAGATAAGCAATCGGCTGCATAAAGTATCAGTATTGGCGGGCGTTTCAGCGGCAAGCGTCTTTCGCCGGAGCGTCAGAGCGCCATAGTACATTGTCGCGAACCATCGACACGATTTGGCGACTCGCAAAATAACGTTGGATATCGTGCGACCGTCCAATGTACGGTGAAATGTCCACTTGGTGTACCAGTGGGTCGAGCTGATGTTGGCAATACCCGGAGAATCCGAGTGCGTTCTGGGGGTTGCGCTTATCGAGCCAGTAGTACCGCCGAAGAGTGGGGTCGGATTGATTGACGAACAATAAAAATTCGCCCATTTGATCCTTTGCCTTGCCAAATTGCCCGCTGGTCGAGAGTCCGTCTCGATGAACCGCTGCGGCAAGCAGGCTGACATGGACCGACCTTGCTGGCATCGGATCCTCCAACTCCCGGCCGTTCAGAGAACCACCGCCAGCTACGTGCAGCCCGCCACCGACGATCCGAGCACCATAACTATACCCAATTAGACTGAGACGGTTTTCCTCAGAAAAGTGTCCCAAAAACCAACCGAACAGGAGCCCCTCGGAGGTTGCCCGCTGCGCTTTAGAGCGGGCGTCGCGAATCGGACCGTTAATGCGTTCACTGGGCCACGACCAGATGACGAATCGGATTGGTTCGTCGTCTCGAGCCCCGCACGACAACTTGCGATAGATCATCCATCCGTGCCGCTTCGCCCAGGATGAATTGATCCGATTGCCATGGACCAGCACTGCCGTTACGGCCTCACTTGCGACCAAGAGTTCATCTAACGATGCCTCGCTCCATTTTCCTTCGGCGAATTGGCGAACGGCGAAGTCGTCAGATTCCGGGCAACGGCAAGTACAAACTCCCCGCGTTGAAACGATCCACAGTTCGTCTTGCGCTCGCAGGCAGGTCGTCTCATCGGCCAATACCATACCGGTCGAGACCAACATTGCGATTCCGAATGTGAAGCTCAAAAGATATTGCCTTGGCCAGTTCATCCCGATTTTAGCCCTTTTCGTAGAAACCAAACACTGCGTCTGTTTCATCGCTGCACAGTCATGCCGAATGCCGTTGAAGTGGCTGACGCGAAACATGACGGTCATTAGGGCGCACACGTTTTCCATGCTTACCCGGACAACTGTAGCACTCAAAAAATAACGTGCGTTGAGAATTTGCAACGATGATGAAAAAACTCAACAACTTTACTTGCCAAAGGGTATTGGCAGGCTACTGTTTCTTTGACTCACCGGCCCTGCCCCATTCCTCGCCAAATTGATCGGAGTTCCAGTTATGAAACGTCTATTGGTCATCGCGTTTGTTACGGTTGTTACAACGTCGTTCGTCGGTTGCTCATGGCCTCGGTGCCTTTCTCGGGGTGCGTGTTGCGAAACGTCCTTTGAAAGCCAGATCATTGGAACCGAAGTGATTGACGGTCGTACCTTTGATGAAAGCGAAGCAATCGACGCCGGACCGGTCGGCAGACCATAGCAGCATCGTTGGGACGCGTCTGCGCTAATTGAAAGGCCATTCCAGCGGATTTTCGGCTGAGAAAAAATGGGTGGTTGGCCGGCTAATATCGTCGATTCACCAGCCGAGATGCGCCGCTGGTACTACCCAATAGCGGTTAGTGCTGGTAGTTGGTTTCAGCAGCGGCACGAGTCAACCTACTGCACCATTTCGACCGCTTCGTTCAGCACGCCAAAGTAGAAGGCTGCCAGTCGGAAGATCATTGCGATAATGATCAGAGCGATCATGCCCCAAATAACGAAACCGGACGCTACCGTCATGACGTGACTGGCCGTTTTGGCTTTCTGGGCGTATTGCTCGGAAAGGTGAAGTAGCGATGCGCTTTCGCTCCCTGCCAACTCAGCCGCCTCCAAAGACGTGACAAACTCGTGGGGAATCACGCCGGTGTTACGGAGCGCTTCATGAAACTCGCGGCCGTCGCGGATTACTTGAACTGCTCCGGGAGCGGCGGCCTGGTAAACGATGTTCTGAGTGCTATCGAATGCCATTTGTAAACTGCGAATGGCATCCACTCCCGCCTCAAGTGCCATCGCGAGCGTCCATGCCATTCGCGCGAGCGCCGAGTCTCGAAGGTAACCGCCGATTGCCGGAATGCGCAACGCAATGCGGAGTGGCATTGTTCCGAACCAGCCCCTAAAGAGCCCCACGACGGCAAGCGTGCCAACAATGCCCACGGTGATGACGCCGGTGAAGTAAATGAGCACGCCGCGGGTGCCGACCAGCCCGAAGCCGAGAATGTCGATGTCGCCCAAAATGCCCATAATAAAGATGAGCAACCCGATGATCATGATCGCCATTACGAGCTGAATCACTGGCCAGGTGATTCCGAGCACGAAGGTACGACGCAGCGAGACCAACTGGTCGTAGTAATCGGCTAAGTCCAGCATCACTTCGTCCGTGCGGCCAACCTCCTCGCCGATTTCAATCATCTGAACAGTCAATTCAGGGAACAAGCCGTCGCACGCTTTCATGGATCGATGCAACGAGTCGCCATCGGAAAGTTGCTTGCGAATTTGTTCGGCGTATCGTCTGACTCGCGGGCTGGTAGCGCCGCGAGATTCGTGCTCCCACGTTTGTGTTGGGCCAATCCCGGCTCGCGCCGCCACGCCGCATCGCCGCATCAAGGCTGCTAATGGCCGTATCCCCAATGCGGGACCGAAGATAATACAAATCAGGCGTTCGAACATAAATCCCTCCTAGCTGTTCATTATAACGACTACTGGGGCGACGTTCGCTAGTTAACGACTCCTGCGGCCGCCGGTTCCGCATTTTCCCGGATCTGAGCCGTTGGCGCTAACTTCGGGTGATTTGGTAATCGCGTTAATCGCCGGGACCTGAGGCTAGTGGCCTGTTTATTTAGGCGGGTTTGTGGAATTAACCCCACCGGCATAGGCCCGGCGGCGATTGTGAGTTTCTAGCACCAATTCAACGGCCCGTTGGCGAGTTCGGCTCGCGACTGACATTGACAAATCTAGTCACACACACTCGGTGGCCCGGTCGCGGAAATCGATCAAAACGATTATCCTCACGTATCTGTTGAGAATCCATTCGTCGCAAATTCCCAATGTCAGCTTTCGCCATCTCCCCTCGCTGGAAAAAAGTGGTTATCGTGGGTCCCGGTCTGATTGGGGCGTCGATTGGTCTTGCGCTGAAGCGATCCGGATTGGTGGAGCAAATTGTCGGGGTGAGCCGACGGAACTCGACGCTGGAGGTGGCTCAGGCTTCTGGCGCCATCGACTCGGGGAGTTGTCAACTAGATGCTACCGTTCGCGATGCCACGGCGGTGATCGTCTGCACGCCCGTCCGGCGGATTGCCGAGCAGGTAATTACGATCGCCGAACATCTCCAGACGGAAGACCGAGCCTGGATCACCGACGCGGGCAGTGCGAAGGAGATGATTGTTCGTCGAGTCAGCGACGCCGAAGCCGGTTCGGAACATGCGATTCCCTTTGTCGGTTCCCACCCGTTGGCCGGCAGCGAGCAATCGGGTCCGCGAGCCGCACGGGCGGACCTTTACGATGGCCGCATCGTGATTGTGACTCCCACGGCCAAAACGCCGCCTTGGCTAGCGGACGAAGTACATCTTTTTTGGACCAGTTTGGGGGCGAAAGTTCACCGATTGACGCCGACAGCTCACGATCGAGTATTGGCCGCGACCAGCCATCTCCCTCATGCTTTGGCCACTGCTCTGGCCGCCGCCACATTGCCCGATCAATTGTCTCTTGCCGCAACGGGATGGCGGGACACGACAAGGATTGCCGCCGGCAACCCCGATCTTTGGTGCGATATCCTATTGGACAATCGCACCCACATTTTGAATAGCTTAGACATCTTTGAGAAAAAACTATCCGCGATTCGCGACGCTCTAGAACGTCAGGATTCGCAGCAGCTTAAACGCCTTCTGGAGGAAGGGAAGCAACGACGTGACTCTTTGGGAAGTTGATATCTATCCTGCCACCGGGCAGCCTGACCTGGCCGCCGAACGAATAGCCGGTGACGCTGCCGACATGGGGTTGGCAAACGAACTCCAATTGCGAACCGCCCGCGGGTACCTCGTCGACGGTAGCTTGGATCGTGCGCAGATCGAACAGCTCAGTCAACGATTGCTCTCAGATGCGGTCGTCGAGACGACCATCATCGACGAAGTTGGGCATCGTCGCCTAGCGGAATCGCCGATCGCTGGCGGTCGACTTGTCTATGTCCTTCCGAAGGCCGGCGTCATGGACCCTGTCGCGCTGACTGCTCGGCAGGCGATGGGCGACATGGGGAGTTCGGTTCGAGAAGTTCGTACATTACGAAAATACTGGCTCCAAGGGGTCGACCAGTCCACGGTGGACGAACTTTGCGATCGCCTGTTAGCCAATGATTCGATTGAGCAGATCGTCCAAGGTCCCTTGGAAATGACCGAGCTGCAAGTCGGCTCGCCGTACGATTTCGAGAAGATCGTGATTCCATTGAGTTCACTGGACGACGAGGGCTTAATGGAGCTGAGTCGAAGTGGTCAGCTCTACATGACGCTGCCGGAGATGCAGCAAGTACAAGGCCACTTTGTGGAGATGGGTCGCGACCCAACGGACATCGAGTTGGAAACGGTGGCCCAGACATGGAGCGAGCACTGCAGCCACAAGACGCTGGCTGGCCGAATTGCCTATCGGGACGAGCGGGGTGAACGTCACTTCGACAATATGTTGAAGGAGACGATCTTCGCGGCAACGGAGACGATTCGTCAACAGTTGGGCGACGACGATTGGTGCGTTAGCGTATTCGTGGACAATGCTGGTGTCGTGCGGTTCGATGATGATTTCAATGTGGTGTTCAAAGTTGAAACGCACAATCATCCTTCCGCATTGGAACCATACGGTGGTGCCAACACCGGAATCGGCGGCGTTATTCGCGATCCGCTCGGGACGGGCATGGGGGCCAAGCCCGTTTGCAATACGGACGTATTCTGTTTTGCCCCACCGGACTCGAAGCTCTCGGAGCTACCTCCTGGCGTGTTACATCCGAAGCGAGTCATGAAAGGCGTCGTCAGTGGTGTACGCGATTACGGTAACCGCATGGGTATACCGACGGTCAATGGAGCCATTTACTTTGATGATCGGTACCTGGGCAATCCACTGGTTTACTGTGGTAACGTCGGTATTCTTCCCCAGAATAAATCGCTGAAGGAACCGAAAGCAGATGACTGGGTTGTTGCCATCGGAGGTCGCACGGGTCGAGACGGGATCCACGGCGCCACTTTCAGTTCGGCGGAATTGACAAGCGAATCCGAATCGCTCTCCGGCGGAGCCGTGCAAATCGGCAACGCCATCACCGAAAAAATGGTTCTCGATGTGCTGCTTCAGGCCCGTGACCAAGAACTTTTTAGTGCAGTGACCGATTGTGGTGCCGGTGGATTTTCGAGCGCTGTCGGCGAAATGGGTGAGAAGATTGGTGCCGAGGTGTGGCTTGAGAAAGCGCCACTCAAGTACGACGGGCTCTCCTATACCGAAATCTGGATCTCAGAGGCGCAGGAACGCATGGTGTTCTCGGTCCCCGACGAGACCTGGCAGGCGTTCCATGACCTCTGTGCATCGGAGGGTGTTGAGGCGACCATCATCGGTCGATTTGAACCGCACGGTCGCTTAGTCCTCAAGTATCACGACCAGGTCGTCGGAGATCTGTCCATGGAGTTTCTCCACGATGGACGTCCGCCAGTTGTTCGAGAGGCGACCTACACTCCACCGACGAATTCCTCGTTTCAATGTCCGGAGACTGTGGATTGGTCGGGGACGTTGAGGAAAATTCTCGCTTCCCTCAATGTGGCCAGCAAGGAATGGGTCATTCGACAATACGACCATGAAGTTCAGGGCGGCAGCGTGGTCAAGCCTTTGGTTGGCGTTGCCAACGACGGCCCAAGCGATGCGGCCGTTGTCCGCCCACGACTTGATTCTGCTCGAGCCTTGACAATTAGTTGCGGCATGAACCCTCATTACGGCGATTACGATCCGTACCATATGGCGGCCAGCGCCATCGACGAAGCCGTTCGGAATAGCGTTGCCGTGGGTGCCGACCCCAGTCGGATCGCGATCCTCGACAACTTCTGCTGGGGCTATACGGACCGACCCGATACATTGGGCTCGCTGGTTCGAGCGGCGATTGCCTGTCAGGAGATGGCCGTCGGGCTGCAGACGCCGTTTATCAGCGGCAAGGACAGTCTCAACAATGAGTTCAGTTATGAAGTGGATGGAAAGAAAACGACGATTGCCATACCGGCAACTCTTCTGATCAGTGCGATGGGTCAGTTGGATGACGCTGCTCATGCCGTCACCATGGACCTCAAAGAGGCGGGGCATCTACTTTACTTGATCGGAACGACATATGAGGAAATGGGAGGCTCACATTTTACTCTGGTCACTGACGCTTCCGGTGGCCATCCGCCGACCGTGGATATTGCTAATGCTCGCCGCACTTTCCATGCGGTTCATGACGCCATCTCGCGTGGGACGGTGCGAGCCTGTCACGATCTGAGTGAAGGAGGCTTGGCGGTCACGTTGGCTGAAATGGCCTTCGCTGGAGACCTCGGCGTTGACGTGGACCTCGATCAGGTTCCTCTCTCAGCCTCGGATGGCGATGCGGCACGAGACGCCACTCTCCGTCTATTCTCGGAGAGCAACACGCGGTTTGTCTGTGAAGTTGCGGAGGATCAGGTGGCTGAGTTCGAAACCTGCTTCCAAGACGTGACGCTCACGCGAATTGGCACCGTCGTCGATTCGCCACAGGTGCGAATTCGATCTGAAATTGCCTCACTCGACCTCGAAGAATCCAACGAATTACTAAAGAAAGTCTGGCAAGCCCCGCTCGACTGGGACTCGCCGAAGAAAGGCATCGCATGAAGCCTCGCGTCTTGATCATTCGTGCCCCCGGCACCAACTGCGACCTTGAAACCCAGTATGCCTTTGAACTTGCCGGCGGTGCGGCCGACGTGTTGCACATCAATCGTTGGCTGGACCACCCAGCACTGGCGGATCGTTACCAGATCCTCTGTATTCCAGGTGGATTCAGCTACGGAGATGATGTGGCGGCCGGTCGCATTCTGGCAAATCAGATCCAACAGTTCTTGGCCGACGAAGTTGCCGATTTTATCGCCAATGACAAACTTATCCTGGGGGTGTGCAACGGCTTCCAAGCACTACTCAAATCGGGAATCTTGCTCCCGCAAGAGAAAACACGACCTGTCGCCACGCTAACCTGGAATGATGCCGGGCACTTTATCGACCGTTGGGTGCACCTGAAAGTGTCGGGCGACCGTTGTGTGTTTCTCCGCAACATCGAGTCAATGTATCTTCCCATCGCTCACGCCGAAGGGAAATTTGTCGCTGACCAGGAGGAGACGCTCGACACGTGGTCGAATGCCGGCCAGTTGGCCCTCAGTTATTGCACCGACGACGGCTCCCTGTGCAACGGCGGGTCCGACAATCCAAACGGTTCACAACGAGACGTCGCTGGTGTTTGTGACGCGACCGGTCGCATCTTTGGCCTGATGCCTCATCCCGAACGCTTTGTTCATCGAACCCAACACCCTCGGTGGACTCGATTGGGCAGCGATCTTTCTGCCGACGGTCTGGCTGTATTTCGAAACGCCGTCGAATACTTTACCGCCTGATCAAAAAATGGCCCTGATTTCGATTTCTGACGTGCACATCGGTTTCCGTGGCCCCGATCTGTTGGATGGTGTCCACTGTCAGATCGAACATGGCGATCGAATTGGTCTGCTGGGACGCAATGGCGCCGGCAAGACAACGTTGATGCGGATGTTGTGCGGAGATATAGAACCTGACCACGGAAGTGTCATTTGCGACGCGGGAACTCGCGTCGCGTTGCTAGCGCAAGATGTGCCGCGCGACATACACGGCTCGGTTCGTGATGTCGTCGCGCGAGGGCTGCCCGCGGACTGGCCCGAATCCGAACAGAGTTGGCAACACGAGCAATCGCTCAACAAGATCCTCGACCAAATGGCATTGCCTGGAGACGTTGAGTTTTCCACGCAGTCCTCGGGGCGCAAACGTCGCGTACTATTGGCGCAGACACTGGTCGCCAAGCCCGATCTCCTGCTGCTCGACGAGCCGACGAATCACCTCGATATTGACTCGATTCGATGGCTCGAGGAATTCCTCATTTCAAGGTGGAAAGGGACGGTGCTGTTCGTAACACACGATCGTATGTTCCTGCGTAAGTTGGCGAATCGGATCCTGGAAATCGACCGTGGCAAGCTCTACGACTGGTCATGCGACTTCGACACATTCTTAGCACGCAAAGAAGCCGAAATTGAAGCTCAGCAAAAGCAAGATGCCTTGTTCGACAAGAAGCTCGCGATCGAAGAAGTCTGGATTCGACAGGGAATCAAGGCGCGCCGAACGCGAAACGAGGGCCGTGTCAGGTCGTTGAAGACGATGCGCGACGAGCGACTATCACGGAGGTCTGACGTTGGACGTGTAGCACTGAAGGTCGACGAGGGGATTCGAAGCGGCAACTTGGTGATCCGCGCTAAGGACCTCACGTTCGGTTACGATGAAACACCAATCGTCACCTCCTTTGAAACGACTATCATGCGAGGTGACAAAGTTGGTTTTATTGGCCCCAATGGCGTCGGTAAGACAACATTGTTGCGACTGCTGCTAGGACAATTGACTCCTCAGTGCGGTTCGGTGCGACTAGGAAGTAATCTCCAAATTGCCTATTTCGACCAACTCCGTGAGCAATTGGATGATGAAAAATCGGTAGAGGAGAATGTTGGAGATGGTTACGACACGATTCAAATCGGCGGCCGTTCTCAACATATCATCGGTTATCTGCAGAACTTCCTGTTCACGCCCGAGAGAGTTCGAACTCCCGTCAAATTCCTTTCCGGTGGCGAAAGAAACCGGATATTGTTGGCCAAACTATTCTCCAAACCGGCCAACGTTATTGTGCTTGATGAACCGACCAATGATCTCGACGCAGAAACACTTGAATTGCTAGAGGAACGGTTAGTAGAATTCGCCGGCACGGTCCTATTGGTTAGCCACGATCGTGAGTTTCTTAACAACGTTGTCACGAGCAGCATTGTGTTCGAGGACTCCGATGTGCGTGAGTATGTCGGCGGATACGATGATTGGCTGCGACAGCGAAGCGTTTCACGTCAGGCGTCGAGCCGGCTGGAAAAACAGAACAAGAAGGCAAGCCAGACCAAAACGGCACGCGACTCATCGAAACAATTGCAGCGGTTGAGTTTCAAGGAGAAACGAGAAATCGAGGCGTTGCCTAGTCAAATCGAGGACCTCGAGGGCCAGATTACCGCCGTTCATGATCAAATGGCCTCGCCCAACTTCTTCAAACATGCGGGCGAGGAGATCGCTCAGGCTCAAGCGGATTTGCAAATGCTTCAGTCCACGCTGGAGACGGCCTACGCTCGGTGGGAAGAATTGGAAGGACGTTTAGATCAAGAATGGCCACCGGCCAGCTAGTGCTTGCCGGCGCACGTGTTAGTTTGCACCGCGCATCCCCCACGCCATCCCAGCAAACAGCCCAAGAGTGTGGGCCCAGTTGGCAACATTGGTATCCATGAATGAAACGATTTCAAATTCACCCAGCCAACTAAGCGTAAACGAAGCCAACATTAGAAAGACAAATAAGTCGGACACCGCGTAGCGGCCTTGTCCAGTCCGGGAGCAGATCCAGACATAACCAAAGACTCCGTAGACGACACCCGACAAGCCGCCAAATGAAGTGAACTGGCCCGACAGCAAGGGTGGCACTAATCCTTGGCCGAGGTTGCCCGCGACACCAACGACAACGACAAACCAGGCCAAGAAGTAGGATCCGCGTTCCCATTCGATTTGCCGTGCGAAAAGATAGAAAAACAGGCAGTTGAAGAAAATATGTTGAAAGCCGAAGTGTAAAAAAATCGGTGTCAACGCGCGCCAGAACTCGCCGTGACGAATACTCGCCGTCGCGTCGTCCTTTCTTTCGTCGTCAGGGGTGGCGAATGAAAGGGATTCCATCATCTCCAACCCCAGACCTGTCGGTCGGTCCCCAGCGCGGGTAACCAACGTGACCAGAATGGCCATGGCGATCACTGTCTGAACGAACGCCGGACGCGGGCCGTTAACACTGGCTAATGTCCGCCCCTGAGCTCGCCATTTGTTTTGCGACTGAGTGGTATTGCGTTGTGATTCCGCCAGTGTTTCGGCGGCTTCTTTCGCGCGGAGTTCAACTTCGTCGACAGCTTGAGCGTACCGAGGGTCATCGGAATTCGCTTGAAACTCTTCCAGTTTGGAACGACCGACCGCTGTCTTGTCTTCGTCCTTTACCCAAATGAGCCATCTGCCGTCCGTTGCTTCCACGACCGAATCGACGCCATTTACAACCAAGAACGCTGTAAATCTAGCCGCTTCGTCTTCGGAGGAAAGTTCCCCAATGTATCGCATGACATATCCGAAATCTAAGAGAGTCTACTCGTCGCCAATTCCCAACTTCCCCAACTGACCGGATTCAAGAAGTGACTGTGCGTCTTCCACTTCCCGGTAGTATGCCTGCCGATTCAGCTGAGTTGCCGCGGCCTGATCCAATACGACGATCACGTCGCGATGAAGTTGAAGGGCGGAGGCGGTGACCTGCGCGGTAACCGGACCCTCCACGGCCTTCGCGATCGCGGACGCCTTGTGTTCTCCATAGGCGATCAATAGGCAACAGCGAGATTCTAGGATCGTGCCAACGCCCATGGTCACGGCCAAGCGTGGCACGGCGTCCTCGCTGCCAAAAAAACGTGCGTTGTCGCGAATCGTTTCAGATGTGAGCGTCTTTAGCCGGGTCCGGCTACCCAGCGAGGATCCAGGTTCATTAAAAGCGATGTGGCCGTCTGTCCCGATCCCCAACAATTGGAGGTCGATGCCGCCATGTTCGCGAATTTTCGATTCGTACGACTCGCAGTAGGAATCGAAATCAAGTGAACGTCCATCCGGCACGTGCGTGCTTCCCTGAGGGAGGTTTACATGGTCGAACAAGTGCGTCCGCATGAAGAAACGATAGCTTTGTGAATGATCGGGGCCCAACCCCACATACTCGTCCAAATTGAATGTAATCACCTTGGAAAAGTCGAGTTCTCCACAGTTATGAAGCCGAGTCAACTCGTCGTACACTCCAACGGGCGATCCACCAGTAGCCAAGCCGAGCACTGACGCAGGTTTCCGCTGTAGTTGCTCACCGATGATACAAGCCGCTTTCACACATGCTGCCGCAGGACTGTCTTCAATAATAACCCGCACGTTAACCCCATGAATAGAACGTGGTTTTTGCAGCCAATTGCTTCGTTTTAGCCCAATTCGCCGTTCAAACCAACCAGTCGCCACGGCTTTATGCAGATGTTTGACCGGCGAGCACGTTCGCAGGCCCCGACAATTCGGGGTAGGAGAAATCTCGTCGTTGGGACTATAATTCCTCGCGAGTCGTTCCCGCCTGACGATCCGGAAATGGAGTTCCAAACAATGCGGACAATTGCTGTTATCAATCAAAAAGGTGGTGTCGGGAAAACGACCACCACCGTCAACCTATCGGCCGCATTGGCTGAGTCGGGTTACCGTGTCTGCCTCGTCGACCTCGACCCACAGGCGCACGCGTCCTTGCATTTAGGTTTTGACTTAGCGGAGGAAGATCCGTCGATCTATGACGTCCTCACCGGCGAAGCGACTTTGGCGGATGTTCGCCATCGCGTCAACGGACAGCTATGGTTGGTTCCCTCGCATTTAGACTTGGCCGCGGCCGAGATTGAACTGGCTGGGGAAGTTGGCCGTGAAGTCATCCTTCGCGATAAGATGGCCGAGGATGATGGCAACTTCGACTTTGTGATTGTCGACTGCCCACCCTCGCTGGGTGTTCTCACCGTCAATGCCTTGACCGCTGTACGAGAGGTCTTTCTACCGTTGCAACCGCATTTTCTGGCATTGCACGGATTGAGCAAGTTGTTGCGGACCGTTGAGATTGTCGAACAACGCCTCAATCCCGGTTTGCGGCTAAGCGGGGTCATACTCTGCCTCTACGATTCCGGGACACGCCTCGCCGCCGAAGTCAGTGCTGATGTGGACGCCTTTTTTGAGCAGCGCGCCCAAGTCAGTGATGCTTGGGCTCAAGCCCACATATTCTCAACTCG
>LWDU01039039.1_pt2 | contig 15399 bp, 15 predicted proteins | sample 727161 | NCBI WGS metagenome assembly LWDU01 (sample SAMN04566230, study PRJNA314399) | hydrothermal vent metagenome | isolation source: deep sea hydrothermal plume seawater | place: Mexico: Gulf of California, Guaymas Basin | collected 2004-07-11 | reverse complement strand
TGGCAAACGCCAGCAATAGGGCATTGGGAAGTCCCAGGGGTCCGATCGCAGCAGCCAGTTCACGGGCGAGCGAGTTTCCCCAGCGGGAATAAGCGGTCCATACGCTCGAGGCGACCAGAACCCCCGCCCCTGCCAACAGCCCCACACCGAAATCCCGAACAGGGCTCGCCCCAGCGGACCGCTCCAACGCGGAGACAAAGAAGATAGGCTCTCCGTACCCACCCACTCGCCAGACCAGGGCCGCCCCCATGAGGGCCGCATAGAAGTAGAGGCCGACTCTCACAAGTCGAGCGGGTGGCACCGGGTTCGAAGGGTTTCCGGCCTGCTGATTCTCTGAGTCTGCCACGGCGCGCCTCTCGTCCCGCCCCGGGATGGCTCCACCCGGAGCCGGGGGCATAGCGTTTTGAGTTCCGATCGGCTTTCTCGCAGATTGGCTCGCGCGCGGGGGGCAGAAACGATCAATTTCGAGTCGAACGGTGCGTGCATTTTGCCCCGCTTTCTTGTGAAATTGCAATCCCCGGCCAAACTTCGGAAAAAACCCTGCTTTCAAAAGGTCAATTTTTATGCACAATCCCCCGAACAAACAACCAAGCGCCCGATGGAAATTCCGATTCGGAGAGCAACGCGCCGACAAATTCCTGCCCCCTCCAACCCCTTCGCAGAAAGCGCTAGATCCCTTCAAGGTAGAAAACCATGGCAGACCGCGTACCGATGACCCGCACGGGCTACGACTCACTGAAGCAAGATCTCAGTCGGTTGAAAACCGTAGAACGCCCGGAGAACGTCAGAGACATCGAGGAGGCGATCGCCCACGGTGACCTCTCGGAAAACGCCGAATATCACGCCGCCAAAGAGCAACAGAGCCACATTGCCGGACGAATCGCCTACACCGAGGACAAACTCGCCCGAGCCCAGATCATCGAAATCCCGACTGGCCCATCGGACAAAGTTCAGTTCGGAGCCACGGTTGTTTTATCGAACTCCGAGAGCGACGAAATCGCCACCTACCGCATCGTTGGAGAAGACGAAGCCAATCCCAAGGAAGGAATGATCTCGGTGACCGCACCGGTCGCCCAGGCACTGATGAGCAAACAGGTAGGAGACGAAGCCAGCGTCAAGGCGCCAAAAGGCATTCTTGAATTCGAAATTTTGGAAATTCGTTTCGACTGAAATCCAGTGAGGGTGGGCGAAGCGCTGGGTCCGAAGCGCGCCAATCCTCCCTCGCTCTTGCGTTTCCGTAACCAATCTATAGACTTCGGCGCCAATTCATGTGCATTCCCCGGTAGCTCAGCTGGTAGAGCAGGCGGCTGTTAACCGCCTTGTCGTAGGTTCAAGTCCTACCCGGGGAGCCACGCGCCAGCCGAGCAATTCCTCTTCGCTCTCGCCTCGCGCTTCTCGCCTCTCGCGCTTCTCGCCCCGCGCCCCGCGCCCCCGCCTCTCGCCCCCCGACCTGGGTGTGCCGCGGTCCGAATTCCCTGCGCGGTTTACGGCCGATTTACAGGGGCCGATTTGGAGCGTTGAGAACCCACCCTCTTCCCTGCTCCGTCCCTCGGCGATCCCGAACCCCACCCTGTCCCCCCGGCGCGGCCCACGATGAGAAAACACGCAATGGGCCTGGGCGTAGAAGGGCGATAGAGTCCCGAAGCTTCAAGCCCGGGCCCTTCAACCCCGATGCTTCGAAGCGGGAGAAAATGCAATGGCCGCAGATGGATTGCCCCACCCGCGCAGCCTTGCTCTCTTCTGGCGGCGCCTGAAGCCCTTTCTGCGCCAACGCCAGGGCATGTACTTCGCGGGAATCAGCTTCGACCTGCTGACCCTGAGCACCACGCTCGCCTATCCCCAGCTGATCCGTATCGTGGTCGACCGCGGCATCGAACAAGGCGACATGGACCAGGTCAACTACTGGATATCCATCATGGTCGGTCTGCTGATCGTTCAGGCCGCGTCCACCTATTTTCGAAATTACTTTCTCGAAATCGGTGCCGAGCAGGTTGGCGCCGCGATTCGCGGCTGGGTTTTCCGCCGAATTATCCACCATGAGATCGCATTCTTCGACGAGCAAAATACGGGAGATCTGACCGCTCGATTGGTTGGAGACGTCGGGCAGCTTCGCCACACCCTGCAACTCCTGGCTCCCGAACTGATCCATTTCGCATTGATGGGTCTCTGCGCCGCCGGGCTGATGATCTACACATCGCCTCCCCTAGCCGCAGTGGTGATCATCATTGGTCCGATGATCTGGCTGGGCTCTTCGCGCCTGGGCCAATTTCTCCGTGAGCGGGCAACGGACGTCCAATCCAAAACCGCTCTCCTTATGAGTTCGGTTATTGAAGTCCTCAACGGCATCGTAGCCGTACGCGTCTACCACCAGGAGGCGCGAGCCGCGGACAACTACGATGCAGCCGCGGATGTCCTCATAAGCGCGGCGAAGCGCCAGGTTCGCGGCCATTCCCTGCTGCGCTCTTTCACCGAACTCCTGAGCGAAGGGGCCGTGGTTCTGGCGATTTTCGTCGGTGCCGTCCTCATCGCCAATAGGAGCCTCACGGCGGGAGCACTCGTCACATTCATCCTTTACGCGACTCTCGTGATGCGATCGTCGAGGAACGTGGCAAACGCCCGAGCAGAAGTACTTCGCGCCCAAGGAGCGACCCAACGGATTTTCGAACTGGGAGAACGCGAATCCCGGATGCCCTACATCGAGGGCTTGGTGCCCGAGCGAATCGCAGGCGAAATCGAGTTCGACGGCGTGCAGTTCAACTACCCCACGCGTCCCGGCCTCGCGGCACTTCAAGAGACCCGGCTAAAAATCGCTCCGGGCGAGGTCGTTTCCCTCGTGGGAGATTCGGGATGCGGAAAGTCCACCATCGCCAAGCTGATCGTCCGCCTCTACGACCCCGATCAGGGGCGGGTCCTGCTCGACGGGCATGATCTCCGTACGCTGGATACGGAGTGGCTGAGAAGCCGTGTGTCTTTTGTCCCTCCGGAGGCCACACTCTTCTCGTGCAGCGTGGCGGACAACATTCGCTACGGCACGCCAGACGCCAGCGATGCGGATATCGCTGCCGCGGCAAAGATCGCGGATGCGGACGGTTTCATAACGGAACTGACCGACGGCTACGCGACCGAAGTCGGCGATAGCGGTCGACTTTTCTCCAGCGGCCAACGCCAACGAATCGCGATCGCACGGGCAGTACTCCGCAATCCGGCTGTCCTCATCCTAGACGAAGCGACAGCCGCGCTCGACTCAAGCGCCGAGGCTCGGGTTAAGGAATCTCTGCGCGAACTGCCCTCGAAACCGACTATCGTTATCGTCTCCCACCGCCTGTCAACAATCGTCGATACCGACCGTGTTCTGGTTGTTCAGGCAGGGGCTATCGTTGCAGAGGGCAAACATCAAGAGTTGTTGAAAAAATCGCCTTTCTACCAAAGTTTCGTGAGCGAACAACTAGTTCGCGAATAAGACCAAGAAACCATCCAACACAAGAAGGGAAGAGAAAATGCCGAGCGTCATCGCTACAATCAAGGTTCGAGATGACAAGGTTGACGAAGCCCGGAGTTTCCTGAAAAACCTCGCTGCGGAAACTCTCGCCAACGAAAGTGGCACTCTGGCCTACATTCCTCATCAACACAAAGACGACCCGTCGACTTTCACGTTCTACGAGAAATATGAGAACGACGAGGCGTTTAAGATCCACGGAAAGAACCTCGCTTCTAGAAACGCCGAATTCGCCGGTCTGTTGTCCGGGCCACCGAAGATCACTTTTGTGGACGAACTCTAAAAACCCGTCAACAAAGAACCCGTCAGCAAAGCGACGAACTGAAAACGCCTAGGTCTGAACCCACCCAAAAGGAAACTACGCCATGTCGGAAAACGCTGAAAATGCCTTCGTGCTCTTCAGGGAGGTGGAGGGAAAAGAATCGGCTACCGGTGACTGGATGGATGTCAATCAAGAACTCATCAACCAGTTTGCCGACGTAACCCTTGACCACCAGTTCATTCATATCGACCCCGAGCGCGCCAAGGCGGGGCCCTTCGGCGCCACAATCGCTCACGGATTTCTGACGCTCTCCCTTCTCACCCATCTCGGAGCCTCAGCCAATCCCGAGAACCCGGACCCGGCTCGCTTTTCGGGCATGCTCATGGGCATCAACTATGGCTTCGAAAAAGTTCGTTTTATCAACCCTGTCAAGGCGGGAAGCCGAATTCGCGTGCACAGCCTTCTCTCCAAGGTCGAACTCAAGGGAAACGCCATCCAACAGACACGCACGATGACTGTCGAGATAGAAGGCGAGCAGAAGCCCGCATCTCTCCCGCCGACGGGGCCACGGTCTCAAACCCGATCGTCGTACGCTTCGGTCTCCATGGGATGGGGGTTGCACCGGCAGGCGTGGACAAGCCCGGTACCGGCCATCACCACCTGTTGATCGATTCCGAGTTACCCGCCTACAACCTTCCGATCCCCAGCGACGACCAGCACCGCCACTACGGCGGGGGCCAAACCGAGGCGACACTTGTATTGCCCCCGGGCGATCACAGCCTGCAGATGATTCTGGGCGACGCCAGGCATATCCAGATAACGGTCGAGTAGTGGCGCGAGTGGCGTGCCCCACTTGATTTTCCCTTCGGGGCCACCCGCCAATCGGCACTTATACCCCAGGGGCCCCACGCGAGTTCGCCCTGACGGCGAGACATCCGACAACCCGTCCACCAGCGCTGAGAGCGGCTAGGATCCCGGCCATGTTAAATCGCGCCCCCATAGCCGTGCTGTGCCTAGTCGCTTTATTCGCGGGTTGTATGGGACCCGGAAAGTGGCACGAAGGCGCGACCGTACCCCCACCCGCCGAGTGGCTCCGGGCCAAGATGGGCGGGCCTCCTGTTGTGGAAATGGCTCCCGAGGCCCAAACACCGGAAATCCCCGGGCGAAAGAAATTTCGCTTCTGCTGTGCCTTCGGAATGGACCTTCGGGTTCGACTCGGCCAAATGCCGATTCCCTGGCTCAAAGTCGGCCGCGTTCTCGATTCCGAGGATCTCGGCCCCCACCGCTACGACGGCGCCACTGCGGCCATCGATGATGAGCGCGAGAACGCCTTTCCCTGGGGCGAAGCGAACGGACTCGTTTACACCTGCCGCGCTGGCTTTCTCGACACGGCCCACATTCGTGAGCAGGTGGATTGGGTGGCCTTCTTCATCTCCCAAATCGATCGAAATTTGACCACGGGGACCGAAGTCGATTTGACTCCCGAAGGCGCCGAGCGCCGCCTGATTCTAAAACCCATCCCCCCCGAGTTGATCGATCGATACGGTCGCAGCGAGGTGATCGTGGCGGTTGCACAGTGGCTTGCCTATCAGGGGTCGATTTGGCACGAGATCGCCCAGTGGTACGGTTGGTCCCTCGTGAACCTCTACCCCGAGTACCTCTCCGGATTTTCACCCGAGGACCCGATCTCCAACGCCATCGGAATCTCTCTCCTCTCGGGAGCCGACATCGAGGAGATACTCGCCAGCGAAAAAACCTACAACCGCCAGGTCGACCAATTGATTCAGATCGCCTTCGAAGATCTGGAACCGGTCCCCAGCGCCCTGGGCGAGCGAGCCGTTCGCGCAGTGGATCAGGTCTGGTGGAATTCCGAAGCCCTGCTCCCCGACAACGCCGTCGTCCAACGGCGCTACCTCAAGACCGATACAACACTGGAGCCTTGGCTCCTGCCCGATGGTCTGGCCTCGCCCCAACTGCGGGCCGATCTTCGGGAGAAATGCGGCGGCCAACCCCAAGCGCTGGTCTTCCGCATCCCCGAAGCCTTGGGGAACTATGCCTTCAGTGATTTCGCGACGCTTGAAATCACCCCTCACGGATTTCCTGCGGAGCAGCCGATTTTCGAAGAAATCGGTTCGACGATTACCCAGCAGGACTTTCCCCGACTGATGCAGAATGTTCGGGCGCAAACCCTGACTGCGTTGGGCCCCCGGGCCCATCTGCCCGACTGAACCCAGCAGCGCCTCTCAGGGTTCGTATGTCCGCGGTACGGGGTTCAGGTTCCGGAGCGGGGGGCGCCCGAGAAGGTCGCCTTGCGGGCAAAAACCTCGCGAAGGCCGAAATAGGCCACGGCATCCTTAACGTTGGAAACCAGGCGTCGCCAGGGATGCATGGACTGATCCGTCACAAACTCCATGGTGATCACGATGCGTTCGCTGTCGCCTTCAGCCATTTTCGTAACCCGGTGCCACAAACCATCACCATCGAAGAAGACAAGGGATCCGGGTTTTAGCGAGTACGCACGAGACTCGGTCGCCTTCGAATCGTCGCGTCGATGGGTCTCACATTCGAACAAGCAACTCTCATTTTGGGTCATGCCGAACAGAAGGGTAAAACGACGCCCTCGGTAAAAAGACGTGTCGTAGTGCCAGCTGATATGATCGCCGGGTTCGGTGTAGAAATAGAGTGCATAGGTGTGGGGATCGCTGGGCAAGCAGTCCAGCAAGCGCGCTCCACTGATCTCTTCGAGAAACGCGCGCAAGGGCCGCGACCGATAGAGGCCCGCGATCATTTCGGCCTCCCTGTCGATTGCGTGACGACTCACGGCCCCGCCCTTCTTCTGATGGGGGACGTAGTTGCGATTTACCCGGTGGCGCACACGATTGATCTCATCCAGGGTCGAGTTCAAGAGCTCTTCGGGCAAGAAATCTTCGATCACAAGCAGGTTGCCGCCCGATTCGAATTCGCCGCGGAGGGCCGCTCCATCCCGCTTCTCGAGCGTCTGGCCGATCAATTCGTTTATTTTTGTCTCGGATAGCACCGACTGCTCCTCGTTCGGAAGCGCACAATACTGCCGGATTTTCGGCCCGGCAAGCGACATCTTGTCCCGCTCACCGCCCTGGGCCTCATAAACGTGCTCTCGGATCGCCAGAGACCGACCGAACTGCCTTCCCGAACTCGGTCGCACCCGGAGCACCTCAGCGACCGGCTCCTACCATCGGGAGTTCTTGATACTCGGTGGCCATGAACGGGACCTTCAAGCCGGCTTCGGCGATCATCCCGGCCCGGGGGTTGAAGCGCCCGCCCTCGAGGGCCAACACCTTGCGATATTCCTCGCGCGCCGCCGCGCGACTGCCCCGGGCATCCTGTATCTGGCCGCGAACCAGATGGAGCCATGCGCCTCCCCAGATGGGAAGCGTGCTGCTCTCGGGGTCCATGGGTTCGAGAATCCCCCAGGCCTCCTCGGTCCGCCCCGAGAGAAGCACCGCTTGGGCGCGCAAAATCCGTGCGAGTTGGGGCCTCACTTGGGCCTCGACTTCGATGGGCTCACTGGCCTCCAGACTCAGGGCGGTTTCAATGGCTTCGGGATAGAGCCCCAGCTTCAGAAGAACCTCGACGAGTTCCGAGTGAAAAAGCGAATTTCCGGGATAGCGCGCATGCAGCGCCCGGCCCGTGGCCAGAGCCCCGGGAAGGTCCAACGGGGCGTGGTAGGTGTGAACGTTCATCAAGATAAATGAAGCACCCGTCGCGTAGAGGCCTCCACGAGCGCGCACAATTTCAAGGTTTCGAAGCCCGGCATCCCGGTCCCCTTTGGGCACAAACCAAAGCCAGCTCATCCACTGCACCACCTTGGGCGCAATATCGGTGTAGTAGCTGTACAGGCCCAAGGCATAGCGACTGTCCGTACGATCCGGATCCAGCGCGAGGCTGCGCTCCAGGAGTTTCCTGCCCTGCTCGCCCTCGGTCCCCGCTTTGAGATAGCGCCCCCGGACACCGTTGAGTCGGGCGCGATTGAAGAGCGCCGAACCCTTCTGATAGAGGGCATCCGCATCGGCAGGATTTATCGCCAGACGAGCATCTGCCAATTGAATGGCCGCGCTGCTCGCCTCGAGAATCGTGGCATCATTGCGCAAAGCGCCCTCATTCAGCATCAATCGCCACCACGCCGTATCGATCTGCCCGAGCGCGGCCGCGCCGTCGCTGGGCGCCAGCAAGCGCAGCCTCTGCCAGATCAACTCTGCGTCGGAATAACGGCCTTCGAGATTGGCCAGCATGCCGCGTTCCATCAAAAGACAACTCTGCACCGGGAGCGGCAAGCCCTCGAGTTCCCCGGGTTCCGCCTCTTCCTCGCATAGCCGGGCAGACGGCGCCGCCGGGATTGCCGCCTGTAGAGTAGGAATATCCCCGGCGGCGAAAATGGCCCGAGGGGCCACCGACCCGGCAAGGGCGCAAAGAGCGACAAAAAGAGCGACCGAAGGAGCGACAGAGAGGAGCGTCCCGGCGATCCCGGCGCGGGGTTCGAGGCGCGCCTCCACAACGACCCCGGGATCGAGCCCGGGCGCACGGGCGCTCTTGGAGTCCAATTCGCCGGCGCTCTCTCTCACGCGCTCCCCGCTCGCCATCGCCTTTCCTCCCCAGCTCCGCCCCGCCCCGAAAACCCGTGCGCGCGACCGCCTACCGTACCACTTCCTGGATGGGCGGGAATCCGGGGTCCATCGGGGACCAGAGCGCTCTGCTAGCTTTTCCGACGGGTCTTCAACCCCCCCGTGAAAGGGAAGCCATGACCGAAACGTCCCGCACTTTGGAAGGCATTCGTGTTCTCGAAGTCGCCCAATGGTGGTTCGTCCCATCGGCCGGAGCGATTCTGTCGGACTGGGGGGCAGAGACCATCAAGGTCGAACATCCCGAGAGCGGCGACCCCCAGCGCGGACTCGTCACGTCGGGCCTTGTGCCCAAAGGCGGCTTCAATTTCATGTGGGAGCAGCCCAATCGGGGCAAGCGCAGCGTGGGTCTCGACATCAAACAACCCGGCGGCCTTGACTTGCTCTACAAGCTCGCAGCAACGAGCGACGTCTTCCTCACCAGCTTTCTCCCCGAAGCCCGGCAGAAGTTGAAAATCGACGTCGATCATATTCGCGCCGTCAATCCCAACATCGTCTATGCCCGGGGATCGGGTCAAGGCGTACGCGGACCCGACGCCCAACGCGGGGGCTACGACGGCGCCTCGTATTGGGCCCGGGGCGGCATCGCGATGGCGCTCACGGGGACGGGTGGCGACGGTCCACCCGTCATGCAGCGCCCGGCTTTCGGCGACAGCATCGGGGGAATGACGGTGGCCGGTGGCATCGCGGCCGCACTCTTCCGGCGCGAGCGTACGGGAGAACCCAGCGTGGTGGACATCTCGCTCTTGGGAACCGCCATGTGGAATATTTCCGCCGATATCACCATGGCCAAGGCGCTGGCCGCGATCGGCCTTGACAAGGGCATGCCCAAAATGGACCGGAAGATGACGCCCAATCCCATCGTCAACGCCTATCGGACCGGCGACGACCGCTGGATCATGCTCATCATGCTGCAATCCGATCGCGACTGGCCCGACCTGTGCCAACACCTGGAAAGGCCCGATCTCATCGACGACCCGCGCTTTGCAACGAGTGCTTTGCGCGCCGAAAACAAGGGCGACTGCGTAGACGTGCTCGACGTCATCTTCCGCAGCCGCAGCCTGAGCGAGTGGCAATCCGCGCTGGCAACCACCGAGGGGGTCTGGGCACCGATTCAATTTCCGGGAGAACTCTACGAAGACCCACAGGCCTTGGCCAACGGCTATCTCCCCGAGGTCGAGCTCGCCAACGGAAGTCGCTGCCAACTCGTGAACAACCCGGTGCAGTTCAACGAAGAACCCGCCGAACTCTCCCGGGCTCCCGAGCACGGGCAGGATACCGACGCGGTCTTGCTCGAACTCGGGCTCGACTACGATGAAATCCTCGCCCACAAGGCATCAGGGGCAATCCTCTAGAACCTGCAGGATTCATCCCCGATTGCCAGGCCCGAGATCTCGGGCCTCCGTCAGCGACGGACGATGCTCCCCGCACAGAGCGGCGCAAAGCTTTCCAACCCTTGAGCGAGAGAGGTGATCCCATGCGCGAATTGCGGGGCCAAGTCGCTGTCATTACCGGCGGAGGGAGCGGGATTGGCGCGGCGCTCTCCCATGCTTGCGCCGAGCGCGGAATGCGGGTCGCGGTCGCCGACGTCGAGGAGAGCGCAGCCGAAGCCGTCGCCGAAGCGCTGCGGATTCGCGGTGCCGAGGCCATGGCTTGCCAAGTCGATGTCCGCAGCCGGGACGCCGTCGAAGAACTGGCGGGTGCGGTCGACTCGAAGTTTGGACAGACCCACCTGCTTTGCAACAACGCGGGCGTCATGGTGACGCGCCCGCTCCTCGAACTCGAGGAGAAAGACTGGGAATGGAGCCTCTCGGTGAATCTGCTGGGAGTGATTCACGCGGTTTCGGCTTTCCTTCCCGGCATGATCGCCCGTGGCGAGACGGGCCACGTGGTCAACACCGCATCCATCGTCGGACTCGCGGCAATCTCCCAAGGGGGGTTGGGTGCGTATACGACGACCAAATTCGCCCTCGTCGGGTTTTCCGAATACCTGCGCGAGGAACTCAAGGCCGCGGGAGCGCCCATCGGTGTTTCCGTGGTGTGCCCCGGCGCGGTGACCACCCGAATCGCCGAGAGCGAGCGCAATCGGCCCGACGAACTGCAGACCGGGCCCGCTCCAGCGCACTCCGAATCGGATCCCCGGGTGGCCACCATTCCCGGGAGACAATCGCCCGAAGAGGTCGCGGCCTCGATCCTGACCGGGGTCGAAGAAGACGATACCTGGATCCTCACCCACCCCGAGATGAAGCCGCTCGTCGAGGCCCGCACCCGGGCGTTGCTCGCGGCGTTCGACGTCGCCGCAGCCCGGCGGCCGGCCTGAAGGGCACCGTAGAGCGATCTAACGGGCTCCCACCGGCTTTCCGTCGGCCCGCCCTCGGTGTCCACCGCCCAACCGTTGACTTGACCCATGCGGCTTGGCATTCTATAGTTTCGATACGCAACGGATCGTATCTTTCCCCGAGCGCGCGCTCCCCTTACACACCCCTCTCCCGAGCCTACCGCGACCGAAACAAGGAGTACCGAATGGACTTTGACTTCTCGGAAGACGAACAGAAATTTGCCATTGAGGTAGAGCAATGGCTCGTGGACAACCACGACCCCGAAGTCATGGACCCGACGCGCGAGAATTTCAGCCAACTCTCGGATACCCCGGCCCGTCGCGCCTTCATGAAGAAACTGGCCAAGCAAGGTTGGCTGGGCATGTCCTGGCCCAAAGAGTATGGCGGACAAGAAATCGAAGGCGTCTACGAGTTCATTTTGAACGAGGCGCTTGCCCGCCACGGGGCACCGCAAATCGGCAAGGGTGTGGGCATTATCGGCAAGACCCTAATCCGCCACGGAAGCGAAAAACTGAAGCGCGAGTTCCTGCCCCAGATCCTGAGCGCCGAGGTCGAGTTCGCGGTGGGCTACAGCGAACCCCAAGCCGGTTCCGATGCGGCGAACATGCAGCTCAAGGCCGAGAAGGTCGAGGGCGGGTGGAAGCTGAACGGCCAGAAGATGTGGACAACCTCGGCTCACTTCGCCGACTGGTATTGGGTTGGGGCGCGCACCGACCCCGACAAACCCAAGCACGACGGTCTGAGCCTCTTCCTCATTCCCATGAACCACCCGAATCTGGAGGTGCAGAGCCTCCCCACCATCGGCAAGGACACCACGAATCAGGTTTTCTTCGAAGACGTGTTCGTCCCCGAAGACTACATGGTGGGTCAGCAAGGGAGAGGATTTCGGTACATCGCCGAAGCTTTGGACCTCGAGCGCTTCACCATGTTTACCCTCTCGCCCATCGAAGATCGTTCCAATCTCCTAGTCGAATGGGTCAAGAAAGCCAAGCGAGACGATCAGCCNNNNCGCGTCTGCAAGGATGCACTCGACATCACCGGTGCGGCGGGACAAATCCGAGAAGGCCAGAGCGATGCGCCTTTGGCGGGTCGCTTCGAGGGTGCCTACCGCGCAACCTTGAATGAGACCGTGGGCGGCGGCTCCTCGGAAATTCAAAAGAACATCATCGCCCGACGAAAATTGGGTCTTCCCAAGAATTTCTAGTCATTTCGGCATGCCAGGAGCCCCAGTTTTTTCGACCCGGGCTCCTCGAACCCAACTCCTCCACTCAATTGAATCGCGGCTTTCAAGACAGCCCCTGATCCCAGGAGATCCACGATGGACCTCACTCTGACCGAAGAACAGCAGATGATCGTTGACATGACTCACGGCATTCTGGAAGAACACTGCAGCATAGAAACCGTCCGCCAAGTGGAAGACGATCCCCGGGGCTATCCCGACGCGCTCTGGAAGCAGTTCGCCGAATCCGGGCTGACCGGCATGCTGATTCCCGAGGCCCTAGGGGGAGGCGGACAGAGCCTCACCGAAGCCGCCCTGGTCTACGAAAAGCTGGGCGAGTTTCTCGCACCAGTGCCTCATTTCGTGAGTTCGGTGATCAGCGCTCGAATTCTCATGGAGGCCGGAAGTTCGGAGCAGCAAGCCGAGTGGCTGGGGAAGATGGCGAGTGGGGATGCGATTTTGACGCCGGCGTGGTTGGAACCCGACCGAGGCTTTGGCGAAATCGGAATTCAGCTGAAGGCCGTCGCGGATGGCGATGACTTCCTGCTGACCGGCGTCAAGCGCCATGTCTACTTCGCAAGTGCTTCTGACCGATTGATCGTTCTGGCGCGAAGTCAGGCAGGCGTAGATTTGTTTCTGGTCGATCCCGGCGCCGACGGGATGACCCTATCCCAGCAATACTCCCAGTCCGGAGATGCCCAATATCGCCTGGACATGGACAACGTTCGGGTCTCTGCGGATGCTCGGTTGGGTTCGGCGGGAACCGGTTGGGCGACCTTCAATCGGGTGCTTCACGAGGGCATCATCCTCTTGGCCGCCCAGGCCATCGGGGGCGCCCAGAAGGTTCTGGACATCACCGTCGAATACTCCAAGGAACGCGTTCAGTTCGACAAGCCCCTGGGCGCTTTCCAGGCCCTCGCCCATTACATGGCCGATTGCGCCACACATATCGACGGGGGGCGAGTTCTCGTTTACGAGGCCGCATGGAACGCGTCAATGGATCGCCCAATCACCCGTTTCGCCCCCATGGCCAAGCTCTTCGCTTGCGAGACCTACCGGGAAGTGACCCGGATCTGCGCCCAGATCTGGGGGGGTGTGGCCTTTACCATCGAGTACGATTGCCAACTGTACTTCCGCCGTGCCAAGCAACTCCAGCTTTCCTGGTGGGATACCCCGTATCTCGAAAATCTCGTCGCCGCCGATGTGCTGGACGGCGACTGATTCCGCCCCGGAGTCAAGGGCATCGAGTCGCTTGGATTCGAAAAATCCAATCAGGCCCTCCCGCTGCCCCGCTACTGGATCTTCCGAGAACGCGCGAGAAGCATCCCCGAGGCCAGCAAGAGCAGAAGCAACAGAAGCGGGGATTTGCCGTCGAAGAGCGTAACCTCTACGCCTACATTGAGCTCCGTATCGTTCTCCGTAAACGAATCGATGGGCACAAGCAGAGTCATCGAGGGCGGATCGACCTGGGCACTGACACCGGGTCGTGGCGCGCCACGTAGGGGACCGGCACCCGCAAGGGAACCCCCGAAGCGAGTGAGTCGTAGAATTGCGCCTCCCGGCATCCCATGCCCGTCGCTGCAATCGCTTCCCGCGCGGGCCATTCGCTGGGCAAGAGTTTGCAGAACAGGGTTTCGGGGCAATGGTTCGGCTCGGCGTACTCCAAGCGCAGCCGGCAGTGGTGGTTCGTCAGTTCGGCACGTTCGACCACCTCGACCCCGGACACGCGAACACCTGGGTGACGAGGGCTGAGGGCGGCGGTGAGCCAATCGGGATCAATCGCATCGGAACTCTCGGGCACATCGCTCATTGTGGGCTCACGATAGCGTTGCCGGTTCGCAAATCCGAGGTGCGCGCCGACTGGACGAATTGCCACACTCCGGCTTGAATTTTCCTCGGTCCAGCCGGGCGGTAGCCTCATGGAACTCTGATAGAATCCGCCGGGACAGGATGGGAACCGAGTCATGGCTGATCGAAACATAAATTTCGGACTCTGGTACGACTTCAGAAATCCGAGACCGCGAGAGCGAAGTTTCGAAAAACTTTACGCCGAGTGTTTGCAACAGATCAGTTGGGCCGAAAGCCTTGGCTTCGACTCGGTATGGCTCACCGAGCATCACTTCTGCGAAGACGGCTATACCCCTTCCCCGCTCGTGATCGCCGGCGCCATCGGACAAGTAACCACGCGCATGCGAATCGGGACCAACCTGATGTTATTGCCTCTGGCCGACCCGCTTCGCCTGGCCGAGGACTCCGCAACGCTTTCGATTCTCACCGGCGGGCGCTTCGACTTGGGCGTTGGGCTGGGTTACCGGCAACTGGAGTTCGACTACTTCGGCCGAAAACTCTCTCATCGACCGAGCCTGATGGAAGAGGGAGTCGACCTGCTGCGGAAAGCGTGGCGGGGGGAGACGATCCAGCACAACGGACGGCGTTTTCGGGTGGACGGGCTCGCGGTCAATCCCGTCGCCGGTACTCCGCCCCGCTTGTTCATGGGCGGCATGTCGGAACCGGCCATCGCGCGCGCCGCGCGTCTGGGCGACGGCTTCCTTTCCACCGGAGGCATCGGCCACGACCTCTACGTGGCCGCGATCAAAGACGGGGCGGCGACAAAAAATCAGGAACAGCCGGCCCCCAAGGGTGCGATTTGCGCGGGCAATTGGGGAATTATCGCCGAAGACCCCGAAGCCGAGGCGGCCAACATCGCCGATTTCGTGCTCTACCAGGCAAATCAATATGTGAGCTGGGGGGCTTTTGGTCCGCCGGATCAAGTTCCTCTTTTCGCCGACGCGGAGAGCGCGATTCGCGAAGGTCTCTACGAATTATGGGACGCCGACCAGGCGGTGGAGTCCCTAGTCGAAATGCTCCACGATTACCCGGAAATCATCGACATTCATTTCTGGGCCCAGTTCCCCGGCGAGTCGGTGGAGAGCGGGAGCCGCCGCATGGAGTACATCGCTCGCCAGGTAATACCGCGGGTGCGCGAGCAAATTAAATAACGGACTGCCCAGCGAGAATCCTGGAAAGGCATGGTCTGGGGCCCCAAGCCCGCGGGCACAGCCGGACCGCAACGAGTCAATCGAAAAAGGGGAAGAGCCGATGCAGGTAGGCCTCTTGATGGTCTTTCAGAACTTCGAAGACGGAACCACCGATCAGGCAGCATGGGAGCGCGACATTCAGCTGGCCAATTTGGCTGAGCCCCTGGGCTTCGACACCCTGAGCGCGGTGGAACACCATTTTTCCAACTACGCCATGTCTCCCGACAATCTGCAGTTTCTTTCGTACATGGCGGGGCAGACCCAGAAAATTGGATTGCTCACGGGTGCTGTGATTCTTCCGTGGAACGATCCCTTGCGCGTGGCCGAGCGGATGATCGTGCTCGACCATCTCAGCCAAGGCCGGGCGCTCTTCGGAATCGGCCGGGG
>LWDU01038142.1_pt1 | contig 15399 bp, 11 predicted proteins | sample 727161 | NCBI WGS metagenome assembly LWDU01 (sample SAMN04566230, study PRJNA314399) | hydrothermal vent metagenome | isolation source: deep sea hydrothermal plume seawater | place: Mexico: Gulf of California, Guaymas Basin | collected 2004-07-11 | reverse complement strand
TTGGAGGAATTGACCAGCTACAAATGGCTTGGTGTCGCCGACGGCTTGATTCGCAAATGACAGTTCGTGAGCTCATGGACAAATGCGTTCGCCTGCTTCGACGGGCTGGGGTCAAGTCGCCACGGGCCGATGTCGAGTGGCTGGCCTCTGACATTTTCAAGTGCCGCCGCTCGGAACTCGCCCTTCATGGGCACAAGATGCCGACTCGCGAGCAGGTCGATCGAATGTGGAAAAACATCAATCGACGGATGGATCGCGAGCCGTTGCAGCATATTCTCGGCATCGGCGATTTTTTCGGCTACGAGTTCCGGGTAAGCTCCGCCGTGCTGATCCCCCGCCCGGAGACGGAGACGCTGGCGGAGTTGGCCCTTGGTTTCCTGCAACCATTCCCCTCCCCGGTCGCCTTCGATCTTGGCACCGGCAGCGGGTGCATTGCCATCACGCTGGCCAAGCGATGCCCCGGCGTGAAAGTCATCGCCTCCGATGTGTCCGAGTCGGCGCTCAACCTGGCCAAGCTCAACGCCGAGACGCTCGATGCGCTTGGCCAAGTGGAGTTCCGCGTGGCCGACGGCTTGGCCGCCTTGGCCGAGGGCGAGCAAGTCGACTTGATCGTCTCGAACCCGCCGTACATACCGTCCGGTGACATCGCCGGCCTGCAGTCAGAGGTTCGGCACTACGACCCGCACATCGCGCTGGATGGCGGCGAGGACGGCCTGCAGTTTCACAGGCTGCTCGCTGCCGACGGACAATCCCGCCTGAAGCCCGGCGGCCAATTGATGGCGGAATTCGGCGACGGGCAGGAATCAGCCATCGAGGGCTTGTTTGCCCAAGCCAACTGGCCAAGCGTGGAAATCACCAACGACCTGACCGGCCGGCCTCGGATCGTGATTGCCTCTGCCGAACAATAGCGCAACACTCCGCGCCGACAAACGCTCATGGATTGCCTGGTCATCAAGGGAGGGACGCCGCTCAAGGGCGACGTCAAAATCAGCGGCGCGAAAAACGCCGCCCTGCCGCTGATGGCGGCGACGTTGTTGACGGGTGAGGAATGCGTTTTGCGCAATCTGCCCAATCTCAGCGACGTGCAGTTCATGGCGCGGATTTTGAAATCGCTCGGCGCATCGGTCGAGATGAACCGGGGAACGATCCGTGTCCGGGCAAAAAAAATCGACGGCTTCGGCGACTACGACCTGATCCGCAAAATGCGCGGCTCGATCTGCATTCTCGGGCCGCTCATGGGGCGCCTCAACGAAGCCAAGGTCTCGATGCCCGGCGGCTGCGTCATCGGCGCGCGCCCGATCGATCTGCACCTCAAGGGTCTGCGGGATCTTGGTGCAAAAGTCCGCGTCGAGGCCGGTTATGTACACGCCAAGGCCAAGCAACTGATTGGCGGCGAGAGCTTCCTCGGCGGCCGTTGCGGCCCCACGGTACTCGGCACGGCCAACATGCTGATGGCCGCGAGCTTGGCCAAGGGCAGAACACTCATTCACAGCGCCGCCTGCGAACCGGAGATAGAGGACTTGGCCAAGTTCCTCAACGCGATGGGCGCAAAAATCTCCGGAGCGGGAAGCCCGACGATCACCATCCAAGGCGTGCGACGGCTCAGGGGAGCGGAGCACCGGGTGATCCCCGACCGGATCGAGGCGGCAACCTACGCCCTCGCCGGTGCGGTGACGGGCGGCGACGTGACATTGCGCAGTTGCAACCCCAGCCACCTAAGCGCGGTGCTCGACAAAATGCGCGAGGCCGGCGTGCGAATCGAGACCAGGCGCAACACTCTTCGCGTCCGCCCCGCCAAACAGTTGCGCTCGGTGGACATCACCACCATGCCGCACGCCGGTTTCCCGACCGATGTGCAGGCTCAAATGATGGTACTCATGCTCAAGTCGCCGGGAATCAGCATCATCACCGAGCGGATTTTTGAGTCGCGCTTCATGCACGTGAACGAGTTGGCACGGATGGGCGCAGACATTTCGATTGAGGGGCCAAGCGCGATCGTCAAGGGCGGCCAACCGCTCAGCGGCGCGGATGTCATGGCGAGCGATCTTCGGGCTTCGGCGGCCTTGGTCTTGGCCGGCATGGCGGCCAAGGGCGTCACACGGGTGAACCGCGTTTACCACATCGATCGCGGTTACGAAAACATCGACGGCAAACTCCGGGCGCTCGGCGCGAACATTTCTCGCGAACCGGGCCAGTAGCCAAGCACGGGCAATGAAGAAACGGTCTTGCCCTGCGAGGAGGGCTTGGCCAAAGTGGAAGCGACCCGCAGATTGACCGATGAATGACACACCCGATGACACAAAACCGCTTGCTTGGATTACCGGAGCCGGCGGCCTAATCGGCAGCCATATTGTCCGGGCGGCGGCGGTGCACGCACCGAACTGGCGGGTTCGCGGCTTGACGCGCGGCGACTTCGACTTGACCGATTTCCCGGAAGTCCAACGGCAATTCGAGGCCGACCTGCCGCAACTCGTGATTCACTGCGCCGCGATGAGTGACCCCACGGTTTGTGAGACGCAACACACCCACACACGACTGGTCAACAGGGAAGCGACGTTTTATCTGTCCGGCTTGGCGCAAGATATCCCGATGATCTTTTTTTCATCCGACCTCGTATTCGACGGCAAACACGGCAACTACACCGAGCAAGATGAACCGTCACCCCTGACCTTTTACGCCCGAACCAAGGCGGAGGCGGAGGCGCTCGTACTCGCCAACCTGCTGCATAGCGTGGTGCGCACTACGCTCACCGCCGGCAAGTCGCCCAACAGCGATCGCGGCATCGAGGAGCAACTCAGGCTCCGCTGGGCCAAGGGCGACACCGTGAAACTATTCGTCGACGAGTATCGCTGCCCCATCCCGGCAGAAGTCACCGCCCGCGCAATCTGGGAACTCGCCTTGGCCAAGCGCCCCGGCCTGTACCATTTGGCCGGCAGCCAGCGATTGTCTCGCCTCGAGATTGGCCAAGCGATCGCCGAGAGTCACCCGGAGTGGAACCCGAAAATCGAGTCGTGCAGCCTGCGTGATTATGACGGGCCGCCGAGGGCGCCCGACACGTCGCTCGACTGCGGCAAACTCCAGCAGATTCTTTCGTTCCCTCTGACCGGGCTTCGCGAATGGCTGGTTTCCAGCGCAACTCAACCGGCATGAAGCCGTATCGCGGCCGCATCGCCCCGACCCCCACCGGCCTGCTTCACCTTGGCCACGCGCAGACATTTTGGATCGCCCACCAACGCGCGTGTCAAGCCGGTGGCAAACTCGTATACCGGACGGAAGACCTCGACCTGCAACGCTGCAAACCTGAATTTGCGGATGCCGCGCTGGAGGACTTGAATTGGCTGGGCATCGACTGGGACGAGGGGCCGGACTGCGGCGGCGATCACGCGCCGTACACCCAAAGCCAACGGATCGGGCGCTACCGTGAACTCCTCGAAACGCTGAAAGCCCTCGGCTTGGTTTACCCGTGCCGCTGCTCACGCAAGGACGTGCAAGACGCTGTGACGGCCCCGCACGAGACCGGCGACGAGCCGATTTATCCCGGCACCTGCCGCCCTGCGCTTGGCCAAGTTGCCACTTTTGAGATCGGCGAAGCGGAACGGGTGAATTGGCGTTTTCGTGTGCCATGCGCCGAGGCGATCACGTTTGAAGACGGCCGCCTCGGGCCGCAGTCGTTCACCACTGGCGGGGACTTTGGCGACTTCGTGTTTTGGCGTCACGACGATGTGCCCAGTTACCAACTGGCCGTGGTGGCCGACGATCACGACATGGGCATCACCGAAGTTGTTCGCGGCGAGGACTTGCTCAAGTGCACCGCCCGCCAACTGCTCATATACCGCGCACTTGGCTGGGAAGCCCCGGCGTTCCATCATTGCCCGTTGGTCACCGATGAAGACGGCGAGCGCCTCGCCAAGCGCCACGGCTCACTCAGTTTGAAAGCCATGCGCGAAGACGGACTTACACCGGAAATGATTCGCGCAAGATTCATTGAATAACGCTCCACACCCTCAAGTCGGTGGGTTGCTATTTGGCAAAAAAGTAGGTTGCGAAAACGAGAGTTCCCAGTAGCATTTAAGCAGGGCGAACGCCCAAGTCTCTTGGGCCAAACGAGGTGAAACAATGAAACAGTCTTCGACGATTTACGCGTTAGCGGTGGTGATGGCGATCATTGCCACGCCGCAGGCTGAGCCGCTACCCACTCCGTCGCAACGGTTTGGGGGCGAGGCAAATGGAGAGGTGGCGAGTTTCCGGAAGCACGTGATTCCACTGCTTGGTGTCCGGGGCTGTAACGGGAGGGAGTGTCACGGTTCCTTCTCCGGCAAGGGCGGTTTTCAACTTTCGCTCTTCGGCTACGAGTTCGACAAAGATCACAAAGAGATCGTTCGCGACGAGGACGAGATTCGCGTCAACCGCGACCAACCAGAAAACAGCCTCTTCCTTATGAAGCCCACCATGCAGGAAAAGCACAAGGGCAAGCTGCGTTTTGAAAAAGACAGTTGGGAATATCGCCTGCTCTTGAGTTGGATAACAGATGGTGCAAAAAACGATTCAAAACTAACCCCGGAATTTGAGCGTCTCGAAATCGTTCCCCCATCATTACGGTTCACCGAGTCCGGGCAATCGCAGCGGCTTCAGGCAATCGTCCACTGGACGGACGGTTCAATCGAAGACGTCACCGAATTGACTCGGTTTCGCAGCAACGATGAATCGATCGCTACGGTGAATGAGATCGGCGTCGCCACCGCCACCGGTAAAGGTGACACTCACATCATTGCCTTTTACGACAATGGAATTCAACCGGTTCCGGTTTGTCGGCCCGTCTCCGACAAACTTGGCGACGCCTACCCCGAGGTCGCCGCTACAAGTGAAGTGGATCAACTAATCGTGGCCAAGCTGCGAACGCTGGGAATCGTACCGTCCGAAAAATGCACCGAGGAGGAATTCCTGCGTCGCGTGAGTCTCGACCTCACCGGTTCGCTTCCGCTCCCGAGTGAGATCCGCTCCTTCGTTGCCAGCAAATCCCCCGTCAAGCGCTCGAAGAAAATCGATGAACTGCTCAAGCGGCCCGCTTATGCCGCGTGGTGGACTACCAAGCTTTGCGACTACACCGGAAACAACGCCCAGAATCTGAACGATCCCGTTTTCCGGAACGACATGGCTCGCCAGTGGTATGAGTGGATTTATCACCGCGTGAAAACCAATGTGCCATATGACCAAATTGCGGAAGGGTTGATCATGGCGACCAGCCGAAAAAAGGGCGAAAGTTTTCAACATTTTGCCACGGGAATGAGCCATCACTACAAAAAGGAGAATCCGGTTCCCTTCCACACTCGCGAGTCAATGCCGTTCTACTGGGGTCGCAGAAACGTCCGCAAACCGGAGGAAAAAGCACTCAGTTTCGCTCACGCCTTCCTTGGGGTTCGCATCCAGTGCGCGCAGTGCCACAAGCACCCGTTTGACCAATGGACACAGCAGGATTTCAAAAAATTTCAAGCCTTCTTCGAGCCCATTCAATACAAGGCAAACACGCCGAAGAATGAGAAGGGTTCCGGTATGAATTACCAGTCGCTGATGAAAGAAATCGAGCAGTTTGTCGGCTACGACAAGAAAAAGAAAAACGACAAGAAACAATTGCGTGAAGAAATCCGGAAACGCGCCAATGCCGGCAAACCGGTTCCATGGCAGGAACTCCACATCGTCAACACGAAGCCGAGATCCAAGGGCGGCAAAAACAAAAAGAAGCAGAATTACTCAAGGCGTGTGATCACGCCAAGCGTGCTTGGCGGGGAGGATGTTCACTTGACCGAGTACGATGATCCGCGCCAACCGCTGATGGACTGGCTTCGGTCCGAGGATAACCCCTACTTCGCCCAGGCGTTCGTCAACCGTGTTTGGCACAACTACTTTGGCCGTGGCATTGTTGATCCCGTGGACGACATGAACATGGCCAACCCGCCCTCCAACAAGCCACTGCTCGATCACTTGGCCAAGGGCTTCGCCCAAAGCGGCTACGACATGCATTGGCTGCACCGCACCGTTTTAAACAGCGACACCTATCAGCGCAGTTGGCGTCCCAACGACACGAACAGGCATGATGAGCGCAACTTCAGTCGCCTGACCATTCGCCGACTTCCCGCCGAGGTCGTTGCGGATGCCATCACACAAGCCACCGCGTCGAAGTCCCGGGTTGAGGCCATGACTGCCACCCCAAAGGGTCGTACCATTGGCCCGGACACTTTGTCCAAAAACAATAAGAATACCTCCTCTCTGAATTATGCGTTGTCTGTTTTCGGGAAGCCGGACCGGACGGCAAACTGCGATTGCGAACGCTCCAACGACCCCACCCTGCTTCAAGCTATCTTCACGCGGAACGACCCGGCGATGAATCTGTTGCTCGATGGCAGAAATCGAAAAAGGAAGGGCTGGATTCAGGAAATCAACGAGTGGTACTCCGGTAAAACGAAGTCAACAGCACAAGACGCAAAAAGCAGACAACACAAGGTTCTGATCGGGCAGCGAAAGAAACTCATGGCCAGGGCCCCTCAAAAACCGGCGAACAAGCAAAATGCACGGGCCATGCAGCGTTATCGAATTTCCGCAAAAAAGCACACCCAAGCCCTAAAGGAATTAAACCAGAAAGTACGCAATCTTAATGGCGGTCAACCAAAACAACCCGCGAACACTCGACGCCCAATCACCGAGCAGGAACTCGACCGACTGATCAACGAAACGTTCCTACGAACCTTGAGCCGTTTCCCGACTGGAACGGAACTCGCCAAGGCACGGGTCGATGTGAGCGGCTCAACTGACAAGATAGCTGGTGTGAAGGACTTGCTTTGGGCGCTGCTCAACACCAAGGAGTTCATGACAAATCATTAATTACGAACCTGCGAACCATGAAACATAAACTTTGCTGTGACGGAATACTTCGGCGCGATTTCCTCAAGGCCGGAGCCCTTGTTGGAGCCGGGCTGGGCCTGTCTGATTACTTGAGCTTGGCCAAGGCGGGCTCCGTTGCCGGTAAAGCCAAGTCGGCTATCTACGTGCGGTTGGCCGGCGGGCCCAGCCACATGGACACGTTTGACATGAAGCCAAGCGCCCCCGACACGCACCGTGGCGAGTTCAATGAAATTAGCACCAATGTGTCGGGCATCCGAATTTCCGAACACCTTCCGAAATTGGCCAAATGCGCCGACAAGTATGCCATTCTTCGGGGCGTCAGCCACACCTTGGCGGCGCACCGCTTGGGCGCGGAATATCTGATGACCGGAAACCGTCCCCTGCCCTCGCTGAAGTACCCGACTTACGGTGCCGTTGTCAGCAAGGAACTCGGCAGCCCAAGGGACATTCCCTGTTCCGTGGCTATTCCCAAGGGAGCCACAGCGCCGACCGGTTTTCTCGGCTTGGAATATGGCCCACTCGAAACCGGGGCCACACCCAAGGCCGGTCAACCGATGAACATCCGTGGCCTCTCACTCTCCAATGGCCTGACCTTGGCCGACATCGACCGCAGAGACAGCTTGGTGAAGCGGTACGACACCGTTTTCGGTTCGTTCGCCAAGGAGGATAAGGTGCTGAGCGGCATGAATGAGTTCAGTCAAAAAGCCTACGAGATGATGCGCTCCGGCCGCACCCGTGAGGCGTTTGACCTGACGCGCGAGCCCGCAGCCATTTCCGGTTTGTTCGGCGACGGCAATTTCTCCCAAAGCTGCCTGCTGGCCACTCGCCTCATCGAGTCTGGCGTACGCCTGGTTTCAATTCAATTCGGCGGCTGGGATACCCACAGGGACAACTTCAACCGGCTCAAGGACAACAATCTGCCCAACCTCGACGACGGCTTGGCCGGTTTGTTCAGGGCGTTGGACTTGAAGGGGCTGCTGAACTCGACCGCCGTGTTTGTAACCGGCGAATTTGGACGGACGCCCAAGATTAACCAACGTGGCGGGCGCGACCACTATCCTCGCGCAATGTTCTGCCTGCTCGCCGGCGGCGGCATGCAGGGAGGCCAAGTGGTCGGCGCCTCAGACGCCAAGGGCGAGGGCCCGAGGGATCGAGTCATCTCACCCGATGACGTCGCCGCGACATTTTACCACGCCCTGGGCGTTGACCACACAAAGGAATACCACACGCCAACCGGCCGACCGGTGATGATCGTCCGACACGGCAAGCTGATCCCGGAGTTGGTGTAATATTCGAAACCACAAACGCTTTCCCCCCGCGCTTGGCCAAGTTTTTTGTCTCGCAAAACCGGGGAGGTCTTGGCTTCATTCCCCGCTTTTCAGCAACATGAACGAACAGATTGTCATTCTTGATTTTGGGTCCCAGTACACGCAGGTGATCGCCCGGCGCATCCGCGAGTGCAAGGTGTACTCCACCATTGTCCATTACAACACGCCCGCCACCGTCATCGCGGAGATGAACGCCAGTGGAATTATTCTCTCCGGCGGCCCGTCCAGCGTGTACGCCAAAGACGCCCCGCTGCCGGACAAGGCGATCTTTAAACTGGGCATCCCCATTCTCGGTATCTGCTTCGGGTTGCAGGTGATGGCCAAGTTTCTCAAAGGCAAAGTCGAGCGCGGCCAAAAACGGGAATACGGCAAGGGATCGCTTCGCGTGAAAAGAGCCCAGTGCCGACTCTTCGACACCTTGCCAAGGGAACTGCAGGTTTGGAATTCACACGGCGACAAACTCACCAAGCTGCCGGACGGTTTCAAGGCGGTAGCCACCACTGAGAACTCCGGGTTTGCGGCAATCGAAAATGCCAAGGCCCGTTTTTACGGCCTGCAATTTCACCCGGAAGTTGTCCACACGCCCAGGGGCAAAAAAATCATTTCAAACTTCGTGCGCAAAATCTGCGGCTGCGGCCGCAAGTGGACGATGCGCAACTATGTCGAGCAGGCCGTCGAGGAGATTCGAGTCCAGGTCGGCAAGGAAAAAGTGATCCTCGGCCTTAGCGGCGGTGTGGATTCCAGCGTGGCGGCGGCGCTCATTCACAAGGCCATCGGTAAGCAGTTGACCTGCATCTTTGTGAACAACGGCGTGCTGCGCGCCAACGAGGCGGGCGTTGTCAAAAAAGTTTTTGGCCGCAATTTCAAGGTCAAGCTCCACTACGAGGACTCGACGAATTTGTTCATACGCAAACTGCGTGGCGTCACCGACCCCGAGACAAAGCGCAAGATTATCGGCAACACGTTCATCGATGTTTTCCAGAAAGCCACACGGAAGGTCGGCAAGGCAAAATTTCTCGCACAAGGCACGCTGTATCCCGACGTCATCGAGTCGATCCCGATCGGTGGCAATCCGGCGGCGCTGATCAAGAGCCATCACAACGTCGGCGGCTTGCCGGAGAAAATGAAGTTCAAGCTGCTCGAGCCATTGCGCTGCCTGTTCAAGGACGAAGTGCGCGAACTCGGCGCTGAACTGGGCCTGCCGAAGGAGATCGTCATGCGCCAACCGTTCCCCGGCCCCGGCCTAGCCGTTCGCATCCTCGGCGAAGTCACACCCGAGCGTTGCGAAATCCTCCGTAACGCCGACACGATTGTCGTCGAGGAAATGAAGTCCAATAATTTGTATTACAAAATCTGGCAGAGCTTCGCGGTTCTGCTGCCGGTTCGAAGCGTCGGCGTGATGGGCGACGAACGAACCTACGAGTACACGATCGCCGTGCGCGCTGTGGAGTCGAAGGACGGCATGACGGCCGACTGGGTGAAGCTGCCGTACAAGGTGCTCGAGACGCTCTCAAGCCGAATCATCAACGAAGTCAGCGGCGTAAACCGCGTATGCCTCGACATCTCCAGCAAGCCGCCGGCGACCATCGAGTGGGAGTAAGATTCAACCGGCCAATCGTGCCGGCACGCCGGCGTGGTGCGATTCCAAGTCCGGTTGTTGCTGCAGTTTTTCAGGTGACCAATCCTCCAGTCGCAGATTGACCGCGTCGATGCTCCACTGCCCCTCCGCCTCCGCCAAGCAGATGCCACATGAGATCCAGTGTCCGCCTTCGAAAAACAGGTAGGCATCCAGCACGGCGTTCGTTCCATCATCCATGGCCAAACCAAAATGTGACGCTGTCGAGAGCGGCAGCAATGGCAGATCATTTTGAATCATATCGCGGAGTTCACCCGGGGTAACCCCCTGCCAAGCTGGCGACATTCTCGACTTGGCTTCGCCGTAGTTTCTGGATCGCACCGCCTTGAAAAAGTCGCGGGCTGTCTCGGTGAACTGTTGGTGCAGAAGAAGAGTCTGCAGCGAGTCCCTGATTGTTTTGACTAATGTGAATGCCTTCACTTTTTTCTTCCCGAATGGATTCTGAATCCGAAAAGAGTATCGACGGCGCACTCAAAAACTTTAGTCGGAACTTTTCTGCCCTTTGACTGTGCTGCTGATCTCGCCGTCGTGGAGGTGTGTCCGCAGCATCTGGCCGGGTTTCGCGTTTTTGGCATCCCTCAAAACCGCGCCCGTCGCCGCGTCGCGGGTGATCGAGTAACCGCGAGCCAGGACGGACTTGGGCGAGAGTAACTCAAGCAGGCTTGCCGCCTGCTCAAGGCTTGCTGCGCGTTTGCCCAAGGCACGGCTCGGCACCTCAGCCAAGCGGCGTTGCAACCAGCCAAGCTGATCCCTCCGCCGGGCAAGCAATGCCGTCGGCCGGAGCGACAGCAGGCGTTGGCTGGCCAAGCGCAGATGTTCTCGCCTGGCCACCACTCCCTGCTTGGCCAAGCGGTTCAGATCATCGAGCTGATTGTCGAGACGCTGAAAGGAGTCATCGAGCGCCCGGCGCGGATGCGCCCGCCCAAGCCGGTGGGTGAGTCTAGACAACTCGCGCCTGGCCGACTCCACGCCGCCCTTGGCCAAGCGACGCAAATACGCCGCTGTCGAGGTCAAATCCCCGCGCGAGGCAAACACGTCCTCTGTGATCAACTCTCCAGCGACACTCGGCGTTGCCGCCCGGACATCGGCCACAAAGTCAGTGATCAAAATATCAATCTCATGCCCCACGGCGGACACCACCGGCAGTGCCGACTCGTGCACTGCACGGGCCAGCACCTCCTCGTTGAACGCCCAAAGATCCTCCAGGCTCCCGCCGCCGCGCGTCAGCAAAATCAAGTCCAGCGGCTCGCTCTGCCTGGCACTCCATTGGTTCAGCCGGTGAACCGCTTTGGCGATTTCCGCTGCGGCTGTTTCGCCTTGTACACGACACGGCTCCAGCACGATTTGCAAGGAGGGGTTACGTCGCAACACAACATGCAGCACATCCCGGATCGCCGCGCCGGTCGGCGACGTAACAAGACCGATGCGCGCGGGATAACCGGGCAACGGCCGCTTGCGCCCGGGTGCGAACAGCCCCTCGGCCTCCAGCTTGCGTTTCAGTTTCTCAAACTTGACCTGCAACGCCCCTTGACCCAGCGGCTCCACCTTGCGGACGATCAACTGGTACTGCCCCCTCGCCTCGAACAGCGTAACATCCCCTTGCAGCAGTACCTGCGTGCCGTCTTCAATCAGCGAACGGTTCTCCGCATCAGTCCCGCGAAACAGCGCGCAACCCAACTGGCCTTTCTCATCCTTGATGCCGAAATAAATGTGACCCGAGGATTGTCTCCGCAGCCCAGTGATTTGCCCCTCCACCCAGACGGTTCCGAGTTGGTTTTCCAGCAGACCCTTGGCCTTCCGGTTCAGCTCGGCAACGCCATAAACCTTGCGCACCTCCCCCTGCTCCGGCAACCCGCCGAAGTCCCACAGGCTCTGTTGCTCCCGGCTCATTCCTCTGGCATCTGCTCAGAGACTCGCTTGATGGAGCGCGCCTTGCCGGTTTCGTCGTCGATGTCGATCAACGCTCCGTTGAGCGTGACGCGCTTGGAGGCGACACCAAACCGCTGTGGCCGGTAAGTCGTGAAACGCCGCAAGATTGGCTCGATCTCCCGCCCAAGAATGCTCTCCTGCGGCCCCGTGCAACCGGCGTCACAGAGGAACGCTGTCCCGCCTGGAAAGATCTGCTCGTCGGCGGTCTGCACATGCGTGTGCGTCCCCACCACGGCACTCACCCGGCCGTCGAGAAAGCGTCCCATCGCGATTTTCTCAGACGTCGTTTCCGCGTGCATGTCCACAAAGATAACCGGCGTCTCCTTGCGCAACTGCTCCACAGCCTCGCCGGCGGCGAAGAAGGGATTATCGATCGGCTTCATGAACGTTTGCCCCTGCAGATTCAGCACCCCGATCGGCGGGAGACCTTCCTTTCGCGCGACGCAAAACCCCTGTCCCGGCGTGCCTTCGGGATAATTTTGCGGCCGAACAAAACGCGGTTCGTCGTGCAGCAGCGACTCCACCTCGCGCTGATCCCACAAATGATCGCCGGACGTCATCACATCCACTCCCGCTTCAAACACCTCGCTCGCGGTCGCCGGAGTGATGCCCGAGCCGCCGGCCATGTTCTCCCCGTTGGCGACGACGAAAAATACCGCACCGCCTTGCGCCCCGGTTTCCCGACGATGTCGCCAATGAAAAGCAGCTTCACGGGCCGCACGTTACGACACCCAACCACCCGCGCAAAGCCCAACGGCTGATCGCCGCCAAACTTGAAGAGTGGCTCGCTGCGGATTATGAATTCGGTGTGTCGCTAAAAGTCACCGGAACTTCCATCCACCAAACTCAACTCAAGACGCGCATGCCGTTCAAGTACGGCATCGCCACAATGACCGAGGTGCCGATGGTCTTTGTCCAGGTCGAGACCGAGGTGGATGGCCGGCCGTCTTGGGGGGTTTCCTCCGATTTGTTGCCGCCCAAGTGGTTCACCAAGGTGCCGGATGACCCGCTCGAGCAGGAAATCGCCGACATGCTTCGGGTAATTCACCACGCCATGGCCATCTCAAAAATCGAGACACCGAGCGCGTTTGCGGCTTGGCGGACGATTTACGAACAGCAAGCTGCTTGGGCCAAGGCCGAGAACATCGCCCCGTTGCTGGCTCACTTTGGCACGTCGCTGGTGGAACGCGCATTGATCGAGTCGGTCTGCCGCGCCACTGCCCAACCGCTTGGCCAAGCGCTGCGCGACGGCACGCTGGGTTTTGAGCCCGGAGCGATTCACCCAGTCTTGGCCAAGCGTTCCGCCGCTGAACTGCTCCCGCAACAGCCCTTGGCCAAGGTGATCGCTCGGCACACGGTTGGCTTGGCCGACCCGTTGTCGGCTGATGCCATCCCGGTCGGTGAGTTACTCGATGACTCTCTGCCGCAATCGCTCGACCAGTGCATTCGCGCCTATGGGTTGCGCCATTTCAAAATCAAAATCAACGGCGACCTCGACGCCGATCACGACCGTCTGCGCAGCGTCGCTGCCGTCATCGGGCAACTTGCTCCAAGTGACTACGCGTTCAGCCTCGACGGCAATGAGCAGTTCAAATCCGTGGGGGAGTTTCACAACCACTGGGCGAGTCTCGCCGTCGACGCGGAGTTAACTTCCTTTTTCGAGCACCTGCTTTTTGTCGAGCAACCGCTGCACCGCGACATCGCGCTGGAGGATTCCGTGGGCGACGACTTCGGCGATTGGCCGGATCGGCCGCCGGTCATCATCGACGAATCGGACGCCACGATAAAAAGCCTGCCGCTGGCGCTGGCGCTTGGCTACGCCGGGACGAGCCACAAAAACTGCAAGGGCATTTTCAAGGGAGTCGCCAACGCGTGCCTGCTCAACGCGCGGCGAGAGGCCGGGCACACGTCCGTGATGAGCGGCGAAGATTTGTGCAACGTCGGCCCGGTCGCCGTGATACAGGACTTGGCGGTGATGGCGGCGATTGGCATCGAGAGCGTCGAGCGAAACGGGCACCACTACATGGCCGGGTTGTCGCAGTTCCCTGAAGCGGCACAGCGGCAAGTGATCGACGCGCACGGCGGGCTTTATCGTACGAGTGAACGAGGCTGGCCGACACTCGACATTCGCGATGGCCGGATCGACTTGGGAAGCGTCAACGGACAGCCGTTCGGCACCGGCTTCGAGCTCGATTTGTCGGCGTTCGATGAAATCCATCACACAGAGGAGTGAAAAAACATCCCCTCGCAAAACTAGATCAGCAACATTTGTGGCATCCGTTCACGCAGATGCGCGACTGGCTCAAGGGCGAACCACTGGTCATCGAACGCGGTAAGGGGGCAGTGCTTTGGGACGTGCGCGGTCGGGAATACATCGATGGCAACTCCTCCATTTGGACCAACCTTCACGGGCACAATCACCCGAAAATCAACGCCGCCATCCGTCGGCAACTGGGCAGAGTCGCCCACACCTCGGCGCTCGGCTTGGCCAACGAACCGGCCTCGCTGCTTGGCCAAGCTCTGGTGCAGTTGGCTAATCCGCGAACCGGCTTGGCCAAGCGGCAGTCGCGCCTGGCCAAGGTGTTTTACTCGGACGACGGCTCGACTGCGGTCGAGGTGGCACTCAAGCTGGCTTATGAGTTTGCCCGCCGCACCGGCCGGGCGCGCAAACCGAGGTTCCTTTCGCTCGACGGCGCGTATCACGGCGACACGGTCGGAGCGGTCAGCGCCGGGCACATCGACCTGTTTCATAAGGCGTACTCCGGGATGCTGTTCAAGACGGACAAGGTGATGTCGCCGTACTGCTACCGATGCCCATTCAATGAAGCCAAGACGGAACGCGGCGACGCTCGCGACACCCGGAAGTGCAACTTTGAGTGCGTTGACAAAGTGGAGCAGCGATTCGCCGCACGCAAAAAACGCGGGAGCAACTACGCCGCGCTGCTGGTTGAGCCGGGGATGCAGGGGCCGGCCGGGATGATCGCGCAGCCGAAGGGATGGCTTGGCCGCGTCGCGGAAATTTCGCGTGGACACGGAACGCAACTCATCGCCGACGAAGTGATGACCGGCTTGGGCCGCGCTGCTGATCGCCTCTTCGCGAGTCACGATGAAGGTGTGCAGCCGGATTTCCTCTGCGTCGCCAAGGGACTGACCGGCGGCTATCTGCCGATGGCTGCCACGCTGACAACGCAGGAAGTATTCGATGCATTCCTCGGCGACTATTCGGAGTTAAAGACTTTCTTTCACGGGCACAGCTACACTGGCAACCAACTCGGCAGCGCCGCCAGTCTTGCCAGCATCGGGTTACTGAACACCGCCGCAACTAGGCGCAAAAAACTTGCCGCAAATCTTCGCAGCGAATCCAAGCGGCTTTGGGTGTTGCCGCAGGTCGGCGATATCCGGCAGGCGGGGTGCGTGCTGGCGGTTGAATTGGTTCGCGACTGGCAGACGCGTGAACCGTTTGAATTGGTCGAGCGAGCCGGCATTCGTGTCTGCGACGCCTTGGCCAAGCGCGGTGTTCTGACGAGACCGGTCGGCAACGTGATCGTTATCATGCCGCCGTACTGCACGACACAGCGGCAGGTCAAAAAAATCTTCTCCGCGCTGCAC
>LWDU01036373.1_pt1 | contig 15400 bp, 9 predicted proteins | sample 727161 | NCBI WGS metagenome assembly LWDU01 (sample SAMN04566230, study PRJNA314399) | hydrothermal vent metagenome | isolation source: deep sea hydrothermal plume seawater | place: Mexico: Gulf of California, Guaymas Basin | collected 2004-07-11 | reverse complement strand
AGGGTTGGGTTCGTGTGCCCACCACCTTCTCCATGCCGGGCGTGCTTCCGGAAGGAAAGCAGCACGACGGTCTGATTGCCAACTTCGACTTCTATTCCACGATCGCATCGCTTACCAGCCAGACGATTCCCGAGCACTGCGACGGGGTAGATCTGATTCCGCATCTGACGGGCGACCAGCCTGGCGATGCGCATGAGTATATTTTCTGGCTCAACAACGAGCCCGGTGACGCAGTCCGCAGACACCTGCCAGCGTGCGCCAGGACAACACGATCGGCAGTGTTCTCTGCCAGTGAAGCGAACCACTCGTAACCGATCGAGGCTTCCACAACGAGCTGGTACGGCGCGTGTGAGGCAAGGAATTCTGCTATGCGATCCGTTTCGCAGCAGAATATACGCATTCGCTGATGCACGATCGTCTTTCCGGAAACTACTTCAACCACGCAAAACGTGATACTCTTCTTGTGGAGGTCTGCACCGATAAATCGCATGACTTGATTTCCTTTTGTGGCGGTTTCGGAAGTGAACTGTCTCTTCCAAAGATTGACCACGTTCTCAAGGACTGTCACGCGTGTGGTGCGGATCTCTTTTCGCCCATACTTTCGGCCTACATTACATGGGGCAATGGACTGCATCGATCGGTGAGTTCTCGCAGGTACACGAGGCTGTGAGAGAACGTTCTTCTGGCAATTTCTGGCTGACAGCACAACAGACCTCCTGTTGCTGCGCAACCCTTGTTGGAAGCGACAAAGAACTATGCCACGAGTTGGCAGGCCTTCGATTGGTCCGCACAGCGGACCCTACATCGCTGCTCGACATGGTCCGCTTCACTTGTGACAATCCGTGCGAGTTGGTCTCACCCTCCATTGCAAACCAAAGATCATGTTTATGAATTCCATGTGGACAGCGCTTTGTACGTTGCAGTGCATACTTCTGCTTGTGATTTGCTGCCCGTATCAGGTGGCCGCAGACGAGCTTATTTCAGATGCAGGCGTTTCTGAGCAGAAAACGAATGAGTCGGAGGCGGTGCCGATTCCTGACAGGGTTGTTGTGCTGACGTTTGATGATTCCGTAATCACTCACGCAACGCACGTTGGGCCACTTCTGAAGAAGTATGGTTTTGGTGCCACATTTTTCATCACCGAAGGCTTTAACTTCACGACCAATAAACAGGACTATATGACCTGGAAACAGATTCAGGAGTTGCACAAGGCTGGTTTTGAGATTGGAAACCACACACGACGTCATACCGCTGTCAGTCAACAGACGCCTGCCGAAATTGATTCCGACGTAGCGCACATCGAGGAACAATGCGTCAAGCACGACATCCCCAAACCCGTCAGTTTCTGTTACCCGGGTTATGCCACCAGCGACGCCGCGGTGATGGTGCTGAAGGAACGAGGTTATCGCTTTGCTCGAGCCGGCGGTGGCCGCGCATTTGATCCAGCGAACGACAATCCGCTGTTGCTGCCGCAGGCATTCGACGGCAAACCAGACAGCACATTTGAACAGTTTGTTACGGCGACCGCGATGGCACAGGATGGCAGGATCGCCGTCATGACGTTTCACGGGATTCCCGATACACCGCACCCGTGGGTGTCAACGACTCCCGCCATGCTGGAACGATATCTGCAACACCTCGCAGATGAAAAATGCACCGTTGTCGCCCTGCGAGAAATTGCGAAGTACGTTCGTGTCGATTCCGTTGCCGACCGAATTGCCACGCCACAGTAGCCGTGGTAGTGTATCGGGCAACCGATATCTGCAGCATCGAGATGGAGCAAACACAGTGAGAAACATCGCCCAGGTACTGTGCACTTTGGCTTTACTTGTACTTGCCACTCAGAGTCCGGCAGCGGGTCAGGAACGATCCTTCGTTTCGATGCAGGAATTGGTCAAGGCCAGTGGAGTGACTGGCGGACTTGTTGTGCATCTGGGAACAGGTGACGGCGCTGCAACGGCTGATTTATTCAGCAATCACCGCTTTGTCGTACACGGGCTCTACCGCAACCGCGACGCAGTCGACGCCGCGCGGCAACTGATCAAACAGAAAAAGCTCTACGGCCAGGTGTCCGTGCAGCACTGGGACCGAGCCGATCTTCCGTATACGGACAACCTGTTGAACCTTCTGGTTGTCGACGATGCGGGTGAGGTCTCCATGAAAGAAGTCCTGCGTGTGCTGGCCCCACACGGGACTGCCTTTATCAAGTCGGGCACAACGTGGCAGAAGACCGTCAAACCATGGCCTGCCGATATCGACGAATGGACACATTACCTGCACGGCCCTGACAACAACGCCGTTGCGCAGGATGACGTGGTCGGTGTTCCCCGGCACGTGCAGTGGGTCAGCGACCCCAAATTTGCCCGCGGTCACGAGCAGCTGGCAAGTGTCAGCGCAATGGTCTCCACCGGAGGTCGGCTGTTTTCCATCGTTGACATGGGAGTGACCGCGGATATCCGGATGCCTGCACGGTGGCAGCTTGTCGCCAGAGACGCCTTCAACGGCCTGGTGTTGTGGACACGCAACATAGATCAATGGCACAGCCACCTGCACAGTTTTCGCAGCGGCCCTGCGGATTTGCCGTTTCGTCTTGTGGCTGTCGGTTCTCGCGTGTACATGAGCACGGGCGACGACAAGCCAGTGCTGGCACTGGATGCGGCCAGCGGAAAGGTTGTCGTCACTTACGAGGGGACCGAGCAAACCCGACAGATTATCCGCGTCGACGACAAACTGATCATGCTGGCCGGAACCAGTCAGGTGGACGTCCGCAGAAACGGTCCCGACGCCGCGCGACGAACAATCATTGCAGCGAACGCGGAAACAGGTGCCATTCTTTGGCGCGAACGCGTCAGCGCCAACACACTGATTCCCCTGGTGGTCTCAGGTGACAGAGTCCTGTATCAGACCGATGAACATCTGGTTTGTCTGGCACTGGCTTCGGGCGACGAAATCTGGAAGACCGCGCATCCTGTAAATCTCGGTAAAAACAAGAAGACATGGTCCTGGGCCAGCCCCACACTGACGGCTCAGAATGACATCGTGTATGTGGCCGACTTCCGTTCGCTGTCTGCGGTTTCTGTTGTGGATGGCAGCGTGCTCTGGAAATGCTCCAGCCGGGAAGGATTCAGCTCACCTCCTGACATCTTTGTCATCAACGGACTGATGTGGCGTGGCTATACGGGGCAACGAGGAGGGACGGATTTCGGTGAGGGGCTGAATGCAGTCACCGGGGAACTGGAGAAGACACTTGCGACGGAGAAAGCGTGGGAGTATCCGACCCTGGCACACGCCCGTTGTTACCGGCCGAAGGCCACAAGCCGATTCATTCTTGCCAGTCGGTCGGGAGTGGAGTTTATCAATGTTGATTCCGGCAAGGTCAATCTCAACCACTGGGTGCGAGGCACCTGTCAGTACGGAATCATGCCCTGCAATGGTCTGTTGTATGCCCCACCGCATTCCTGCGCCTGCAACATCAAGAGCATGTTTCGGGGCATGTCGGCGCTTGCTCCTGCAAGCCTGACTCTCTCGAATACCCCTACGAATGTCGCACGCCTTGAAAAAGGTCCCGCCTTCGACGAGCTCGCAGAGCTGGCTGCCGACGCAACATCCCCTGATGACTGGCCCGCATTTCGGCACGACAATGAACGCACTGGCAGCACCCCAACGAAAGTGCCGCACAAGCTCCGCCAGGCGTGGCAGACCAAGATCGGTGGCCGCCTTTCCAGCCCGGTTGCCAGCGGCGGCAAAGTCTACGTCGCAGATATTGATGCCCATACCATTCATGCTCTGGACGCCGCACAGGGCACACCGCTGTGGCAATTCACCGCGGGCGGTCGCATTGATTCCCCGCCCACCGTTCACAACAACAGGCTGTTCTTCGGCTCTGCTGACGGCTGGGTCTATTGCGTGCGTGAGGACGATGGCGCGCTGGTCTGGCGTTTTCGCGGCGCCCCGCGGGAACGTCGCATTATGGTGCGTGGTCAACTTGAATCGGCATGGCCCGTTCATGGCAGTGTTCTGATCGAAGATGACACGCTCGTCGTCGCGGCCGGGCGTTCTTCTTACCTGGATGGTGGCATCTACATTTATCGGCTGGATCCGGCGACTGGCGGACAGATCTCGGAAACCATCATCGACAGCCTTGACGATGCCGGAGACCAGCCGCCCGGCGGCGTGGATCTGCGGGGCGTGTTGAACGATGTTCTTTCAGTTTCAGACGGCTCTGTCTACATGCGACACCTGAAGATCGATTTCGAAACGGGCGACGACCTGGCAATCGGTTCGCCGCACCTGTTCGCCCCCACCGGTTACCTTGACGATAACTGGTGGCACCGTACGTACTGGCTCTTCGGGTCTGACGCCGTCTGTATGCCTCCCGTAAACGAGTCCGGCTGGCAGATCTGGCCCCGCGTGGGCAACATGCTGCCGTCCGGTCGCATCCTTTCGCTGGGGACGCACACTGTCTTCGGCTACGGCCGCGACAAGTACCCGGCCGGGCATTCGGGGCAGCGTCGCGGTGGCGAGCAATATCGACTGTTTGCCGCTGAGAAGCAGGGAGAAACGCTGCCGAGCAACAAGGACGAGCAGCACCTTCGCAGTTTTAATTCCGGTCGCCGGCGAGGGCTGAAAGTCACCGAACGCGATCGACAGGGTGGCGGCTCAAGTTTGAATATTCATCTTTGGAGCCAGACAACGCCGATTTTTGTCCGTTCGCTGGTGCTGGCAGACAACACCCTGTTTCTGGCAGGCCCGCCAGAAACAGAAGATCTGCGCGGCAACGAACTGACGCTCATGGACGGCAACAAATCAGAAGCTGTATTCCTTGGAAAGACAGGGGCAGCCTTGTGTGTTGTTGAAGCCGAACATGGCCGCCAACTGGCACAGCACAAGCTACCGGCCGCTCCGGTGTTTGATGGCATGATTGCCGCCCACCGTCAGCTTTTTCTTTCACTGCAGGATGGCTCACTGCTGTGCTTCGGTGAATGATCTGACAATGGTCGTTTTCAGGGAACAGAGTGTGTCGGGAACCAATCTCCGTCCAGAATCGTTCACGAGCACAGGTAGAGTACTTCAAAGAATCTCCGATCGTTTTCATCACGGCAGTGGTATTCAACAGGCAGTTTGATTTCAAAACCGCAGCACAGGAAACATTTCATGCCCCTGAGTCTCTTAGTTCGTTCGATTCTTCCACGGGTTGCCGCAGCACGGACCAACTGCCGGACCCGGACGGAAAACCGGCAGACATTAACAAGCCGGTGAAAGTGTTCATCCTGCTGGGGCAGTCGAACATGCTGGGATCCGGACATGTCAACGCAAAGAAGGGAAAAGCGGAAGGCTGCCTTGAACACGCGGTGAAAGAAAAGAAGCTATACCCCTTCCTTATCGACGACGCAGGCCAATGGACTGTGCGCAAGGATGTTCGCAATGTGCGAGTCATGGGAAGCGGCACGGGCAGTATGAGGGGCTTCAACAACGAGTGGATGACCATCACGGGCGGCAACATCGGTCCCGAGATCGGTATCGGTCATCACGTGGGGCATGTTACCGACGCGCCGGTAATGATTCTCAAGAGCTGTATTGGCAATCGTGCCCTGGGCTGGGACTTGCTGCCGCCGGGCAGCGAAGGCTTCGAATTTACTGATAACAAGGGCGTCACCTGGATTCATCCCGGGTACAAGGGAACACCTGAGCGTTGGGAAAAAGGCACTGAGCCGAAGAAGATCCGCTGGTACGCCGGCATGCAGTACGACGGCGATATTGCCCGAGCGAAAAAGGTGTTGGCTGAACTCGACAAGTATTACCCCGGCGCCAGGGAATACGAGGTCGCGGGTTTCTTCTGGTGGCAGGGCGATCGGGATAGCCGCAGTGCCGCGCTTGCCAGCCGCTACGAGAAGAATCTTGTCCATCTGATCAAGCAGCTTCGCAAGGACTTCAATGCTCCCAACGCGAAGTTCGTCTGTGCCACGCTCGGCCAGACCGAAAAGGGCTCGACCGACAACGGTGGCGAATCCAGCAAGTACCCGGAGTTCAAGGGCAACGTCGCATCCGTCTACACCCACCCGCTGTCCAAAGGAGGCAGCTCTGGCAGCCACTACGGAGGCAACGCAGAGACCTACATGAACGTCGGCGAGGCGATGGGTCGGGCCATGGCGGAGTTGCTGTCAGGAAAGAATTAGAGCAGTTTACTTATTGTCGTGGACGATGCTGGCTCGTGGGAGTAACGAAACTGCCACTAAGAAGCGTCCTTCGCGGCCACAAGTCAGCGTGAAACGCTGTAGGTCATGCAAAACGTGAGATCTGTTTTCCCCGTGCTGTTAGTTGCGTCCTTGACGTGACCCTCGATTGTGACTTCCGACCGCTGACGGTTCCGCAAAGCGGCAGCATCGGACAGACTATCTTCCATCTGGACATCACATGTGGAGACGAATCGCCATGAGGCATCTGATTGTCGGCTTAGTCCTCGTCGGCTGGTTGCAGGCACCGACTGAATCGATCGGTGGTGACGGGCTGCGCGTCAGCACGTTTTCTGTTGACATCACGCCACCACTTGGTCAGCCGGTCGGACTGGGATTTATTCCGATCCTGAAAACGGCCGAGCATCCTTTGCTGGCGCGTGGGATTCTGCTGCAGGATGAAAGCACGTCCTGTGTGATCTGTACGCTCGACTGGATGGAAGTCCACAACGAGTCGTATGATTTTCTGCGACAGCAGATCGGTGAAGCCGCTGGGGTGCACGCGTCACACGTGGCGGTGCACTGCCTGCATCAGCACACGGCACCAGCGATCTCGACAGCGGCCCAGCAACTGCAGCTTCAGGAAACTGATCCACGGCGGATCGCATCAGCGGAGTACCTGCTGAACGTTGCAAAGAAGGTGACCGCCGCCATTCGCATAAGTCAATCGAACTGGCGACCTGTGACGCTCATTGGGACCGGCAAAGCCAGGGTCGAACGTGTGGCGTCCAGCCGGCGAATCGAAAAGGCAGACGGCTCTCTTCAGGGGCGTGGCAGCAACACCAAGTCGTCTCCGCAACTTCGCGAACTGGAAGAGGGGCTGATCGACCCGTGGGTACGCACAGTTTCTCTGGAGAACGCTGACGCTGCCGTTGTGCAGATGCACTATTACGCATCTCATCCACAGAGCTTCTATGGTGACGGTCGAGCGAGTTATGACGTGCCAGGCATCATCCGTGCACGACTGGAACAGACCAGCAAGGTGTTTCAGCTGTATGTCACCGGTTGTGGTGGTGATGTTGCGTTCGGGAAATACAACGATGGTTCGCGCGAGGCACGTACGGAACTGACCGCACGACTGCAGGATGGTATCGAACGCAGCATTGCCAGCCTGGAACGTCATCCCGTCGAATCGATCAAATGGTCGACCGAACGCATTCGCCTGCCGTTGCGCTCGGACGAAGAGTTTTCTGAGGCAGGCAATCGTCGGATTCTTCGTGATCCAAAGTCAACGGAGTCTCAACGACGGAAGGCGGCAATCGCCCTGGCCTGGATCGAACGCTGCAATTCGGGTCGTCTGGTAGAATTGAGTTGCCTGTCCGTCAGCCACGTACAAATGCTGTATCTGCCGGGTGAGCCTTTCGTTCAGTACCAGCTTGCGGCGCAACAGATGCGACCGGATCAATTTGTGTGTGTCGCCGGTTACGGTGACTGCGGCATGGGTTACATCGGTGGCGATCGAATTTTTACTGACCGCGGCGGATATGAGCAGACCTATTCCTTTGCCGGGCCCTGCGAAACGCTGTTTACCAGGACCATCCAGACACTGCTGACAGATTCGTCGCGGACGGCTGCAGGAGAAGAATGACCGGCGATGGATGGCGGTCAGATTTGTCAGATCTGAGGGGAAACACGATGACAATTCGGATTGTACGGCTGTTCGCAATCGCCGTTACGTTGACGTGTGTCGTTGATGTCGGTCGTGCCGCAGGCAAGTTGCCGCATTACACCGTCCATCGCGCGGACGGAAGCATTCAGATTGACGGTCGACTTAACGAAGTGGCCTGGCGCAATGCCGCAACCTTTGAAGACTTCAGATTTACCTGGTGGAAGACAGGAAAACAGGAGCAGACAATCGCCCGCATGCTGTGGGACGATCAGTTTTTATATGTCTCGTACAAGTGCAGCGACGCATGGATCTCAGCCGTTCAGACGGAACACGACAGTCCCGTTTACCAGGATGACTGCGTCGAATTGTTCACAGCGCCCAGCCCGGAGCGACCACAGGACTATTTCAATATTGAGATGAACGTAAATGGTGCAGTGCTCGATCAGCATCACGCAGACGGGCCGGGCAGGGTGAAAGGACAGAACTGGAACGCTGAAGGAATCCTGATTGCGACGTCTGTTGACGGAACGCTTAACGACGACAGTGACAGGGACGGGGGCTGGATTCTGGAAGTCGCCATTCCGTTCAGCAATTTCACACTGGTCAGCGGACAACCGCATCCGCTCGATGGTGATGTCTGGCATTTGAACCTGAACCGCCTTGGTGGAAAGACCAATCCTCAGCACAGCCAGTGGTCACCAGGCACGACAGCGATACCCGCCTTTCACGCTCCGGATACGTTTGGGCGGGTGACGTTTTCCAGTAGGACGTCAAGTGAGCAGGCCGTGACGGCGCTGGCCGCGAAGGGATATGAACCGGTCCCTGAGTTCCTGCAACTTCCGGACAACATCAGGCTCGGCCCTTGCTCGGCCGTGGCCATCAACAGCAAGGGAGAACTGTACCTGTTTCACCGCGGACCGCAGCCAATTCTTTGTTTTGATGTCTCTGGCAGGTTTCTTCGATCGTGGGGAGATAACCTGATTGGCACAGCACACGGCATTCGCATTGACGGCGACGACAACATCTGGGTCACCGACATTAAACATCACATGGTCTTCAAGTTCGACACAACCGGAAAGTTGCTGCTGGCCCTCGGAACCAGCGACCGCCCGGGAACGGGCCCCGACCACTTCAACAAGCCGACGGACGTTGCTTTTGGTCCGAACGGTGAAGTCTTTGTGACGGACGGTTACGGAAACAGTCGTGTTGTGAAATTCGACCACCACGGAAAATTTCTGTCCGCATGGGGAACTGCCGGTCGTCAGCCGGGCGAATTCCATCTGCCACATTCGATCATGGTCGATTCCAGACAGCGTGTACTGGTCGGCGATCGTGAGAACGACCGGGTTCAGGTTTTCGATCTGAACGGCCGCCGCCTCGAAATATGGAACGGCTTCGCACCATACGGAATCACCATCGACTCGTCTGACCAGGTTTTCATCGCCGATGGCCGGGCGAACCAGATACTCCGCCTGAACGACAGAGGGCAGGTGGAACTGCGTCTGGGCACTGGAGGTCACGCGGCAGGGCAGTTCGAATTGCCTCACATGCTTGCAGTCGATCGGGACGGCAACCTGTATGTGGCAGAAGTTGGAGGCCAGCGATTCCAGAAGTTTCGTAAAACGAAACAGGTATCAGCAACGGAGTTGCAGAACGGAACCAGACCGGGTTCGAACGTAACGAACAAATTCTGACACGAAGAATACTGACTGCCCCGGCAGCAAAGGTATCTACACAAATCCGGCGCTTACGATCAGAGCGTCTGCCAGCAGTTCGGTTCACGTGTTTTCACTCTCCCGCTGGCGGGAGAGTCGGGCTATCAGGCCCGGAGAGGGTCTACACTAACTACAACCACACATTCGCACCTCGACGTTCGATGACCCTCCCCCGCTCGTTCCTCGCGACCCTCCCATAAAGACGGGAGGGTAAAGTTGTGTAGATACCTATGCGCCGGCAGAGAGTGTGCCTGCCCATTCAGCGATTGCTTTGAAGTCGGCATAGCGATCGATGTGCGACTCACGATGAGCATTGCTATGATTCAGCTTCCCATGGTCCGGTCGTACGAACTTTTGATAGTCGCGTCAGCTATGTCTGCTAAGAATCCCACTGGTACCGATTCGCCCCACGTTCGCGAACTGGGCAAGGTGACGGTCTTCTATATTCCGTCCCACAAACTCGACGATCCGCGTTACTTTGACGGCACGCAGACGGCCAGAACGGCGATTCACGAGTTTCTGATGCACCGCTACCGTGCGTATACTCAGTCGCCCACACCGGTCAAAGGATACTGGGCGGATCGGCATGGTCAGCTGGTTCATGATGTGATGGAGCGATTTGAGGTGTCGTTCGGCAGCGAATCGGAGTTCGATCGACTGCTTGAGTTCCTGATCGAACAGTGCGACCGCCTGAACGAAGACGCCATCTATGTCACTCGTGGCGAACGCAGTTTTCTTGTGCAGTGCCAGGTCGGCTCATAACAGGAAAAACGTACGGGCTCAGCGCTGCCGACGATCAGATCGATGGGACCGGCCTCCTGATTTTGCAACGGCTCCTGTGTTGGGTACATTGATTGTCACTGTACCGGGCCGATACCCAGGTTTTACAGTGAATTTCGCTGACTCATGGCCGCGGTTGACGTGTTTCGATAGCAGAACGGCTGCCCCCACGAGCCAGAACTGGTTCCGTCAATTTGTAAACTGCTCTAATGCTGGAGAAAACGGATGACGTCGCTTTGTGAGGAAGTGTCCAGGTCGCAGTTGGACTTTGTTCAACAGGCAGTGCGGAAGCTGCACGTGCGACGTACCCGCTCATTCATCGCCGTTGTGCTCGCGCTGCTGGCCGCGCTTCCTCAGCTTGAGGCACAGTCGTTGACTCAGCCTGAGGCTCGAGCGACATTGGCAAAGGTGATGAAGTTTTACCGGACTCAGGTGGGCTACGAAGGCGCCTATCTGTGGCGTTACTCAGCCGACCTGACGGCTCAGGAAGGCGAAGGCACGGCCACCAAAACGAGTGGATGGACGCAACCGCCGGGTACACCCACGATCGGTGAATCGTACCTGGATGCGTGGCGACTGAGCGGTGAAGACGACTGCCTGGAAGCCGCCGTCGAAGCCGCCCGCGCGCTGGTGCGATCGCAGTTGATGTCCGGCGGGTGGAGTTCGCATTTCGATCTGGCAGAACCAGGGCGGCGCAGATATGCGTATCGCACGGATGGTGACCGGCATGGAAAGAACAATCTATCGACATTCGATGACGACAAAAGCCAGTCGGCCTTGATGCTGCTGATGCATGTCGACGAAGCACTGGACTTCAGAGACCAGCAGATTCACGAAGCCGTCACGTATGCACTCCAACACATGCTGAAGTGTCAGTATCCGAATGGCGCCTGGCCGCAGCAGTATTCGGAGCCACCTGATGCTGCGGATCATCCGGTCATGTCGGCGTCGTATCCCAAATCATGGTCTCGAACGTATCCGAAAAAGAAGTACATCGGGTACTACACACTCAACGACAACAACATGTCCCACATCGTAGACATGCTGTTCGAGGCTCATCGGATCTATGATCGTGAAGATTGTTTTCAGTCGGCGGTGAAGACGGGAGATTTTTTTCTGTCTGCACAAATGCCCGAACCTCAGCCCGGTTGGGCTCAGCAGTATGATCTGCAGATGCATCCGGCATGGGCACGTAAATTTGAACCGGCGGCGGTCACCGGCGGGGAATCGCAGAGTGTCATGAGAACGCTGATCACGCTTTATCGCTTCACGGCAGACCGCAGGTTCGTTGCCCCTCTGCCCGCGGCTTTGGCCTATTATCGAAGGTCACTGCTTTCGGACGGCCGACTGGCTCGGTTTTACGAGCTGAAAACGAACCGGCCATTGTACTTTACGAAAGACTACGAACTGACCTACAGTGATGACGACATGCCAACACATTACGGATTCCAGGTAACGTCGAATCTGGACCGCCTGGAACGGGACTACAAACAGGCGTTGGCTGACGACCCTGCACAGTTGAAACCACAGCGTCGTCGGGTATCTCGCGTCAGACGGTCTGCCAAACTTCAAAAAAGTGCTGCCGCTGTTGCAGAATCACTTGATGCTCGCGGAGCCTGGGTCGAATCCGGCCAGATGCGACATCAAAGCGATTCACGTGAACTCATCGACATGCGGACATTCGTCGACAATCTTGAGACCCTTGCGGAGTACGCGGGAGCAGAGTAGTGCTGGCGGTTCGCGGACTCAAATCGACGAATCAGGTCGGGGGGCCGTGCCACCGGAAAAGCCAAAGAGCGTCGTCGTCAGACTTTCCTGCGCCTGGATTGTCGTGGTCAGACCTGATCAATTGTTCTGATCACAACGACTGAAGCAGCCATATTCGGCTAAAAGCCTTTCCCCAATCAATTTCGGCGACACAGAATCACGCTGGCATCGCAAAACGCTGACTTGCGCTCTGGAGTTCAGTTTCCAACTGAGGTTATCATGCACGGCTGAAATTGGGATGTTTTCCCAACTGTCAGCGTCTCATTATCCTGCGGTCTCAGTTGGGCGATCGCGAAAGCCGTAAATTATGCACCGAATCAGTGTCCTGCCACTCACAGTTTTGTTGTGCCTGTCTGCCACCGATTGTCCGGCACAGGATGTACTGTCGACCGATGCTTTACAGAGGATGGGGCTGGAGGTTCGCTGGAACAGTCAGTCGGTACTGAATGTACGCCGGGACATCGTTAGTTTCGTCACCAACGACGAGGAGATTCTGTACGTTCAGTCATCGGCCGGCGTCTTAACGGCCATCAACGCAGAGAATGGTCGCAGGCTGTGGACCGCTCAGGTTGGTCGCACCGACGAAGCTACGATGGCCGTGGTGTCGAACAGCGACCTGGTATTGGTGCTCGCCGGCCCGGCCATTTATGGATACAACAAGTTTACGGGCGCCCAGATGCTGGAGTTCCGGTTACCGGGACAACCGTCGGCCGGTCCGGCACTGACCGAGAACACAGTTCTGATACCACTGCATGGAGGAGCCATTTATGCGTATTCCATCGGTGTACTGGAATATCTGTATCGATACGGCACGTTGCCTGAAGACGTCGCTGTTCCCCAGCTGTGGCGGTTCATCTGTGCTGAAGGAATCATTCATCCGCCCGTCGTAGGCGAAGAGGCATTTGCGTTTGTCACAGAAGCCGGCAACATGTATACCGTGAACATCGGGGGTATTGAAAAAGGTCGGGCTCGGTATCAGTTACTTTTTGATACGCCCGCTTCCGCGCCTTTGGCGATCACCGACAATGCCAGTTCGTCCAGCGTCCTGATGCTGACGGATGACAATATTGCGTTCAGCGTGGACCTGATCACCGGCACGACGGAATGGACGTATCCACTTGGACGTCCGATGACTCAGGCTCCGGTCACTGTCGGCGACCACGTATATGTGGTGACCGAAGATGGGACGCTGACAAACATCTCACGGGACGACTTTGGCGGTCGCCCTGTCGAAATACCTCAGTATCGAGCACCGATGTACATCGGTGCGGGCATGGAAGAGGTTGAGCTGGACTCGCAGCTGAAGGCAGACCTGCAACTGGTCGGATCGCAGGGACTGCTGCTGACGGAAATCACGCCGGATTCGCCTGCAGCTGCAGCGGGATTGCAAGTTGGCGACATCATTGTGCGGATCGATGAAATCACAGTCACATCCGTCGAAGAAGCTCGATCGGGCATCGTGGAACTCCCGTTGCGGGTCGAACGTCCTCTCGAAGTGATTCGCGGCGAATCACTCGAAAAACTAAAATTGAAGATCGGTGTGACAGAGTGGGACGTGAAGGGAATTCGCAGCCTGACATCAATTGGCCGTTTTGCGATCTATGGCATTGATCAGGCAAATCGTCTGATCGCGTATGACCAGCGAAACTCACGGATCATCGGGCGACTTCCCGTGACCAGCTATCAGGTACATCATCACAACGCTGTGACAGATCAGATTTATCTTGTGTCGAAGTCGGGTGACATACTGTGCCTGCGAGAGATCGGGCCATCAGTCAGGATGCCTGAACTGACGTCGGTCAGCCGAATGGCGAAAATTGTCCGCGTGAACGTGCGGGTCGGCGACCCGATTGAGGCCACCGGTACGGTGCTGTGTGAAGTGGAACTTCCCGATGGATCGACTCATGCGATCAGTGCGGATGCCAAAGGCGTGGTCCGTGAAATCCACGTCAAGACCGGACAACTGGTTGCCGTCGGTCAACCGCTGGTGCAGATTGATGACGACAGCTTTCCGATCTACCATCAGCGGCCCGAACAACGCCCTGTGGACGTTGAACTGAACGATCCGGGTGCCGGCGACGAGGGATCCGGTTCGCTGCCCCGCACAGTCACCGTCTGTCGGATCAATGAATCCTGGCGCGTTTCTGCTGCAGGATCCTGCCGGCTTTGCCGAGACGTTCTCTGAGTTTCTCGAACTCTTCATCGGGTTCGGGCGGAATGACGGCGATTTTTGCATCAATGACGCATGCGGTGACGTCGGGCACGACCAGTTCTCCGGTCAGCAGCGCGGTGATTAAACTCTGCGTGCACATGACAGCGGCATTGGATTCGACCAGCAGTTGTTCCAGTTCTTCGTCTTCCACTCCCGGCGGCAATGCTGTCACGCAGGCGGGACAGCCGGCTGTGCAGGGACAGTCGTCGATGATCGTCCGGGCAAGTTGTAATGCTTCACTGAAGACCTCAAAGATCTTTTCGGCGTAGCCAACCCCGCCTTCGATGGTGTCGAACAGATACAGAGCACTCTTCCATTCACCTGGGGCGACTTCCGTCAACGACACATCGGTTTCGATGTTCTGTTCGTCGCAAAGACACAGGCTGGGAGCCGTGCGTTTCAGAATGTAAGCCAGGCCGTACAATGCTGCACCGACGTGGCGTTTGTCGCTGGCTTCGACGGTTTCTCGCCATGCAGCGGGCGGATACAGAGCGAAGCCGGCGGTATCGTAGATGAACGGAGCGAGCGTGATCGGACCGTAGCCGATGTTTTCCAGCGAGCGTTCGCGAATTTTCTTGTACAACTTCGGTTGTCGATTCACGTTGATGTAGCCAAAGTCGAGCCTGCCAGCTGCGACAGCATCAGCATGTCCGTGCGGCGACCCTGCAAAGCTGTCTGACGTGGAGGCATGTGACTCACTGGCAGCCTGGTCGTCCGTTTCAATGCCTGGTACAGCTCGCCCTGCGACGTTCGAAAGTGCATTGTCAGCCGAGGGAATTTCGTACTGTTCCAGCGATTCTGTAATGGTGACTCGGCTTTCCCACACGCATTCGGTGTAGTAGTCCACATCAACAAGGTCGACGCGACAGAGCTTCTTCTCCAGATCCAGATCCATCGACATATAGCGGTGCCCGAGGTGCTGGTAGATGGCGTCCTTGTAAAGTTCTCCGCGAGCGCCAATGGGGTCGATTTCACCGATAACTTCCGTGCCGCAGTAAATCTCGATGTTGTAATCCGTCATGCCTCGCAGATTGACGCCCCTGGACGGATAGTCTCGCTGTGCATAGCGATAATTACCGTGGTA
>LWDU01035487.1_pt1 | contig 15400 bp, 12 predicted proteins | sample 727161 | NCBI WGS metagenome assembly LWDU01 (sample SAMN04566230, study PRJNA314399) | hydrothermal vent metagenome | isolation source: deep sea hydrothermal plume seawater | place: Mexico: Gulf of California, Guaymas Basin | collected 2004-07-11 | reverse complement strand
ATGCTCTTACGCTCTCTCATGAATCATACATCGATATATAAATACTTAATAATCTAGATTGCGAAAGACCCTATTGAACTGCCACCTTCAGCGTACCCCTGAAGTGCGCCATCCGTGATTGTCACAATGGGCTCAGACATGGATTTACCTTTTATTATTGTGGAACTCAGCGTCCAGAGTAAACCATATTCGCGGCTGATACGCAGTGTGGCGCCGGATGCCAGAGAACGACTTTATACCGGCTTAATCAACAACGGTTATCTAGCGTTCGAGCGTATAACCACATGAACCGATGAAGTGTATAATTAGCCATTATGCTTTCAAAAATAATCCTGCCAATTGTCATCATTGCGATCAGCACCGCAGCTGCCGTATGGATGTTTATGCAGAAAGACCCGCCACAAACCATCGATAAAAAAATTCCCTCGATGCTTGTGGATGTCATGCGTGTACATGCAGCGAACGAAAAAATCACCGTGAAGGCACAGGGCAGTGTGACACCAAGAACCCAGACGACCCTGATCTCTGAAGTGTTTCCGCCGCATTTGTCGCTGGCGGATTCTTCAGCAAGGGGGACGTACTGGTTCGAATCGATGACCGCAATTATCGAGCAGAAGTCAAACGTGCGCAGGCCGCGGTTAGAGCGGCTGAAACAAACGTCACTCGCGAAACCGGACTGGCTGACTACGCCAGGGAAGACTGGGAACGAGCGCAATCAGTATTGCGGTCCAGTAAGGCCGCTACCGATCTGGCCATGCGTAAACCACAACAGGCTGAAGCCTTAGCAAGCCTTGAATTCGCAAAAGCAGATCTGGAAAAGCGTGAGGGTGACCTCGATCGTACGGTCATCAGAGCACCGTATGATGGGCTGGTTCGAGAAAAGCGAGCTGATATTGGTCAGTTCGTCAATTCAGGCTCGCCTCTGGCCGTCACGTTTTCGGTTGAAGTTGCCGAAATACGATTACCCCTGCCGGATAGCCAATTGCCTTACCTCAACCTGGATGAGCATGAACTGGTTCAAGGTCGAGGGCCCGGGGTTGTGCTGTCGGCCAATATCGGGGGACAACTCAATAGCTGGCAAGGGCGAATTATACGAACGGAAGGCATATTCGATGAACGTAGCCGTGTTTTATATCTCGTCGCACAGATTGATGATCCCTACAATCGGTACTCACAGAAGTGGCAGCACTCTCTTCGCATGGGGACTAGCAATTGGACAACGTGATTCGACTACCGCGTACAGCGCTGCGCAGGGACAACAAAATATGGACAGTCTCTGACAACGATACATTACGACCTGTCACTGTTGAAATTGCCCACGCTGACGAGCAATCGGTCTTGATTCGGTCGGGGTTAATATCAGGCCAGCTAATTTGCCTCACGGTGCCTGAAAACCCTTTCCCCGGAACGCCGGTACGCTATCAGGAACTCGACGACACAATAGTGGGGATGGATCTTGGAAACGATTGATCCACAAATTAATCCAGCTATTGAGCCAAACAAGGGTATTATTTCCTGGTTCGCAAGGAATCATGTAGCGGCAAATCTCTTGATGTTTGTGATCATCCTGACAGGGATCTTCTCCGCGTCGACCATACGAACACAACTCATACCGGATGTTCAACTGGACGTGATCAGTATCGATGTTCCTTTCCCAGGGGCTTCACCTGGCGAAGTGGAATCAGGTGTCGTTACTCGAATCGAAGAGGCTGTGCGAGACATCGAAGGCATTGCCGATATGCGTTCATTCTCTAATCCATCATCCGGCAGAGTACGGTTGGACATTGAGACCAGTTACGACGCATTGGCTATCCTTGACGAAGTGAAGATGGCGGTAGATAGAATTTCCAACTTACCTGGGTCTATCGAAAACCCCGTGATCTATAGGAACCAGCCAAATCCGCGCGCGATCAACGTTCAGATCTATGGTGATCTGGATGAAGTCACTATGAAAGGTCTGGCCTCTACGATTCAGGATGAAATTCTTTCTTTACCCAGCGTTACGAAAGCAGATATCCAGGGTGCACGACCTTATGAAATTAGTGTTGAACTAGAAGAGTCGAGATTGCGGCAGTATGGGTTGAGCCTTAATGATGTGGCAAAAGCTATTCGTCGTTCATCTCTGGACCTACCAGCGGGTTCTATTAGATCTGATTCCGGCGACATCCTGCTTAGAACGGAGGGTCAGGCCTATCGGAAAATGGACTTTGAAAAAATCGTACTGATTCATGAGTCAGATGGCACACGACTGACCCTCGGGGACATCGCAAAGATCACCGATGGGTTCGTAGAAGTCCAGTTCTATTCCATATTCAACGGCAAACCCAGCATTGGTATTTCTGTTTCTGCAGTGGGAGATCAGAACCAGATAGATATCTCAAATGAGGTGACAGACTATGTGAAAAAGAGAAGCCAGACACTACCGGAAGGAATCTCTATCGAATCCTGGGGCAACAGTACCGCCTACCTTTCGGAAGCCATCAGCATCATGGTTTCTAACATGACAATGGGCATTGTGTTGGTGCTGGTGATACTTGGCATATTCCTCAGGTTGCAATTAGCCTTTTGGGTGATGCTGGGTATGCCAATCGCGTTCCTGGGCGCATTCGCTCTGTTGCCCTTGGTAGACGGTTCTCTCAATTTACTGAGCCTTTTCGGATTCATCCTGGTGCTGGGTATTGTCGTGGACGACGCCATCATCATTGGCGAGAGTGTACAGACCGCCAGCGAACGCGATGGCCACTCGCTGGACAATGTTATTCGTGGTGCCAAGCGCGTAGCCATGCCAGCAACCTTTGGAGTGTTAACGACGGTGGTAACCTTTATCCCTTTGCTCACAGTGCCCAGCGGATTCGGTGCATTGCCAGCCGCCATCGGCTCTGTCGTTGTTCTGTGCCTGTTATTTTCAATCATTGAATCAAAGCTAATTCTTCCCGCACACCTGGCAAGCATGAAGCCGTTGCCGGCCAACGACAATTCGCCACTGCGGCGATTCCAGAACAGGTTTGCTGATGGGCTGAAATATCTTGTTGAGCACAAATACCGGCCACTCCTGATCAAATCGATTAACGCGCGTTACACCACGCTCGCCGTGTTCATCAGCATGTTGATATTGGCCACCGGTTTCGTGATGGGCCCTTATATCAAAACGGTTTTCTTTCCGAGCATGTCTACTGATTTCATTATGGCGCAAGTGGAAATGGTCGATGGAACATCACCGGCACGGGTGGTAAAGGTTGTCGAACGGCTTAACGACTTGCTTGTTGAACTCGATGAGGAGCAAGCCGAAGACGACAAATTCGTGAAAAATATAGCCGCTTATGTTTTCAACACCAATGGTAATGTCGTCGCTGAGCTAAAGCCTGTGGATTCACTTTCACAGAGCCCGGAACAAATCGCCGCAAACTGGCGAGAACGCGTTGGTGAGCTCTCCGGCGTGAAAACAATTCAGATCAGCGGTGCACAAAAGTCTCATGGTTATAGCAAAGACATTAACTTCAAACTGATTTCACCGAATATCAAAGAACTGGAAGCGGCAGCAGAATTACTGCATCAACATCTAAGGTCCTACGACGGTGTGTACGATATTGAGAATTCCAACACCGGCAGCATTCCTGAAATAAACCTGAAGATTAAACCCTCGGCAGAGGCACTTGGCTTAGCACTTACCGACCTTGCTAGCCAGGTCAGAGCTGCATTCTATGGTGTTGAAGCCCAAAGACTACAGCGTGGCCGCGAGGAAGTGAAGGTCATGGTTCGTTATCCACGGGAAGAACGTGAATCAATGGGTAACCTTGAATCCATGTATATCAGGACAAGCGGCGGTGCCGAGGTCCCTTTCACCGCGGTTGCAGAACTGGAAGCCAGAGTCTCGCCTTCTACCATCCGCCGTACCTGGGGTAAGCGTGCAATTATTATCTCCGCTGATATCAATAAGACGATCACCCAACCCGGAAAGATAGTCGACGATGTGACATTAGGTGATTTCTCTGAGCAACTGGCTCAAAAACATCCCGATGTGCGAATCGAGCTGGGTGGTGCAAGCCTGGAAGAGGACGAACTGATCCAGCGTATGGTTCTGACCACCGCGCTTGCGTTATTCGGCATTTATGCCCTGATGGCCATCCCACTGAAATCGTATCTACAGCCCCTTATCATCATGGGAGTGATTCCATTCGGAATGATTGGTGCACTAATTGGCCACATCTTCGTTGGCATTCCATTTAGCGCGCTCTCCGTCTACGGCATTATTGCCCTGGCCGGCGTGGTAGTGAATGACAGTATTATTCTGGTTGATTTCGTCAACAAGTCTATTGCTAATGGGATGGATATTGTAGAGGCGGTTATTAAAGCAGGGACTGAGCGGTTCCGCGCCATTATGCTAACGTCTCTTACCACTTTCTTTGGCCTGCTACCCATACTGACAGAGTCAAGCCTGTCTGCTCAAATGGTTATTCCAATGGCCGTCTCACTGGGCTTTGGTATTTTGTTTGCGACAGTTATTACTCTTATTCTAATCCCATGCCTTTATGTGATGCTTAATGACATCAAGCTGACGCGGAATGCGCTGGTGAGCGGCGGCGCGAAATCAGCCCGCAGCTAATGCTCTACTCGTATCAGGTCCCAACCTCAACAATAATCCCATGGCATACCTTTTCATCTTGTACAAATGGAGAGTATGGGATTCCAACCACCCTACCCTTCACCCGCTGATTTCACCCGGTCTCTATTGTATTTTTTATGTCTGGAATATTTCTTATCATCAATTTAAAAACTTTGATTATTTCGGTGCTTGCGGTACTGGCTACTTATCATTGCATTCGGTTTGATATCAAAGCCGATTACCCACATACCTTAATCGCAACCGCCATTATTTTCTTGCAGGGAACTATTTAGTCGCGACGACAGCAGTTTTCGGCAGCGTGAAGTTCCGGCAGTACCTGCGGCGGTATCGCGTGAGTCGTCGTGGAAATTGTTGGGATAGGAGCGCCAACTCGCCGAGGGAACGATTTTTTAGCAGTCTGAAAACAGAATGGGTACCGAAGCTAGGCTATCGATCACAGGCTGACGCACAGCGATCAATCCCCGGCGTCTTAACCGGCTACTACCGCCCGACTGGACCGCATCAACACAATGGTAGATTACCACCGAACAAGGCGGAGGAGATCTACTGGAAATCCCTTAAATCAGCGGCCAAAAATACTTGACCACTACTAACACCTCGTCTTGAATCATTATATAATTTTTGACTGGGTCTCCGGTAAGTCAGCGGAATATCATGCTAATATCTATCGGTGCCCCTGAGAAGACACTTAGCTCGGATCAGGATTTGTCACATTCCGTTAATCTGTATCGGGTAATACCACGGCAGATCAACTTGGCAAGGAAGGCAAAGGAAAATCCACATATGGCTATCTCGCAAAGAATCCTGAGGCCACTCTCGAGCCTTAGTCGAAATCCAATCATAGTTGTTGCTTTATTGTGCGTAACTTTCAGCGTGGGAATTACCTATTCGCTGATCACGGGGAATCGCTTGTCCCAGCGTTATATACCACTTGTTGATGCAGCAATGGAGATTAAGCTCCAAGCCACCCTCGGCCATCTGTGGTTCGAGGAAGCTATCAGCGGCGACAGTAACGAAGAGATAGCCACCGTGCGGGAACACTTCAAGACGGCTGAGTGGTATGCCTATGCCATGCTTGAAGGCGGAGAAAATCAAGAAGGTGTCATCATCCCACTAAGTGACCCCCTACTTCACCACGCGATCGTCGAAGTCTTGACGAAGCTTAAGGAATTCGCGGCGGTCGCCGATGAGAGATGGGCGAAGGCGGAGCGGTCCGGTGTTGGATCAGCGATGGACCAGCGTTTTGACGCAATATTCACGGACTTCCTTGCGCAGGCAGACTATGTGAAAACCACATTGCAAGAAGCGATAACACAGGATCTTCGCCGGTTCCAAATCGTGCAGGTCATGTTGCTCGTACTTTGCTTGGGAATGACTATTCTCGCTGCCATGGTCTTAAGGTTCTACGTCCAGGAACAGGCACGCCACTTGACGGTGTTAGAAAAAAGCACGGAGCGATTGCAAGTTTACTCTCGTGATTTGGAACAAGAAATCATTCACCGCCAGCAGGCTGAACTCCGATTACGAACTCAAGCCGAAGTCATCACCAATATGACCGAGGGAATTTATCTCCGCCGTGCAAGTGACGACTCCATTGTGTTCACCAATCCAGCCTTTGATAAAATGTTTGGCTACGCACCACATGAACTCATCGGCAAGCATGCTTCCATTGTTAACGCTTTTGAGGAAATAAATCCGGAAGAGGCGGCAAGAAAGGTAATGGAAATGATCTCCGAAACGGGCCGATGGCAAGGCGAGATTCGGAACAAAAGAAAAAATGATACCGAGTTTTGGAGCTTTACCAGCATCGCTCTATTTGAACACCCTGAGTTTGGCGCGGTCCTTGTTTCGACCCACACAGACATCACCAGTCAAAAACAGACACAAGACGAACTGCAAGAAAGTTACCGTCGCTTTGAACGTGTCGTTATCGATGCACCCGTCCCGATTATGATTCATGCTGATGATGGAGAAGTGCTATTGCTCAGCAATACATGGACGGACATCACGGGTTACACAATGACTGACATACCAACTGTCAAGGACTGGGCCAGCAAAGCCTATGGCGCCCAGATAGAGACAGCGTCGGAAGAAACAGCGTTGGAAGAGACATTGTTGGAAGATGTAGCAGCTTCTCATGGAACCGAAGACGCCAGGATGAGGGGTGACTATGTATTAGCGACTAAGTCTGGCCATCAGGTAACATGGGCATTCAGTTCCGCGACCATGGGGGGTCTACCTGACGGTCGAGGTCTTGTTATGTCCATGGCATCGGATATTACCGAACGAAAACGCGTGGCAGACGAGTTGCAAAAGATTGAAAAACTCGAATCCATCGGTATTTTTGCAGGCGGTATTGCTCACGACTTAAACAATTTTCTGACTAGCATCGTGAGCAGTATTGAGTTGGCAATAATATGTGACGATCTAGTTGAGAAGAATGAGGTTCTAGCAACCGCAGAAAAGGAAACCCTCAAAATTAAGGGTCTAACACAGCAGTTAATTACTTTTGCTAAAGGCGGATCACCCGTAAAGGGAGTCTCAAATCTTCGCAGCCTGATAACAGATTCGGTTAGTTTTGCGCTCGCTGGCTCCAATATCTCTTGTGATTTCGTGTTGGCCGATGATCTCTATTCGGTCAACGTGGATGAAGGCCAGATTGGCCAGGTGATCAGCAATATAGTTATCAATGCCCGGCAGGCGATGCATGAAGGTGGAGGCATAACAGTGTCTGCTGCGAAAGTTGAATTAGGAAAACAGCACCCCCTCCCATTGGAAGTTGGACCCTATGTAAAGCTATCGATCGAAGATTCAGGGGAGGGAATACCCAAAGAAATTCAGACGCGGATATTCGATCCTTTCTTTAGTACCAAGCAGGCTGGTAATGGACTGGGTCTGGCTACCACTTTTTCAATTATCCAGAAGCATGATGGTCACATTACCGTGTCATCGGAAGTGGGGGTCGGAACAACATTCGACATCTACCTGCCAGCATCACAAGAAAAATTACCGGAACACGAGGCTGGCCGCACAGAGACGGTACAGCTGAAAAGTGAAAGTAGAATTTTGATGATGGATGATCAGCAATCAATCCTAAAGATGGTCGGCAAGTCACTGGATAAAATTGGCTACAAGGTTGAGGCCGCTGAACACGGCAAGCAAGCAGTGGAGAAATACAAGGAAGCAATGGACACTGGCCGATCATTCCACGCGGTCATTCTTGATCTAACCATACCGGGTGGGATGGGTGGCGCAGAGACGATGAAGCATCTGCTGGCGCTAGATCCGAGTGTTGTTGCAATCGTTGCCAGTGGTTACTCCAATGATCCAGTAATGATGAATTATAAGGACTATGGGTTCAAAGCAGTGCTCACAAAACCCTACTTGCCCAGAGATCTACATAAATTACTATTGACAATTCTCAATGAGAATTAAAGGAAGAATCGCCATAGCCTAGGTGTTTTCGCTTCAGTCTTCTGACGTCTATAGCGCCGGATTTGATGCACCAGAGTCGAATTGATTCGAGGCTGACAGTGATGTCTTGTTCGGCTAGAAGACCTTCATTATCACGGTGACTGAGATTAAATCAATAGTAGAGCCAGACAGCGTAGAAAAGAATATCTGCAGGGAATCGGTGGCGTTTGTATGTATTCTGCGGTCAATTCCAGCAATTCTGACAAATCTATTTGTCAGTATCGTCCAGAGAACTGGCGCGGTTCAGTCGAAGGCGAGAGTCTGGATAAACTTGCTGCTCCCCTAACCTGGGCTCAACAACTCAAACGAGTCTTCAACATAGACCTTACGCTATGCCCCTATATGCGCGATACCGTGCGAGTCATTACCGACATTAACCATCGAATAACACAACCTGTTACACAATACGTTACATCAAAATAACCCTCGACGAGGATGCTCTGGCAACCTCCGAAAATTGCGAGTTAAATAAACTATACTTGTCATAAGTACCATGCGCATTTAGAGCATAGAATTGAGCAGTATGGAAATAACATTTAATAATTTATCGCATAGGCATTGGCATTGGCTCACCTGCGGGCTTGTGGTGGCCCTAATATTGGGTTGCGACTCTGAATCAGGTGCCGCGAAGCGGTTTACCGGTGAGGTCAAGGTTGGGATTTTGCATTCGCGCACGGGCAGTTTAGCTATTTCTGAGCATACGGTCGCCGAAGCAGAGCTGATGGCAATCACAGAAATAAATGCGGCGGGCGGCATTAAGATAGATGATCAAAGACTCAAGATCGTACCTATAGAGGAAGATGGGCAGAGCGATTGGCCAACCTTTGCGCGCTTGGCCGAGCGATTGATAGACGTTGATCAAGTATCGGTGGTTTTTGGTGGATGGTCTTCCGCTAGTCGTAAAGAGATGTTGCCAGTCTTTGAGAGCCGCGACCATTTACTGTTCTACCCTATTCAGTATGAGGGTGAAGAGTGTTCCAAAAATATTTTTTATGCGGGTGCGACGCCCAATCAACAAACAGAGCCTGCGGTCAATTGGTTGCTTAAAAATAGAAGCAAGCAATTTTTCCTGATTGGCTCAGACTATGTTTATCCGCGCACAGCCAATCGTATTATCAAAAAACAGTTGGCGGGCTCGGGTGGCCATCTATTGGGTGAGATATATGTTCCACTTGGTAACAATAATATGCAGCCGGTTATCAGTGAAATTTTACGTGCGATGCCTGATGGTGGAGTAATCATCAACACCATTAATGGTGATTCGAACGTTGCCTTTTTCGAAACGATCTACGCAGCCGGAATAACCCATGATGCTCGCTACAGCATTATGAGCTTTTCCGTGTCGGAAGAAGAGGTTTTTGCAATCGGCCCTAAGTATTTGGAGCACTCGCTGGCAAGCTGGAACTTTTTCCAGAGTCTTGAAAGCCAAAAGGCCAAAGAATTCACTCGGCGATTTCAGGCAATGCATGGCATTCACCGAGTCACTAACGATCCTGCTGAAGCGGCCTATGACATGGTGCATATTTGGGCATTGGCAGCGGTGAAAGCCAATAGTGTAGATCCTGCTTTAGTGCGCGAGGCACTGCCCGGGACAATATTTGAGGGCCCAGGAGGGCGCGTTGAGGTACAACCGAACCACCATCTTAAAAAACGCGTGTTTATCGGTGAAGTGCAGGCCAACGGTCAGTTCAAAATTATTCATGATGGCGGTTTTCTTGCGCCACTAGCTTGGTCTCAGTGGCTACCTGAAAATGCAGGCTATAGCTGTGATTGGACTAGTGATAGGCCAGATGCTGGCCGATTCAATGCCAGCACTGGCATCAGCACAGAAGAGGGCTGAGTAATGACCAGGCAAAAGCCCCACAATAAAACCCGACGTCTAATACTACGTTTAATTCCTGTTGCGTTGGTTGCACTGGCCATATCGATTGTTTGGCATTCGAGCATCAAGCAGGCAAAGGAATATGTCTACCTGCAGGATAATTACGATCATCTGGAAGAATCGATTGTTCCGCAAATGCCGCTTGAAGATATACGTGACGATCAGGCGGTTATTTATTTTGGTATTCATGTTGACAAAATATACGAGCTTTCTTTGCATTCGCGAACGTTTTCAGCGGATGGTTCTCTGTGGGTTGAGTGGGATACGGAAAATCAAAAATACATGGAAAAACACAGTATTGCTCCGCATGAATTACTTAACCTGGTCAATCAAATTGAACGTTGGGATTCTGTTTTTGAGCCGACCACGGCAGAGCCTCTTTTTTTGTCAGCCGGGCGCTACTACCAGCGCTTCAGGTTCTCGAGTCGTTTTTATGACGATGAAATAAATTTTCGTCGCGACCCATTTGATTCACTGATTTTACCCATAGTGGTTGAAGTGGCTCCTGAAGTCATGTCGCAAAAATATCACCAGACACTACTTTATCCCCATCATCATCAAAATGGCTTTCTCGGTATGTCAGGCGCGTTGAGTGGCTACCAGTTAGAGGGCGCTATACTCAATAGTTATATTCATCAGTATCCATCGCGATTTGGTGAGTGGTATCAGCCTGCGTTCAGTCAGGCCCGACTGGATATTGTTTATCACTCTGATTATTGGAGTGCATTTGTCAATTGGCTATTGCCACTCATCATTGTGATGTCAGTCGTGTTGCTGTCGCCTGCGGTTACAGGTTCGATGGGGGATGTGCGTTTGGCCATACCGTCAACCGCATTGCTGACGCTTATTTTTATGCAGCAGGCCTATCATGATAACATTCCTGCTCTGCCTTATTTGACGTTTTTAGATCAATTATTTGCTTGTAGCTACCTTATCGCGATGGGCTTGTTCGCGCTGTTTACTTGGGGCACTAATGTTTATACAAAAGCCCCCGATGATAAAAAGAATGAAACGATGGAACGTATAGATAGAGTCGATGTAATCTTTCAGATATCGGCAGTGTTCGCAGTGGCCACGGTGGCAATGTTGGCATGGTTCGCTACATTCAGCTAACTCTTTTGAAGAGGCAATGAATTTTACGGAGCCATTTCTCAAGAGTGCGACTTATCCAAATGGTTCTATTGCCTTGTCTGGTATTTTCGCCAATCTACTAGTAGTGGACCCTGAAGATAAGGAAGTGGCGAATATTGGTTATGCAGCTGTAGATGAAATGAAAAAAGTCGGCGCAGAGGTGGTCGATATCAATATCCCTGGGCTACTTGAACTAATGCATGATGATTTTGATGGGATGTATTTATTTTATCGGACGTAAGGGCGGATATTAATGCTTATCTTGAGGCGCATCCAACGGCGCCGGTGAGCTCTGTGGCTGACATATTAAAATCTGATTTACTGAAAGATACTGACTTACGTTCAAATTTTCAGGCCGCCGTTGATTTCAAACCCGGTGCAACACTTGAATATTTAGCCTTGAATGCGAAACGACAAACCATCAAGCGAGCTGTGTATGTTGCGATGGCAGAAGCGCAAGTTGATGTGTTGATTTACCCCACTCTCCGGCGTAAACCTGCGCTCATGGTGAACCCCAATTCGGCACAAATTGTCATGTTCGTGGGCATACCGGTTTCCCCCCGATTACCCTTAACAACACCGACTTTGTAAGCAACAATATTCGTCACACAAGGGTAGCAATTGTTGCCATGAAGAAAATCTGATCCGTTTGTAGCTCGGTGAATTTTCCAGTCTAGAATGCGTTTGCTACCCTGTTCGATGCCAGTTTAAAGGCTGATTCGGTGTGCACAACGACAACCGCGCGATGTGCAGACTGACACGCTCTTTCAGTTTCATCAGGAAATTTTTGATCGCTGAAACTTACGACTGCACGAACACCACGAACAGTCAGATCTTCCTGAACCAACAAGGTTTGGTCGTGCCCGATAAGCGGCCCGCTGCTTATGTACTCTATCTTGCCTGGTAGTGCGTCTTCGGTGTCTACGGGATATATCGTCACACTCATGCCCGCTTCGAACTCTGCAATACGATGCTCTGGTAACGGCACTATGACAATCGGGTTTGTACAGTCAAGTACTTGCATCAAAGTGGTACCGCGGTTCACACGGGTGCCCTGGCTTACATAGGTCGCATTAACGAGCCCTGCAAACGATGCGCGGTGTTCCTCTTCAACCGTCGAGCCGATCCGGGTGCGCTCCACTCCAGCCTGGGCTTTCGCGCGATCCAGTTGCGCATTGAGGGTAGCGATGTTATTCAGGTTGTCCAGTTGTCGCAGAGTCATATCATCGGCCATGCGATCCCAGTAGCTTGCGTCGCCGTTATCAAAAAACGCTCCGTTGTTTGCCAGGGATTGTTGCAGTAACTGATCACGGCGCACCTGTGTGCGACTCAGTTCTACCTGGCTTGTTGCAATTGCGGCCTCGGCTTTCGCAGTATCTACTAACGTACTGCTGACATGCTGATTCTGATACAGCTCAACGGCTCGGGCTGCATGGTCGTTCTTGAGTTTTCGGGTTTGCTCAGCAATCTCCAACAGTTGCATATTCTCTTGTTTGCGCAGCTCTACATCGCTCTTAACCCAGACCGCATGCGCCTTGGCCTTATCCTGAAAGTAGCTCAGCAGCTCTTCGAGATCCTCTTGCTGACGAGAAGCGTTCTTAATGTCCTGTTGTAGAAACTGTATCTCGCTGTCGAAGTCGATCAGCCGGCCACGGTCAATACGATTATCGTGAATTCGAATCAAGAGCTCCGAAGGGCTGATACGAGCACCCACCTCGGGAGGTGTATTGTCAACATGCCCATCGATCGTGGACGTGATGGAAATGCTGCGCGCGATGATTACGGCGCTCCTGCTTTTGAAGCCGTCGTTTGCAGATACGGCGGTCCAAATTATTGCGGCAACCAGTCCTATGGCCACAATCGCCCAGTCGATGGTCCTCATTAGACGGCCGCCATTGTGGCCGGGCAGACCGGTGCGATGTTTTTTTGTGCTCGCTTGATGGTTTGCAGAAAATTGTTGTTTTTGCTGACCTCTCCTGTCAGATTGACACCGATACAGTACTTCGAGCATTTCGATGCCTTCCTGACGCCCATTTTCTTCAGGGCGCTGTCCGCCTTACCTCTTCCGTCTGCCGATTTGGTTTCAATAACGATGAAATTGTGTCCAATCTGAACAGCATCAATCGCACCGTCAGGTAGCTTAAAGCCAAGGTCGAAATCGATCGTAACGCGCTCGCCACCCTTCAAGGCGACTAGCGTGCAGCGCGAGTAATTGACGATCAATGACGGGGTGAGATCGAAACGCATCTCTTTTCTGTAATTCTTCAAGTACAGTTCGTTGAGCATCCTAAGGTGCTCACCCTGAATTCTAGGCATAACGAAGGTATCGCAGCCCATCCGGTGCTTATCGGTTTTGCCGCGCAGACCCTTAAGCTTGATTTCGAAGAACATCAGGCCGCTGTTAATGTACTCGCGCGTGCGTACTTTGAAACGCTGGCGGCGCGACTGATGGTGTTCGTTGTAACAGGCATAATTATCGTCGTAGTAACAGGATGCGTACTGAAACTCGTTTCTCCCATCGATATCAAGTACCGCATAGTCTTCCCTGATCGCCGCGAGCAAGGCACTAAACTGTTTGTAGTTGACGACATACTTGTTTTCAGCGCGACTCAGCATTTTTGCCAAACGATTGGTTTCACCAAGAGAAACCGATTCGAAGTCTTTCAGTAAGGTTTGCATGTCTAGCTACCTCCGGTTTTCAGAGCGCGTTCGGAATCTAAAACCAGATCAGACACCGATACGATGTTGTCCGTGTACTGCGGAATCTCTGATGACGGTAATTGATAGATAACGGTAATTTCGACCACGTCACGCACGTAGTCGATTTTCTTGATCTCGAAGGTTTGCACGTTGATGCCCAAAGTTTCCGTGAGCTGCGTGCACATCAAGTCCCGATTACTGACCACGTTTTCGTCGATGTGATCGAGTGTAACGGCCATTTTCTTGACGTTGTCTACACGAATCAAGTTGGCCGAATGTTCGAGAGACCAATTGCCAATAAACCAGGTAGAAACGACAACGACGATATTGCTGATCAGAATAAAGGTCAGGTCAGCAATTCCGGAGCCGTTGATTACAGCCAGTGTGACTGCACCGAACAGATACGCCATTTCGGTTTTCGTAAAAGTGGAGCTGCGCAATTGCACAAGCGATAGTAGCGCGAACAGTCCAAAGCCAACAGCAATGTTGAAGTCGGTTCGTACGATCGACATCACGATCAATAGAATAAATATATTGAATAGAGCAGATGCTACAAACATCTCTACGTTTCGATATTTTCTGTAGAGGATCACATAAGACAGAAAATACAGACTCGAGAAGTCTATAAGAATGTCGCGTATCACCATCGTGTAATCAATAAAATTCATATATTCAGCCTGTAGTCAAGCTCAGTTAAGTTCGTTTAACCCACATTTCCCCAAAGGGACCAGAGTATCGTAGGCGTTAATTATTTGCATGGGTTCACAATTAACCTGTGTATTTTTTTATTTTTCACGAATGAGACTTACGTCACACATTCGTCGATTGAAGTTCATCTTCTCAGGGTTTCCATTCCAAAAGTGTGAACTAACTCACACTTTTGAGATGAGGTCGAAACCTATCTAGACCCAAAGTCACTGTAATTTGATTCAGTCAACATAGTCCTGGAACAGCTAGTTAGCCTAACTGATTCAGCTGTTCCCGAAGGCTGATGGACGTCTTTCCAGCTCTGGATGTCAGTCGCAAGCCCCTCCAGTAACCTGACCCCGATCACCTTGGTAAATTTGCCAGCTTTCCGGGACCAGCAAACATCACCTGAAAGGAGATATTTCCCGAGGCGCGATAGGTCATCAACCCACAGGTCCATCAGGCTACCGACGGGAATAAAATCCTCTGCAAGAAACTTGATGCCATGGCCAGATGCGTCGACTGTCTTGCACGCCATTGTTTTGCCAATCAGTTTCTTCTCGCTTGATTGGGTGATCTGGACAAACAGGGGCTCACGGGAAACCACCCTGATTTCACTTCGGTTATCTTCCCAGCCAGGCTCAACCGGTAGGTTTTGTTGCGCATCAGTCTCCCAGTCGTAGCGAAGGGCGCCAATATTAAATGTCGTTTGCATGTTACTCCTCCTTATTCTGCTTCGTAAACTTCAAACCACCCGGTAACCTGTATGGAATCCATGAGGCAGAGCCGCAAGGCAGAACATTGGTGGTTCGATGAGTCATGCAGGGACTATAAAAGGCAGATGTAAGTACTAATGCGCCACTAAGTAACCATTTGTGACTATTAGTAATTCCTTGCTATGG